>ENA-UERN01001137-UERN01001137.1-human-gut-metagenome-genome-assembly--contig:-NODE-1137-length-26506-cov-15.912180_pt1 | contig 26506 bp, 15 predicted proteins | sample MGYA00242950_ERZ507950 | MGnify/ENA primary metagenome ERZ507950 (study PRJEB26167, sample SAMN06115515) | human gut metagenome | host: Homo sapiens | place: China:Ningxia | collected 2014-11-26...
CTTTCCGATTCCGGAGCGCACAACAACGACGTCAGCGCCGTTTAAAGTTCCCTCTTTAAACTCCATTCCCGCTCTTGTTACGGTGTTTTTTACCTCCATGGCTGCCTTTAACGCATCAACTTCCAGCTCCATGGCGCCGATAATACCAATTTTTGCCATTTTCTTTTTCCAGTATATAACGCTATCGGTATTACTTTTGGAATTTTATAGTTTTTTTCTTTTCATTTCTAATAAATCTAACTTTGTAAAGCCCATTATTTGAGTTTTACTTCTATCTTTTTTCAACTCTTTTTCTAATAAATTCATTATATTTTTTCTGTCCTGCTCTTCTTCCATATCGATGTAATCTATTACGATTATTCCGCTTATGTTTCTAAGCCTTAATTGTTTTGCTATTTCCACTGTTGCTTCATTTTCTTGCCCTTACAAAGAAAAATGAAAACAAAACCGCCCAACTTGAAATACATCGAGTTCGGGCGGCTTCTATAAAACAAGCTCCCCTCCGAGGAAATCGATTAATGCAACATCATTTTTTGTACTTTCTTGCTTACACCATCGGTCAACACGAAGATTACGCAATGAGCGTCGATATCTTGTTTATTGACCGTCATCATGCCAGCGCCATTTCCGGCGTAAACCGTACGACCCAACGTATCTACCACGGTCAGCGTGAAGTTGCGGTCGGCCGTATTCATGACAGAGATTTGGTCGCCATTGGCCACAATCACGAAGCCCGATTCATCGGCTGCAACCGACGAGATAGCCGACGGGTCGGTAGCGCCGTATTCATAGGCACCGATGTCTCTCGTGCCCACAACGGCCAAGCCACGAATGTCGGTAGTGGGGACAAGGTCGACATATTCACCTGTGGCATAACCGGCGTTCACAGCACTGCTGTTCTCGGCGGTCAACGCCAAGTAGGGTACGAAGTTGTCGGTAGACAATACGGTAGACAAAGCCACATTCGACAGCGGGTAGGTAGCCAAAGTCTCTACCGTGTTGTTGTACTGGGCTTTTCCACTGTTGAAGCACTCGTCGTCGATAGCGTCATTAACACCCTGCTCAGCGCCTACGATAATGTTGTTGTAACCTTCGATAGGAGTGCGCAAATTGGCTACCGTGTAGCTGGGATCGCCAAAAATACCAGCTCCGTTGGCAAAGATCAGGTTGTTGAGCATCACAAGCTCACCTTTATAAATATCGCCGATACGCAATGCGCCATCGTTGTCGTAGAAGGTGTTGTTGATCACATATATCGTCGCATCGGCAGATTCTGTCACATCGATAGCTCCTTGATTGGAAACAGAACTCTCTATATCGGGAGTATAGACGGCTTCGGAGGTATTGCCTACAAAGGTACAATTGACAACCTTTACACTTTCCACATTGGAGTATCCCACAGCTGCATCGGAAGTCGAAATCGCTGTTCCCGCTCCCGGCACATCATTGCGATAGAAAGTACAGTTTTCTACCAGCAGCGACCCAGCATCACCATTGTTTACACCGGCTTGTATAAGGGCGGCACCCGTACCATAATTACTGTACACATAGTTGCCGTCGAAATAGGAGTTGCGCACGGTCACATCTTTGGCGCGAGCGCATATACCCGAACCTCCTGAGCCCGACTCGTTGTCGATAAACTGGCAGCTGTCTACCACCAACGTATTACCGGCAAAGTAAAGGCCTCCGGCCGGTTGATAAGTAACTTGGCGACCATTGAGGAAAGTAAGGCCTTTTACCGTAAGGTTGCAACCGGTCGCGGCACGCATAATACGAGCGCCCTCACCGCCGTCCTTACCAGCTTGTAAAGCGGCGCGAAGCGTCGTATTTTCCCCAATAATAGTTACGTTTTTGTTCTCACCGAAATCCAATTGGCCGCCCGTATCGAAAGTAGTATTGGCTTCCAAATAGATAATGGTCTCTTCGTTCTCTTTTACACTGGCTACCGCATATTGCAAGGTTTTATAAGCGGTTTCCCACGAAGCGCCGTTGTAACTGTCGTTACCCGTCGAGGCGCTCACATAGATTTCTGTGGCTGCAAAGGCGTTCATACCGAAACAGCCGGCCAACAATCCTACAAATAATACTTTTTTGTTCATACGTTTTAATTGTTATCTTTGATTTATAAAATTACTTTTTTGGTGATTTGCGAAGTTCCGTTATTAGCTACGACCAACAACACGCCGTGCGGAAGGGCGCTCCCGTCGATGACAGCCGTTTGTTGCACCTTCATGGCAGCTACCTGGCGGCCGTCGATTTGTACCAAACGTACCTCGAAGGCGGCATCGGTATGATTCTCGACAACCACGTTACCGGCCTGTACATAGACCGTGAGTTCATCGCTCAATTCGTTACCTGCTATACCGGTGGGATCGTCGTCATCGACATACTCATACGCACCTATATCGACATAACCGTCTTCACGGGTAGTGCCCACGACGTCGAACTCGGGCACGATGTTCTCCTCGGCAACCAAATATTCGTTGGCACCGGCATTCACAAGCGGGCTCGTTTTTTCCACGGCCAGATAGGGCACGAAGTTATCGTCGCTCAACTCTGCGACCAATCCAGCCGAAGACAACATAGCGGTCAAGTTGTCGATATCCTCGACAACAGGGTCACCAATATTGGCCACACGGGCGGTCGACAACACGTTGCCGTTCTCACCATCGGCCAATTCGGATACAAAGCCATGAGGTTCCAGCACCACGCAGTAATTGTTTTGGCAAACGATGGTACGGCCAGTAGCGGCGGGGGTGATCACAGCACTGCGCAAGCCCACGACCACGTTGTTGACAAAGTGCAAAGCGTTGTCGCCAGTCTCGGCGATATTGACCACCGAGGTTCTGCGATACACATCTTTCATCATATCGGCTCCGCTCTCGGTTTCGTCTGTTTCCTCTCTCAAATCAAAATAGAAAGTATTGTTGGCCACCGCAACCGTATTGGAGGAGCCTTTTATCAAAATATTGGGCACCGATCCCGAAGGAACTCCCGTTGTCGTATTGTTATAGAAGGTGTTGTTGACCAAGCGGGCCTTCACATTTGAACCGTTGTCAAAGCCAATGGCTGTAGCGCCATTATTCGAATTGACGGCATTATTGTGAAAAGTGGAGTTTTCTACGACAAAGTTCCCGTCCTTCCCTTGGAAACGGATAACGGCACCGCTCATCGTAGAGGAATACTTGCCGGCCTGATTGTTCTTGAACACACTATTGGTAATGATCACATTCATGGCGTTGGTTCCGGTAGCGATAGCGGCTCCGCCCTCGGCTCCCTCGGCCAAAGTGTTGCTGTCAAAGACACAGCTATCGATTACCAACTCGGAAGCGGCACCGGAATTTCCTGCAAAGTAGAGCACACCGCCCATGCTCGAATAGTTCTTCACCCCGGTGAAAGTGATGCCTTTCAACACCAACCGGGCTGCCTCGGTGCGCAATATACGTTGCGCCGCATTGGCATTGATCGTGGTGTTCTCGCCGATGATGGTCAGGTCGATCCGGTTTGTATTGGTATTCATGTTGTTCTCCGAGAAGACATGCCCCGGTTTCAAATAAATGGTCACAGGCTCATCAGCCGTCACATTGTTTATAGCTGTCCCAATCTTGGTATATACAGCATCTACGGTCATACCCTCGGGATTATTCCCGTCGGGCTCCACATAATACACTTTATCCGCATGGACGGACAAACCGCATACGGCAGCCACGAGGGCCGCACTTACAAGCGTAATCGGTTTTTTCATGATTTCAAATTTTAGTTCGTATTATTCAGGTTTATTGATATATCCTCACATAGTCGATCACATACTCCAAGGGAAGAGCCGTCACGTCGATTCCTTCACGACCGCCCCAACCTCCGCCAAAGGCGAAATTGAGCAACAAATAGAAATCTTTGGTATAAGGCCAGTTGGTATTGGAATAGGTTCTTCCACGCAAAACGGTGGCTTGCAGCTCCCCGTCGATGAACCAAAGCAACCGATCGGGGTGCCACTCAAAGGAATAGACATGCCAATCCTCGGGGTTCTCGATGGGAGCGCTGTTAGCGTAGCGATTGGGCTGGTTGTTGCTATTGAAGTCGGTGCAGTGAGCCGTGAAGTAGATGTTGTTGGGGTCGTATCCCACATGCTCAATGATGTCGATTTCGCCACAAGCGGGCCAGTCGCTACGGTCTTGCGGGAACATCCAGATAGCGGGCCACGAGCCCAAGCACACCGGAAGTTTGGCTCGCACTTCCACCCGGCCATAGGTAAAGGCGAATTTCCCTTTGGTCACGACGCTGGCCGAGGTAATGGGAATAATCGTATCGGCGCGATAACCATGCGACCCACTCCACTGCTGCTCATACAACGCGTCTTCTATCAAGGCGCTGTCGTTGCGGCACACGATGTGCAGACAGCCGTCGGCCATATAGGCATTTTCTTCACGAGCCACCGTATAATATTGTTCCTCGCCGTTGCGCACATAGCCTTCTTCATAACCCCATTTGCTGTCGTCAAGCAAACCGGTGCCGTCGAACTCGTCGGAGAAAACCAGTTTGGTAAAGCGCTCGGGAATCGCCACGGCTTTCAACGTGCCGTCGTTATCGCACTCCAAGCTCCATTGTGTGCCGTCGTCCGATTTCAGCAACAAAGCATTCTCGGCCGACAAAGCGTAGGGCACTGTGCCCAACTCTTGCGTGGAGGTAAATACCGCCTCGCCGCTACCGGCCAGTTCGATCTCGGTCTCGATAGAGACTTTGCCCCACCAGTCGACCGCACCGAAAGAACCTTCGATAGGTGTACCCTCGCCCACTTGCAGGCGCACCAAACCGTTGGCGTCGCTCGTGGCCGTGTGGGTTTCGCTGTACAGGGTGACCGGTTGGGCACCGGAGCGTGTCGACAGCGTGCGCTGAATGTAGAACCGCACGGTCAATTCTTGGTCGGCCACGGGATTGCCCTGCTCATCGCGCACAACCGTTTGATAGGGAATGCCCTTTATAGTTTGGGCACACAACTCGACCACAGGAAACAGAGCCATGGTCAATATGATTAATAGGATCCTTTTCATCTGTCACTTATTTTTTAATAATCAAAACCGAACGGCTGCCGGCCTCGTTCGTAATCTTCAACACATACTCCCCAGTAGTCTTATCGGAGAAATCAATCACGGCTTGCGTATCGGCCAACTCGCCCGAACCGAGCAAACGCCCCTGCATGTCGTATAACCACCACGAAGTGGCACGGCTCCCCGAAATCGAGAGATACAACTCGTCGACTACGGGATTGGGTCCGGCAGTAAAGGTGAGGTTATCGCCCTTGATATTCAGGATACCCGAGGTCGATATGGCTATAGGTTGATTGAATCCTTGCGAGAAACGCACGACATTAGAACGCATCACCGACTCGGTGAATACCTCGCCCAGCGTCCATGTCAACATGTCGGTACTACTGCCGGCACTCGACACGACCGATTGAGCCACCGACTTTCCGCACAAAGCCGACGCTATACATAATAATAGGATTGCCTTTTTCATAAAACCGCTGTTTTATTCTGTTACGGCTTCGGCCGAAACCGTTCCGTCGTTACTTACTTTGATTTTCCACAATTTCCCATCGGGCGATTTCACATGCACGTTGTCGGCGGTTACCGCACATTTGGCATACGGCACACTCAGCAACTGCTGGGATCCCAGCGATTCGTAATCGGTACCCCGGTTGATCAGCGTCTCGAAGAAATAAACGCCTTCGCTCCAATCGACATCGACAAACAAAGTTTCGCGCGAGGTGTTCACACCCTCGCCCACTTTCAAGGTGATAATTCCCGAAGCGTTGCTCGATGTAGTGTGGTCTTCTTCATAGACTACCGTGCCATCGGCCGCGCCTTGGTGGATTCGCACTCTCACTTCGAGCGGTTTATTGGAAGCTATACTACCGTCGTCATTGCGGAGCACAGCCTGATACTGAAACGAACCCGGCACCTGTGCCGACATTCCTATAATACAAAGGAAGGTGGATAAAACCGAAATAATTTTCTTTTTCATGAATAATAATTTAAATTTATAATTCTACTAACATAATGTATTTGTCTCACACTTTTTAACATGACAAATATAAATTCAATTGCAACAACCGTTTTACAACGAATACGACATTGTTTGAAGTTTTGCATTCGCAGTTGAAAAATTGTAGCGAAAATTTAGATTTATGTTGCAGCGAGGCTTTCGACCGCCTCAAACAGAGGTTTTCGCCCCGTTTTTCCGTTTCGCCCACAAGGCTCGCCGGGTCATCGTTTTTCGCCACAGCACCCCATGGAGTTAAGGGCAAACGGCGTTTCGGCAGCGAGCCCCCGGCAGGGCCTGTTCACGTCAGCGATACACCCTCACATAATCGATAATGTACTCTTGCGGGAGCGCGTCGAGGTCGACACCCTGACTTCCGCCCCAGCCTCCGCCGAAAGCGAAATTGAGTATCAGATAAAACGGACGGTCGAACGGCCATGCCTCCCAGCCGTTTTCGTCTTTTGTCACCGAATAGGTTTCAACCCCGTCGAGATACCATGTGAGTTTATCCTCCCGCCATTCAAAACCATATACATGAAAATCGGTGGCCACCGTGGCGCAATCGACGGTATGGCGTTTTTGATTGTTTTTGGTATGGTTGTATTTTTCGGTATGTATGGCATAATGGACTTTGGGCAATTCATATCCTACATTCTCCATAATATCCATCTCGCCGCTCTTGGGCCATTCGCCATAGGTATCGTCGGCGGGCATCATCCAAATAGCGGGCCAAGTGCCTATTCCATCGGGCAATTTGGCGCGCACCTCTACCCGGCAATATTTCCATTCGGCAAGACCCTTGGTGGTAATGCTGGCCGAGGTAATCGGGGCAACCGCCGTGCTGCGGGTCGTATCGACCGGCGTCTCCCACTGTTTGGCGAACAGTCCGTTCTCTATCACCGCACTGTCGCGACGAACCACGATGTGCAGATAGCCGTCCTGCCGATAGCAGTTCTCGGGACGGGCTACCGTGTAATATTGTAATTCGCCGTTACGCACATAGCCTTCTTCGTAATTCCAGCGCAAGGAATCGGGGAGCCCGGTTCCCTCGAAATCATCTTCAAACACCAACTCATTTGTCGTACCACATGCCACCGAGAGCGCCAGCGGCAGGCTAGCTAAAAACAATTGCACTTTTTTCATGATAAATATCCATTCGTTATAAAGGTTTGTGTCGCAAAGATAGAGACTATACGACGGCGGGATTTTCAAATATGTAGCGCAGATTTCAATTTATGTATAAAGCACACCTCAACGCCGCCGGCTCGTCCCGACGGGGGATTTCACCGCCGTCTCCAAAAGACAGGTCTATGGCTCCTCCTTGTCGTCCACGGCCTTCAACGGAGGTTGCCCCGAATCGCGGTTCAACTCCACATAACGGCTGGGCGACATGCCGTAGAAATCGCGGAAACTGTTAGAGAAATGTGACAGCGACGAAAAACCGGCTTCATAGGTCACCTCGGAAATCGAAAGGTTTTTCGTGACAAGCAACGAAGCGGCATAGCGCAACCGGGCTGTTTTGAGGTAATCGCTCGGATTCTGGTTGGTGAGTTGCTTGAATTTGCGTTGTAATTGCGAGCGGCTTACCCCGATTTGCCGGCTGAGGGTCTCGACCGAAAGATTGGGGTCGGAGATTTGCTCTTTGATAATCTGGTCGATTTTCTCGAGCATTTTTTCATCGACCGATTTTATCTTGATGTCCTCTTCCCGCAACTCGTGTTTTCCCTCGTATTTTTCCTTGATCGAGCGCCGCAGCTCGATGAGCTTGCGCACCCGGGTTCTCAGGTGCGTCACATTGAACGGCTTGGGAATATAAGAGTCGGCGCCCACTTCCAGCCCCTCGATACGCTGCTCGATAGCGGTTTTCGCCGTGAGCAGAATCACCGGGATATGACAGGTTTTCTCGTTGGTCTTTATCTTCTTGCACAATTCGATACCGTCCATCTCGGGCATCATCACATCGGTAATCACACAGTCGGGCAATTCCTTGATGACGAGTTCGAGCCCTTGCAACCCGTCTTCGGCCTCGAGCACTTGATATTCACGTCCCAGAATCTCTCTCAAATATTTGCGTATCTCTTTGTCGTCTTCCACCACCAAGAGTTTGTAGCGGAACATCGAGGCGGCTCCTTGCAACGGTTCTTCCTGCACCTCCTCCACAAAATCCTGCAAAGCGGGCTGCACGAGCGTGGCCAAGCTGTCTTCCGAGGCCTCGGTCTGCATCTCCTCTTTCTTCAAGTAATCGTTGCCCAACGGCAATGTGACGACAAACACCGCCCCTCCCGCCGAGGAGTCTTCCACATAAATGCGCCCGTGGTGTATCTCCATAAGGCTGCGGGAGAGGTGCAACCCTATGCCCGTGCCCATTTTATTGCGGTTATTCTTTGTAGGTATTTGATAGAACCGATTGAATATCAATTCCCGCTGCTCGGCCGGGACACCCTCGCCCGAGTCGGCGATACGGATTTTCAAGTCGCCGCCGTCCTTCCCTATCTCAATTGTTATCTTCCCGCCCTCGGGGGTGTATTTAAACGCATTGGAAAGGACATTGAACACCACCTTGTCCAATTTTTCTTGGTCGATCCAAACCGTGGGCAAGCCCAGCTCCACATGTATCTCGAACTGTATATGCTTCTCCTCGGCGATGTTGTCGAACGACAAAGCTATCGCCCGGAAGAACGAATCGACATCGGTGGGCACGGTCAACAGCCGCACCTGCCCGCGATCGAGTTTCCGCATTTCCATCACTTGGTTGATCAGCCGCAAAATGCGTTGTCCGTTCTGGTTGATCATTTTATACACATTTTGCAAAGGGCCCTCGGGAGTCTCTTTAATGAGCGCCTCTATGGGCGAGAGAATCAAGGTCAAAGGAGTTCGGATTTCGTGCGATATATCGGTGAAGAATTGAAGTTTGGACTGCATGATGAGGTTGTCGTTCTCCTTTTGTATATCTATTTTCTTGCGGCGGATACGGCGCTCCATCATATAGATAAACAGGCACAATGCGGCCAAGACACACAAGAGATAGAATGTCTTTGCCCACCATGTGAGCCAAAACGGGGGTGTCACGACAATCGACAGGCTGCGCTCTACCGGTTTGGTTCCCGGCAAGAAAGCCCTCACCATAAAGGTATATGAACCGTGATTCAAATTGGTATAGGTCGCCAGACGGCTACCGGTCGGCAAGGTACGCCACTCGGTGTCGAAATTGTCCATCTTTACTTGATAGACGACCTTCTCGGGCGAATTGTATTCCAAGGCGGCGAACTCGATCGAGAAACTCCGTATGTCGTAGCCTATCTTTATCCGCTCCGTCGCATTGATATTGCATTTCAATACAGCGGCCTCATCATCGCCCGCTTTTATTTTCTCGTTGTAGAAATAGAGGTTGGTAAACATGAGGTGCATCAATTCATGCTCGGCATGAAGGGCAAACGGATAAAACGCCGTAAGACCGACTATCCCGCCGAAAAACATCTCGCCCGTCTTTGAGCGGAAGTGCGCCCCCCGCCTAAACTCGTTGTTCTGCAAGCCGTCGGAGGTGTAAAAATTAAAAAACGTGTGGCCTTTCACATCGTAAAACGATAGTCCCAGCGACGTGCTTATCCACAGATTCCCACGATCGTCGATTTCTATCCCGGCGATAGAGGCGTTGGATAGGCCGTCGGCCTCGGTATATAGCAAGGTGGTGTCCCTCGCCAAGTCGATATAGTGCAAACCGCCTTTCGTGCCCACCCAAACGTTGCCAGCCGAATCTTGCGCCACGGCATAAATGTTGTTGTTTTTCAGCTTCCCGTTCTCGACATTGTAGTCACGGAACTGCCCGGTTTTCTGGTCGAAACAAGCGGTGCCGGCGCTGCTGGTACCAATCCACACCAAACTGTCACTCCCGAAGAGAATCGTATGCACCGAGTTGCTGGGTATCTGATTGCCTTTGGACAACATGTCGTAGGTGTAGCTTTCGAGTTTTTTCGTGTCGTGGTTATACAGGCACAAGCCGTTTTCGTTGGTTCCTATCCAAAGGGTTCCATCGGTATTTTCCTCGATAATGTAAATATCTTTTATCTCTCTCCCTCCTGTCTGCAATCTTATGCTTTGGAAACTGTCGGAGCGCTCGTCATACAGAAACAGCCCGTGCAAATAGGTTCCCAGCCAAATGCGGCCGCGGCTATCCTCAAAAATCGTCAGCACCACTCCGGCAGGCAATTTGTCCGCGGTATAGTGGCGATCCACTTCACGGTCGGCGTTCAACCGGTATATCCCGTCGCCATCGGTTCCTATCCACACCCTGCGCGACGAGTCCTCGAGAATGCTCAGCACACACTCCGACCCGATATTCAACTCGGGGTGGAAGAAGTTCAATCCCCAGTTATGAAAAATACGCTCCTGCTGGGGTACCATCAGAATACCTTTCTGGTACAGCACGAGCCACAAATTGTCTTGCCGGTCTTCGAGTATCCCATGCACCTTGGCGTGGTGCATGTCGATGCTAGTCAAATCGGAATCATATGTGCTCACTTCCCGAGTGCGATAATCGAACTTTTTAAGCCCGTTGCCGTCGGTTCCTATCCACACATTATTGTCCTTCCCTTCTTTCAAGGTGAAAGCCCCCTTGACCGAAGGGATATAATTGCGTATAAACTTCTTGGAAGAATAGTCAAACAGGTCTATTCCGCCATCGATCATGCCTATCAACATGTTGCCATCGGGCAACTCGACAAACGAAAACACTTTGTTGCTCGACAATGAGTTCACATCGGCAGGGTCGTGCGCATAATTCACAATCGTGTGTGTCTCCATATTCAACACACTTATTCCGTTGTCCTGCGACCCGATCCATATATTCCCAAACCGGTCTTCGTATATCGTGTTGATTTTATCGGAACATATATTGCTGTTGGTAGGCAAATAGTAGACCGGGCTATGCTCGTCGCCCTTCAAACAAATGGCGCCGGCCCGGCTGGTCGACAGCCAAATGTTTCCACGGCTGTCTTCGATAATGCAACTCACATAACTGAAATCGGTTATATACGGATACGAGAAATGCACCGTCGAGAACCTGTCGGTTTCCCGGTCGAGCCGTTGCAAACCGCCCGTCGTGCCCACCCACAGATTGCCCTTGGTATCGTCGTAAATCGACAAGACCGAATTATTCCCGAGCGAGGTCGTGTCGTCCAAGACATGATAATAGGTCTTAAATTCCACCCCGTCGAAACTATTCAATCCATTATCGGTACAAATCCATATAAGCCCCGTGCGATCCTGATAAATGCTATTGACATGGCTATTGGACAATCCCTCCTGCAAACCATAGAATCTATCGGTATTGGCGGCAACCGGAAAGACCGTGAAGTATAATAATATTAAGAAAATTATTTTATATATCCTCATCTAAATAAAAATTCTCTTAAAAAAACACATCGGCGTGTTTCAAATACAAATGTAATATTTTTTATTCAAATATAATAAATGTAGCAACCGGGCTACAAATCTTTAACTCTTCGCTACATTTTTACAAACGCTCGTCCCGATACGAAAATAGTAATAGGTATATGTGCAAGCCATAAAGAGAATAAGCGACTATTTTTGACATACGAAATTTCCCGTAATTTCAATCGTAAGAAAAATAAAATAACAGTGCAAAAACAAAAATAATTATTACACACAATCTAATCATGGAAAAAGAGATTCTAACCAAAAGACACACAAGAAACAAAACGAAACGTTTTCTTGTCTTCTTGTTGCTTTTCGTGGCTTGCAGCAGTTCTGTATTTGCCCAGTCGAAAACCATTTCGGGTGTTGTCACTTCGGCAGGAGAACCGCTAATCGGAGCCAGCATCGCAGAAAAAGGAACGACCAATGGAACCATTACTGACATCGAAGGCCGCTTCTCCATCAAAGTAGCGCCCAACGCGACCCTGCAAGTATCCTACTTGGGATATGAGACCCGGTCGATAGATGTAAAGGATCAAACGTTTTTAGACATCGAACTGCAAGAAGCCGTCAACATGCTCGATGAGTTTGTGGCTATCGGTTACGGTGTACAACAGAAGAAATTGATCACAGGCGCTACCGTGCAGGTCAAAGGCGACGACATCGCCAAGCTGAACACAGTGAATGCCCTCGGAGCCTTGCAAAGCCAAACTCCCGGTGTGAACATTACCAAACAAAGCGGTAAACCGGGCGAAGGATTCAAGGTGACGATTCGTGGTCTCGGAACAATCGGCAACTCGGCACCTCTTTATATTATAGACGGTGTACCCAACGGCGACATCGGCATGCTGAACCCCTCGGACATCGAGTCGGTCGATGTATTGAAAGACGCCGCTTCGGCCGCCATCTACGGAGCCCGCGCCGCCAACGGTGTAATCTTGATTACGACCAAACAAGGGAAAAAGGGAAAAGCCTCTATCCAATACGACGGCTACATCGGGTTCCAGAATTTGGCCAAAACAGCCACTCCGCTCAACGCCGAGCAATATCTGGAAATCCTGAACGAAGCCGGCTATGACCGCCAATATTTCGCCGACCGTATCCCGGAAAGCATTTTGGAAGGTGTCGACAACGGTACTTTCAAAGGGACCAACTGGCTGAAAGAAATGACTCTCGAGAACGCCCCTCAAATGGGACACGCCGTGAATGTGACCAGCGGCGGTGATATTTCTACTTTCTCGTTTGGTTTCTCCTACACCTCGCAAAAGCCGGTCATCGGTTTGGAAGAGCCTGAGATAAAACAGATGTATGAACGCTACACCCTGCGGTTGAACTCGGAACACAACATTATCCGCAACGGCGACCGCAACATACTTACCTTCGGTGAAACCTTGACCGCCGGTCACACAAGCAGTACGGGTCTGGGTATGGGAACCGGAAACCTCTATTGGAACGACGTGCGTAGCGCCTTGGCCGGAAACCCGTTGCTCCCCGTCTATGACGACGAAACCGGAGATTATCACAAGCCGCTCGAAGGCCTCGATTATCAGTCGGTCAACCCGATTGCACAAATGGATTACCTGCGTTCGCGCGTGAACAGCAAAAACTACTCGATTCGCGGTAGCCTCTACCTTATATTCGAGCCGATTAAAAACTTGAAATGGCGCTCGACCTTCGGCTATGCCTACAACGGCGGCACCAGCCGGGAATATGTTCCGGTGTATTACCTCAACTCAGTTACCTTCGAGGACCTCGACAAAGTGACTCAAAGCTCGTGGAACGGATTGCAATGGAGTTGGGACAACACGGTATCGTATGATTTCAAACTGGGCGACCACAAGTTCACCGCTTTGGTGGGTAACTCGCTCGAGCGCTGGGGCTTCGGCGAGAACTTGGGGGGATCGAACAAAGGCTCGGAATTTAACTCTTTTGAATTTGCCTATCTGAACAATGTGAAAACCGTAGCCAGCGGGACAACCACAGTGACCGGCTCACCGTGGGACGACGGTGGTCTCGTCTCGTTCTTCGGCCGTGTCAATTATGACTATGCCGGCAAGTACATGGCCAGCGTGACCATGCGCGCCGACGGTTCGTCCAACTTTGCCCGTGGACACCGCTGGGGCTACTTCCCCTCGGTATCGGCCGGTTGGAATATTCACGAAGAGAACTTCTTCAAAGAGAATGTCAATTTCATGGACCAATTGAAAATCCGTGCCAGCTGGGGTGAAAACGGTAACTGCAACATAAGCCGTCTCGCCTATCTCGAAACAATCGCCATCGGCGGCGCATCCAATGCCGCTATCTATTACTTCGGCGAAGACAAATCGCAATATGCCATCGGCGCATATGCCGACAGAATCGCCAATCCCGACCTGACTTGGGAAACTTCCCGCCAAACCGACATCGGATTGGATACCCGCTTCTTCCAAAGCCGATTGGGATTCTCGTTCGACTGGTATGAAAAACTGACGCTCGGCTGGCTCGTTCAACCCACAGGATTGGGTATTTGGGGAACAGCGGCTCCCTATATCAACGGCGGTGACATCAGAAATACCGGTGTCGAAATCAGTTTGGACTGGACCGACAACGTAGGCGATTTCAGTTACAGCATCAAAGGCAACATGTCGTACAACCGCAACGAAGTACTCAGCATCGACAATGACCAAGGATTCATCAACGGTACTTCAAACGTATTGACCCACAACACCACTTATCTGGCACGCGCCGAAGTGGGGCAACCGTTGGGTTTCTTCCACGGTTACAAGACCGACGGTATCTTCCAGAATCAAGAGCAGATAGACGCATACATCTGGACCGATCCCGAGACTGGCGCCACTCAAAAAATCATGCCCGACGCTCAACCCGGCGACGTGATTTTCAAGGATTTGAACAACAACGGCGTTATCGATGACGGCGATAAGACCTTTATCGGCGACCCGCACCCCGATGTAACCTACGGCCTCTCCATCACGTTGGGATACAAAGGATTTGACTTCGCAGTTACAGGTTACGGAGTTGCCGGCAACCAAATTGCCAAATCGTACCGCAACAATACCAATACCACCTTCGACAACTATACAACCGAAATCTTAGGCCGCTGGCATGGCGAGGGAACTTCCAACCGGTTGCCCGCAATCGACGGAAGCGCCATCAACTATGGCTATGTATCGGATTTGTATATCGAAGACGGCGACTACTTCCGCATCAGCAATGTCACGCTGGGATATGATTTCACCCGCTTGTTCAAGTCGAAATATATCTCGCAACTGCGCCTGTATGCAAGCGTGCAAAATCTCTTCACCTTCACCAACTACTCGGGCATGGATCCCGAAATCGGATATGGAGGCGGCGACGATTGGACCTCGGGTATCGACCTCGGTTACTATCCCGGAGCCCGCACCTATATGTTTGGCGTCAACCTCAAATTCTAATTCAAATTTCAAAACACGTTTAATCTGCAAAAAGAATCAACGATATGAAAAAGATATTGTATTTTATAATCGGTGCCATGTTGCTCACCAGTTGTGAAGATTTTCTCGACTCGAGCAACAAAACCAAAAAAGACTCGAGTAACTTCCCGCAAACCGAAGCCGATGTCTCGCAACTGCTGACGGGTGTATATTCCATTCTGGGTCGTCCCGAGCCGCTCGGAAGCCTCTTCTTCGTTTCCGAACTGATGTCGGACGACCGCTTGGGCGGCGGTGGCACCGACGACAAAAGCTGCAAAGCCATAGACCAGTTCAAGAAAGACGGCGACGACACATTCAACAACCCGTGGCGCGCCATGTACTTCGGGGTGTATCGCAGCAACTACCTGTTGTCCAGTTTGGACGATGTGGTATGGAACAGCGAGGAGTCGAAAAACAAAATCCTCGGCGAGGCTCATTTCTTGCGGGCTTATTTCTACTTCGACCTTGCCCGCATGTTTGGCGAAGTGCCTTTGATGATCGATCCCGAGCCGGTCAACATACCCAAATCGCCGGCTTCCGAGATCTATGCCCAAATCGCCACGGACTTGAAAACCTCCATCGAGTTGTTGCCCAGTGTAAAATTCCAAGACATAGACCGCGCCAAAGACCTCGGCTGGGTAACCAAGTGGGCGGCCGAAGCCTTGATGGCCCGTGTATTCCTGTTCTACACAGGATATTACAGAACCGACGCTCTGCCCTTAAACGACGGCGGCCAAGTGACCAAAGAACAAGTAGTCACTTGGATTGTCGACTGTATCGAAAACAGTGGCCACGACTTAGTGGAGGACTTCCGCAACTTGTGGGCCTACTCCTATGTGAAAGATTACAAATACACGGCCGACAATAACCTCGAATGGGTGGGCGACGGCAGCAAAGAGACAGTATTCTCCATTAAATACTCGGCTCTGGCCAATGACTGGAACTCGCCTCAACAAAAGAGCAACCAAATATGCCTCTACTCGGGTTTCCGCAACCAAAACTACACCAAAACATTCCCCTTCGGACAAGGCTGGGGCATGGGTACGGTCAATCCCAAAATCTATGAAGACTGGGATCCCAACGACCTGCGCCGCGACGCCTCGGTTCTCGATGCAAGAAATACCGACGAGGTCGCAGATTTCGATTTCGGTGGCGGCAACCAACAGGACCTCACTTGCTATTGGCAAAAGAAATACATTCCCATAAACGTGTGGACCGACGAGACGAAAACCGACGTATATAATTTCAGCCACGAATTGTACAGCATGACCGGTACCGATTACCAACGCGACAACATTCAAGACTTGATTCTTATACGTTTCTCCGATGTATTGCTGATGGCTGCCGAGCTTGGAGCGCCCAACGCCCAACAATATCTCGACCGGGTAAGAAACCGTGTAGGACTGGCATCGGTGCCTGTCACCCTCGAAAACATCAAAGCCGAACGCCGTTTCGAATTGGCCTTTGAAGGCGTGCGTTACTACGACTTGTTGCGCTGGCACGACGAGGACCTGATTACCATCAACCAAACCGGTATCGTAACCTACAACCGCCGTGGACAAGCCAACGCCGAGACAAAATCGATTACATTCCGTAAAGAGACCGGCGGATTCCTGCCTATCCCGCAAACTCAAATCGACTTGTCGGGTGGCGTGCTGACCCAAAACACCGGCTGGGAAGGCGGAGACATCTATCTGAATTGATAACTCCTGTCAACCGCATATTATCGTCATACCGAACCTAAAAGGAAATGGGAAATTACGCAACCAAGTTTCTATTTGTCCTGACCGTGACACTCTCTATTTCGTGCGCTTCGAGCCACAAAATAGACGAGAACGCCCTTACCTTATCCGACAAGAAAGCCTCGGCCGAAACCGTGGAGCTATACCTCAAACTGCAAGAGAACTTAGAGCGAGGTATCATGCTCGGGCATCAAGACGCTTTGGCCTATGGTAACAGCTGGTTTTTGGACGAGGGGCGCTCCGATGTAAAATCGGTGTGCGGCGATTATCCGGCCGTATTCGGCTGGGACATCGGCGACATAGAAAAAGGGAATTTGGCCAACTGCGACTCGATTCCATTTACGACCCTCGCAAACTATGTGCACAAGGTGGAACAATGGGACGGTATATCGGTATTCACTTGGCATGCGAGCAACCCCGTCACAGGGAAAACCGCCAATGATTGCAGTACACAAAATGCGGTCAAACAGGTTATCGAAAATGATTCGGTTCAAAAGAAATTTCTTGCTTCGTTGGACAAGGTTGCCCAGTTTCTGGGCAACCTGAAAGACGAGGCGGGAGAACCGATTCCGGTGATATTCCAGCCATTCCACGGCCACGACTCCGACACCGCTCTATGGTGGAGCACCACTCAATGCTCGGCCAGTGACTTCAAGAATCTTTGGAAACTGACCGTCAACTACTTACAAAACGAGAAAGACGTGCACAACCTATTATACGCCTACTCGGTTTACAGCAATGACCCGGCCGACATATTGCCGGCATACTACCCCGGTAACGATTTTGTGGATATTATCGGCATCAATTCGCTCCTATTACAAGGCGACGGTTGCAGCGGACGCGAATTTATACAAGAACTCAACGAGGGCATCGCTTTCGTTACTCAATTTGCAGCGAAAAATAAAAAAATAGCCGCCGTCACTTCGACCGGGCTGGAAGGGATAAAGATATCCGATTTCTTTTCGAAGTATCTCTATCCTGTCATTTCACAATACAAACTGTCGTTCGTGCTGTTTGAAAAAAACGCATGGAACCAAGAGAAGCACTATTTCATACCGGTTCCGGGACATCCGGCCAGTGAAGATTTCATTCGCTTTGTCTCTTATCCCGACATTCTTACTTGCGACGACATCAAAAAATAACACTCACGATAACACACAAAAGGACTATGAAACCCACGAATATAAACAGACGAGATTTCATTAAAAAAAGCGGCATGCTCTTAGCGGCCACTTCTGTACCCTCGTTTTTACAGGCTGGGGAGAAACAGCCTACCCTCTCGATCAAAAACCAAAAAATCGCAATCGACAGCCAATGGGACGTGATTGTGGTAGGTGGCGGCCCCGCAGGTTGTACCGCAGCTACCGCCGCCGCCCGTGAAGGAGCCAAAACCTTGCTCATCGAAGCGACAGGCCAACTGGGCGGCATGGGTACTACCGGAATGATTCCCGCTTGGTGCCCCTTCTCCGACGGAGAAAAAATCATCTACCGGGGATTGGCCGAGAAGGTATTCCGCGCCGCTAAAAAAGGAGTACCCCACGAACCAGCCGATAAACTAGACTGGGTATCTATCAACCCCGAGCAACTCATGACCGTCTATGACGATATGGTCTGCTCATCGGGTGCGAAGGTATTGTTTTTCTCCCGCTTGGCCGATGTGGAAATGGCATCGGACGACACCATCGAGGCCATTATCGTCGCCAATAAAAACGGGCTGACGGCGTTCAAAGCCAAAGTATTTGTCGACTGTACCGGCGACGGAGACCTCTCGGTATGGGCCGGAGCCAACTATTTCATGGGCAACAACAGCGACCAAGTGCAGCTCTCCACCCTCTGTTTCTCGGTGGCCAATGTCGATTCATACGGCTATACGACAAATCCCAACCTTTATTGGGAAAACAAGGATAGCCCCATTCACGACGCTTTGAAATCGGGCAAATACCCGTTGATAGACCAACATAGCTGCAACAACCTCATCGGGCCAAGTGTGGTGCAATTCAATGCGGGGCATATCGCCATGACCAACTCGACCGACCCGTGGCAAATATCGGACGCCATGGTGAAAGGGCGAAAGGTGGCCGCCGAATACCTGCGCATGCTCAAAGATTACCAGCCGCAAGTGTATGGAAACGCATTTATCGTCAAGACCGCTTCATTACTGGGAATACGCGAAAGCCGGCGCATCGAGGGCGACTATGTGTTCTCGATTCAAGATTGGTTGGACCGCAAGAGCTTCGACGACGAGATTGGCCGAAATTGCTACTTCGTGGATATACACATCAAAGGCTACGAAGCCAAGCATTACGGACGAGGCGAGTCGCACGGTATCCCCTACCGGATACTTACCCCCAAAGGCATAAAGAACTTGCTGACAGCGGGACGCTGCATCTCGACCGACGAGGAGGCTTTGGGCAGTTTGCGTGTCATGCCCCCTTCGCTGGTCACCGGCGAGGCCGCCGGTCTGGCCGCAGCATTGGCTATCAAGCAGTCCAAAAACGATGTTCACAATATAGATGTCGATTTCCTGCGCAAACGACTGCGGGAAGAGGGACAATATTTCAAATAATATCGTCTGTGCCGATAAACCTATTTTTTCACTAAAAATCATTATGAAGCATTCATTTTTAAGAATCAACTCTCTTTCGGCTGTTCTGCTGGCCATGACAGCGCAAGTGATGGCACAAGAACCTACGCCGCCCTATCTGGACGACAATCAACCCATCGAGGTTCGTGTCGAAGATGCCTTGTCGCGCATGACCTTAAAGGAAAAAATCGCCATCATACATGCCCAATCCAAATTCAGTTCACCCGGCTGCTCGAGGCTGGGTATCCCCGAATTGTGGATGAGCGACGGCCCCCACGGCGTGCGCATGGAATTTGTATGGGACAACTGGGATCATGCCGACTGGACCAACGATTCTTGTACGGCATATCCGGCACTGACTTGTCTGGCGGCCACGTTCAATCCCGAATTGGCATTCAAATATGGCAACGCCATAGGCCAAGAAGCCCGCTATCGGGAAAAAGACGTCATACTCGGGCCGGGGGTCAATATCTACCGCACGCCGCTGAGCGGACGCAACTTTGAATATATGGGCGAAGACCCCTATCTGTCGTCCCGCATGGTTGTCCCCTATGTAAAAGGTATGCAACAAAACGGTGTCGCCGCCTGCTTGAAACACTTTGCCTTGAACAATCAAGAGAAAGACCGAGACAAAATCAATGTCGAGGTGAGCGACCGGGCTTTATATGAAATCTATCTGCCGGCATTCAAGGCGGGTGTACAGGAAGGTGGAGTATGGACTGTGATGGGTTCATACAACAAGTTCCGCGGCCAGTATTGCAGCCACAACGACCTGCTCATCAACCAAATCCTAAAAAAGGATTGGGGCTTCGACGGGGTTATGATGACCGACTGGGGCTCGGCTCACGATACCGATGAGGCGGCGCGCAACGGGCTCGATCTCGAAATGGGCTCTTGGACAAACGGATTGACTTGGGGGTTGAGTTCGGCCTACGACGATTATTATCTGGCTCAACCGTTCTTGAAAAAGATAGAGAGCGGAGAACTACCCGAATCGCTGTTGGACGAGAAAGTGCGCCGGGTATTGCGCCTAACCTTCCGCACCAGTATGAACCGAAACCGTCCCTACGGGTGTAAACTTACCCCCGAACACGCCGAGATTGCCCGTAAAATAGCCGAGGAGGGTATTGTGCTGCTGAAAAACGAAAACCATTTCTTCCCTATCGAGAAAGGCCGCTACCAGAAAATCGCCGTCATTGGCGAGAATGCGGTCAAACAGTTGAGCCTCGGTGGCGGGTCCTCCGAATTGAAACCACAAAAAGAAATCTCGCCGTTGGAGGGCATGATCGAAAAATACGGCAAAGAGCATATTCTGTTCACGCTGGGCTATGCTTCGGGCGAGCCCAATTACAGTAACGAACTACCCTCGGGACTCGACGCCGACTCGCTCGTGCAAGAAGCCTTGAAAGTGGCTCGCGAAGCCGATGTAGTCCTGTTCTTCGGAGGCCTCAACAAAAACTTTCAACAAGATTGCGAAGGCGATGACCGCCGGAGCATGGATCTGCCTTTCGGACAAAACGAGTTGATCGAGAAAATTATTCAAGTGAATCCCAATACCGGTGTCATACTGATTAGCGGCAATGCCGTGAGCATGCCGTGGCTCTCGCAAATCGACGGGCTCATGCAATCGTGGTATTTGGGTTCCCAAGCCGGTACGGCTACCGCCAATATCATCTGCGGCGAAGCCAATCCTTCGGGAAAATTGCCGTTCTCCATTCCGGTAAAACTGGAAGACAACAGCGCCCACTATTTCGGGGCAGAGTCCTACCCGGGTGTAAATGGCACGCAATATTACAAAGATGATATTCTGGTGGGTTATCGCTGGCACGACACAAAAAAAATAGATCCGCTGTTCCCCTTCGGATACGGGCTCTCATACACGACATTCCAATATGGGAAGGCTCGAACCGATAAAAAAACATACCGTGCCGACGAGTCTGTAAAGATTTCGTTTACCCTGAAAAATACAGGCGACACGCCCGGAGCAGAAACCGTGCAGGTATATATGAGCCAGAAAAAGCCCAGTGTACTGCGCCCGGTCAAAGAGCTCAAAGGATTTAAGAAAGTTTTCCTGCAAGCCGGAGAAGAGCAAGTAGTGGAAATAGAAATACCGGTTCGGTCGTTCGCTTTCTATGACGAGCAAACCGCCGATTGGAAATTGGAGAACGACAGTTACTCGCTCCACGTCGCTTCATCGTCGAAAGCGATACAGGCCACCGCAAAAATCCAAGTGAAAAATTAGTCGCTATTACAAAAAACACAAATGAATATGAAACGTATTGTCTTAGCGGGGATTTTATCCCTTTTTGCCCTGTTTTCATACGCACAGGAATATCAATACCACTTCCTGCTTGCCGGGGCCTCGTTTGCAGTCCCCGAGAACGGGTGGTTCGAACTGGTGTGCGACGCCTTCAACGCCGAGGCCATGAACAAAGCCGTATCGGGCGACGCCATTAAACACACCGCCTCCGATATGTTCTACGACAGGTTTTACACCGACGAAGAACTCGAACGCAACGACGCATTCATCATCATGCATGTACACAACCAAGACGTAGCCAGCACAACCGGCATCAAAGAGAATTACGAAGACTACACACACGCCGACATTCAACAATACAACACGGCGTATGACTATGTAATCAAGCGATACAAAGCCGACTGCTACAACTTGAAAAACAACCCCAACTCGAAATATTACCAAACCGAGAACGGCAAGCCCGCCACGATTATCCTGTGTACCCACTGGCACGATTCCCGCATCTCGTACAACCAAAGCATCAGGGAATTGGCCGAACGCTGGCAACTGCCCCTCATCAAATGGGACGATAATATAGGCTTCACCCGCAAAGTGGTAGACGAAGACGGCCGGCAGCCGAGTATCAAGTATGCCGCCGACACCGAGAAGATATACGACATTACATTCGGGTGGCACCCGCTGCGCGGAAAAGAGCAATACATACAACAAAAAATGGCTGCCATTTGCATGGAAGAACTGGAAAAATTGTTTGAACCCATGCCCGCCTTGGTCGAAATTTCTGAAAAGAACAGCGTTGTCGAAAGCGGCGAAAACGCCTCTTTCATTTGCCGCTTCACCGGGGTTTCGCCTTGGAATCTCATCTACTCGGTCAACGGGGTGGAAAAAAAGTTGGACAGCATCATGGAAAACCCGTACATCGTAACGGTTCCTACCGTAACAGCCCAAACCTCTATCTTGCCCGTGGCCATAAGCAACCGCACCACCGAGAGCGGCGAGGTTGCTGGGAAAGCCGAAATCTTTATCGGCAAACAAGCGATCTCGCCTACTTTCGACACCTATGTGCACCAAGCCAACAAAACAACGGCTTATGTAGACGATGACCATTTGGAGGTAAAAGGAAACTCCGACACCCATACCCGCGAGGCATATCTATCGTTCCCAATCGATAAAATCGACCCCGAAGCCAACCGCATCGTATTGCGTGCCTACTATTACGACTGCATCTACCCGAGTTGGGTGCGGAAAGAGACTCACCCGGTAGGCATAGCGGGCAATACCCAGCAATATACCACCATGACTTGGGACACGAAACCCACCGATTTCACCACCATCGGCGAAACGAAAGTTTTGGGCAATGAGCTCGACAGTTATGTGGAATGGAACGTGACCGACTGGGTAAAAGAGCAAATCGAAGCCCAACAATCCCTCGTCACATTACAGTTGAAGATGAACGATACCGACGCCACCGGCCTGCTCTATTTCTATTCGTCGGAGGCCGACGACACACGGAAACCGCAACTGCTCGTATCATCGGACAACTCATCGGGCTATACCGAAATGACAAAATCAAATATCGAAGTATATACCCGACCGGTCGAAAAAGAACTCGTCATAAAGGGGATAGACGGGAGTTGCCTTGTTTCGTGCTACTCGTTATGCGGACAAACCCTGTTCTCCAAAACGATAGAAAACGACGAAACGATACAATTGCCCGCCAACGCTTCGGGCGTCTATCTGCTCCAACTGCGCAACGCGACACAACATCATACTTGCAAAATAGTTTTATAACCCACTTAATTCCTCTTATACAATGAAAAAAGGATTGTTTGTCATCTGCATGGCCGCTTTATTCGCTACAAGCTGTACACAAACAGGAAAAACCGAAGAAGATCGTTTTATAGAAGATCTGTTGAGCCAAATGACGCTCGAAGAGAAAATCGGACAAATGAACCAAATCCATTTCGATAAATCCTTGGACTCCATCAAAGCCCAAGTGCGCAATGGTGAGTTGGGCTCGATGCTCAACATAGACCCGAAACTAATCAACGAAATACAAAAAACTGCCGTCGAAGAGTCACGGCTGGGTATCCCCCTCATCATCGGGCGGGATATTGTCCACGGCTACAAAACGGTACTGCCCATTCCGCTGGGCATGGCAGCCTCGTTCGACCCGCAACTCGTGGAGAAAGGCACCCACATGGCCGCTACCGAAGCCCGCGAGCAAGGTATTACATGGACCTTCGCTCCCATGCTCGACATCTCTCGCGACGCCCGCTGGGGACGTATTGCCGAGAGTCTGGGCGAAGACCCCTATCTGACCAGTGAACTGGGTGTCGCCATGGTGCGTGGATTCCAAGGGGACAACCTCTCTGACAACGACGCCATCGCCGCATGTGTGAAGCACTTTGTCGGCTACGGCGCCTCGGAAGGCGGACAGGATTACAACTCGACCAATATCCCCGAGCGCCTATTGCGCAACGTCTATCTGCCTCCGTTCCAAAAAACGGTCGAAGCCGGAGCCGCCACGCTAATGACCTCGTTCAACGACAACGACGGGGTTCCCGCCTCGGGCAACGATTTCCTCCTGCGCACGGTATTGCGCGATGAATGGGGATTCGACGGTTTTGTCGTTTCGGACTGGTGCTCCATGGTCGAAATGATTAACCACGGATTTGCCGCCGACCGAAAAGATGTGGCCCGCCTCTCGGCCAATGCCGGTCTCGACATGGAAATGGTGAGCCAGACCTACGTCGACTACTTGCCCGAACTAATCGCCGAGAACAAAGTTTCCATAGACGTCATCGACAATGCGGTTCGCAATATCCTGCGCATTAAATATCGGCTGGGATTATTTGAAAATCCCTATGTCGACGAAGTGGAAACTTCGACAATCTACTCCGACGAACATTTGCAAACGGCTCGGCAAGCCGCTACCGAATCGGCTATCTTATTGAAGAACAACGGTGTGCTTCCGTTGAAAGAGAATAAGACCGTAGCCATTATCGGCCCTATGGCTCACGCACCCTACGACCAACTGGGCACATGGTCGTTCGACGGCGACAAAAACCACACCGTAACTCCGTTGAAAGCCTTGCAAAGCGACGAATACAAACACATAAAATACTACTACGAGGCCGGGCTGGGTCATTCGAGAGACGAGAGCACCCGTAATTTCGAAAGAGCAAAAAGCATCGCCCGCCAAGCCGATGTGGTTGTTGTCTTTGTCGGCGAAGAGGCTATCCTGTCGGGAGAGGCTCACTCGTTGAGCGACATCAACTTGATAGGCAAACAATCGGACCTGCTCAAAGCCATAAAAAGCACCGGCAAACCGGTCGTTATGGTCGTTATGGCCGGCCGGCCGCTCACGATCGAGCGCGACCTGCCCTATGCCGACGCGGTTCTCTATAACTTCCACCCGGGTACGATGGGCGGATTGGCTATCATGGACTTGCTCTACGGAAAGGCCAACCCCAGTGGAAAACTACCGGTGACCTTCGTACGCGAAGTGGGACAAATCCCCATGTATTACAATCACAACAATACCGGCCGTCCGGCACAGGATTGGATTACCCCGATAAACGACATTCCGCTGGAAGCCCCGCAAACATCGCTCGGCAACACATCGTTCTACTTGGATTCGGGGAAAGACCCGTTGTTCGCATTCGGATACGGTCTCTCGTATAGCACATTCGAATACTCCGATCTTAACCTGTCGAGCAACGAGGTGAACGCCAACGATACGCTCACAGTCACCGCTACGATCAAAAACACGAGCGACATCGACGGTACCGAAGTCGTGCAACTTTATGTTCGCGATTTGGTAGGATCTATCACTCGACCTGTCAAGGAGTTAAAAGGTTTCCAACGCCTTGCCTTGAAAGCCGGCGAAGCTCAAACCGTATCGTTCAAATTGCCCATCTCGGAACTGGCCTTCTACGGTAAAGATTTAATCAAGAAGGTAGAAGCCGGACAGTTTGACATCTGGGTTGCCCCGAACAGTACCGAAGGACTTAAAGGCTCTTTCACCGTGAAGGAATAACCTCATTATTTAAAATTAGAATATTCAAAACACAGAGTGCCTCTCCCCATGAGACACTCTATGTTTTTTTAAAGAGTAATAGTTTTTAACTTCTGTATTCCACAGCCCCTCCGGCTACGCCACCCTCCCTATATTTTCTTGCAGGAAACACAGGGGAGGAGGTTTAAAATATCTACGATAATGAAAACTGAAATACTCCGTAGCATTACGGAGTAATTTTCAGAAACGAACTTAAACGATGTTCCTTTCCTTAGAATAGCAGTTTTGCCGTTGATAACTATTTTCATAGTACAAAAAAATTAGAGTACCACAAAGATACTCTAACTTTTCATGCTATTAAAAGACGAAAATTATTTCAAATCTCTATACATGCCTAAAACAAACTCACAATAATCTAATGAAGATTGCAGTGTTGATAAACAACGATCAAGAGTTCCACAACCTTTCATCAAAACGTCTATTTCATTTTGGGTAAAATTAGAAGAAAGAATCTTTAATGATACGCCCCTTGACCAACTTCAATCCTTTCCTTAACAGAGTCATATAAGTCAACCAGTGCGTTGTAAGAACTTCTATAAGCAGAGTATAAACCAGAATCATATCCCCCATGATAGCAACTGATAAGAATAGCATTTGACCTAATATTTACATCATGCTGTAAATCGTTAAGTTCAGACTGTAGCTGATTAATTTCATGACGACAATACAGGTAATCATAATCATGTTGCAATGTATTTAACTTTGTAGAAAGGCTATCTACATAAGCTTTTAAGTCGGAAGTTTGAGATAGATTATTGTCTTGAGCAACTACACAACTCATTCCGAATAAAGTAAGGATAAATAATAATATTAACTTTTTCACAATCAATGGTATTAACTTTTCACAAAAATACTAATAATAATCAACATACCAATCATTTTCATTTAGGTGTTTTGTTCTTTATAACCAAACATTTTAAT
>ENA-UERN01001149-UERN01001149.1-human-gut-metagenome-genome-assembly--contig:-NODE-1149-length-26214-cov-16.056319_pt1 | contig 26214 bp, 20 predicted proteins | sample MGYA00242950_ERZ507950 | MGnify/ENA primary metagenome ERZ507950 (study PRJEB26167, sample SAMN06115515) | human gut metagenome | host: Homo sapiens | place: China:Ningxia | collected 2014-11-26...
GGGTGACCTATCTGCGCAACCACGCCAAGTATTCTGCCGATAATGCATGGACCCCCGGCAGCGCCTACGCAGGCTGAGCGCAAAACCAAAAAGAACAAAAGCATCCGTGATGCCCTGCCCCGGGAGGGGGAGAGAAACATCACGGATGCTTTTTTGCAGCAAAAATCCCGCCCTTTGCACATAGAGTGCAGAGGACGGGACGTTTTGTTTTTATGGAGAAAAGCAGAGGGACGAATTACTTCATCTTGCTCTTGGCCTTCATGCGCTGCTCGTGGTTGAGGATCTGCTTGCGGATGCGCAGGTTCTCGGGAGTGACCTCCAGCAGCTCGTCCTGAGCCAGGAACTCGAGGCAGCCCTCGAGGCTCAGCTTGCTGATGGGGATGAGGCGCAGAGCGTCGTCAGAGCCGGAAGCACGGGTATTGGTCAGGTGCTTGGTCTTGCAGACGTTGACATCGACGTCCTCGCCGGAAGCGGTGTAGCCGATGACCATGCCCTCGTAGACCTTCTCGCCGGCGCCCACCAGCAGAGTGCCGCGCTGCTGCGCGTTGAACAGGCCGTAGGTGACGGCCTCGCCGGTCTCAAAGCTGACCAGAGAACCGGTGGAGCGGTTGGCGATCATGCCAGCCCAGACGTCATAGCCGTCGAAGATCTGGTTGATGATGCCCTCGCCGTGGGTATCGGTCAGGAACTGGTTGCGGTAGCCGAACAGGCCGCGGCTGGGCATACGGAACTCCAGACGCACACGGTCGGAACCCAGAGACTCCATCTGCTGCAGGATGGCCTTGCGCTGGCCCAGACCGGTCATGACAGCACCCTGATACTGGGAGGGAACGTCGATGACGACGTGCTCCATAGGCTCGTAGGTCTTGCCGTCGATGACCTTGGTCAGAACGTGCGGGGGAGAGACCTGCAGCTCATAGCCTTCGCGGCGCATGGTCTCGATGAGGATGGACAGATGCATCTCACCACGGCCCATGACACGGAAGGAATCGGTGGTGGCGGAATCCTCCACCTTCAGAGCGACGTCCTTCAGCAGCTCTTTCTGCAGACGGTCACGGATCTGGCGGCTGGTGACATACTTGCCCTCACGTCCGGCCAGCGGGCTGTCGTTGACGGAGAAGGTCATCTCGACGGTGGGGTCGTTGATCTTCACGAAGGGCAGCGGCTCGATATTGGAGGGGCTGCACAGGGTGTTGCCGATGGTGACGTCGGGCAGACCAGAGAAAGCCACGATGTCGCCTGCGGTGATGTTGTCGCAGGGCTGACGGCCATTGGCCTGGAAGTCATACAGCTTGGTCAGACGGCCGCGCATTTTGAGGTCGGGGTTGTGCCAGTCGCACACGACCACTTCCTCGCCCACCTTGGCGACGCCGTTCTGGATGCGTCCGATGCCGATGCGGCCAACGAACTCGTTGTAGTCCACAGAGGACACCAGCATCTGGAAGGGAGCTTCGGGGTCGCCCTCGGGCGGCTTGATGGTGCTCAGCAGGGTGTCGAACAGGGGGACCAGGTCGGTGCCGGGTACATCGGGGTCAAGGCTTGCAGTGCCGTCACGGCCACAGCAGAACAGCATGGGGCAGTCCAGCTGCTCGTCGGTAGCGCCCAGATCCATCAGCAGGTAGAGGACCTCGTCGATGACTTCCTTGATGCGGGCGTCGGGACGGTCGATCTTGTTGATGGCGACCACAAGGCTCAGATTCTGCTGCAGAGCCTTCTGCAGCACGAAACGGGTCTGGGGCATGCAGCCCTCAGCAGCGTCCACCAGCAGCAGAACGCCGTTGACCATCTTCAGCACGCGCTCGACCTCGCCGCCGAAGTCGGCGTGGCCCGGGGTATCGACGATATTGATCTTGACGCCCTTGTAGGTGCAGGAGCAGTTCTTGGCCAGAATGGTGATGCCGCGCTCACGCTCGATGTCACCGCTGTCCATGACACGCTCAGCCACAGCCTGATTGTCGCGGAAAGCGCCGCTCTGGCGCAGCAGGGCGTCCACCAGCGTGGTCTTGCCGTGGTCAACGTGAGCGATGATAGCGACATTGCGCAAATCGTTACGAACCATAAAATACAACCTCTCTATTTTGAATCTCAGTAGAAGTTACGTCATACGATTTAAGTTTATATCATCCGGGGGTGGTTTGTCAAGATTGTATAAAAATTTTTTGATGGATTCGGCGTTTTGCCTGAGAATCGGCCATCGATTTGGGCGGCATTACAGCGCGAAACGTGATATACTTAATGTACTAAAGTTGGATGATCCCGTTGGAGGTGTGTCTATGAAACTGACGTTTTTGGGTGCCAACCACGAAGTGACCGGCAGCTGTACCCTCTTGGAAGCGGCGGGACAGCGCTACCTCATCGACTGTGGTATGGAACAGGGCAAGGATGTCTATGAGAACCAGCCCATCCCCGTTGCGCCGGGCGAGATCGACGGCGTGCTGGCCACCCATGCCCATATCGACCACACGGGCCTTCTGCCTCTTCTGGTGCGCAACGGCTTCCGGGGCAGGATCTACGCCACCAGGCCCACGGCAGAACTGTGCAGCATCATGCTGCGCGACTCGGCGCACATCCAGGAGTTCGAAGCCGAGTGGAAGAACCGCAAGGGCCAGCGCTCCGGTGCAGAGCCTGTGGAACCCATGTACACCATTCAGGACGCCGAGGCAGCCATCGCGCTGTTCCGGGGCTATGATTACAATAAAGAGATCGAGCTTGCGCCCGGCATCGTCATCCGCTTTGTGGATGTGGGCCATCTGCTGGGCTCGTCCAGCATCGAGATCTGGGTGACGGAGAACGGTGCGACCACAAAGCTGGTCTTCTCCGGCGACATCGGCAACCTCGACCAGCCTATCATCAAAGATCCCACGTATCTGAAGGACGCAGATTATGTCTTTATGGAGTCCACCTACGGTGACCGCAGCCACGGCCCGCGGCCTGACTATGTGGCCGAGCTGGCGAAGATCCTGCAGCGCACCTTCGACCGCGGCGGCAATGTGGTCATCCCGAGCTTTGCAGTGGGCCGCACCCAGGAACTGCTCTACTTCATCCGCGAGATAAAGGAAAAGAACCTGGTCACCGGCCACGGCTGTTTCCCGGTGTACATCGACAGCCCGCTGGCCATCGAGGCCACCCGGATCTTCAAGGACACCGACTCCTCCTGCTTTGATGAAGAGACCAACGCTCTGCTGGCAAAGGGCATCGACCCCATTCAGTTCCCGGGCTTGAAGGTCAGCGTCACCAGCGATGAGTCCCGTGCCATCAACACCGACCCCGTGCCGAAGGTCATCATCTCGGCCAGCGGCATGTGTGAAGCGGGCCGTATCCGCCACCACCTCAAGCACAACCTCTGGAGGAAGGAATGCACCATCCTCTTTGTGGGCTATCAGGCCGTGAACACGCTGGGCCGCTCTCTGCTGGAGGGTGCGGACAACGTGAAGCTCTTCGGCGAATCCATCGAGGTGCAGGCAGAGATCTGCCAGCTCACCGGCCTTTCGGGCCACGCCGACAGGGAGGGCCTGCTGAAGTGGGTCAACTCCTTTGAGCCGAAGCCCAAGCGGGTGTTCATCATCCACGGCGAGGATGAGGTGGAGAACATCTTTGCCCAGACCCTCACGGAGCAGGGCTTCAACGCCTGCGCACCTTATAATGGTGAGCAGTGGGCCATCGGTGCCGAGGGCGCGGTCTGCCTGAAGGAAGGCACCTGTATCCGCATCGAGCACCACATCAGCGAGGGTGCAGCCCGTGCAGCTACCGTCTTCCAGCGCCTGCTCAATGCCGGCAAGCGCCTGCTGCGGGTCATCGAGCACAACGAGGGCGGCGCCAACAAGGACCTCGCCAAGTTCGCCGACCAGATCAACGCTCTCTGCGACAAGTGGGACAGATGAGGCAGACATCCCGGCGGCATAGCTGCTCCGAAAACATCGTGAAATAAAATGATGGAAAACCGACTCGAGTTCGTGTATCCTCACACGGCTCGGGTCGGTTCTTTTTTGCGTCCAAAAGAGGAAAACACAGTTTTCTGTGCGCTTTTGCACAAGTTTCCGACTATTTCATGAGAATCGTTGACTTTGAACATTCGAAATGCTACTATATGGCACAAGAAAAGGCGAGAATGACGAAATAAAGTTGTTTCATGGGCGCAGAGGCCGGCATCTGCGCTAGAAACGGCTCGAAGTTTTTGTCTGCGTGCGGATGGTATCGGCAGAGGCCTCCGCACAGGAAATGACCGCATTGCATCATTCGATCAAAAAGTCAACAAAAAGAAAGGTCGTGGTCTCTATCGCAATCAAGGAATATTCCATGTCCCGGGACTCCACCCGGCAGCTCTCACCCAGCTTCAAGGTGCGGGAATTTGCCTGCAAGGGCAGCGATGTCGTCCTCCTCGACGACGAGCTGGTAGTGCTGCTGCAGTGCATCCGGGAGCACTTCGGCAAGCCGGTACATATCACCAGCGGCTACCGCACCACTGCCCACAACGCTGCCGTGGGCGGCAGCAAGTCGAGCCAGCACCTTTTGGGCCGGGCGGCGGATTTCCACGTCGAGGGTGTGCCGGTGGCTGCCGTCGCCGCCTACGCTGAGACCCTGCTGCCCTCCCGGGGCGGCATTGGACGGTATCCGAAGGACGCTGCCAACCCGAAGCGCCGCACCGGCTGGGTGCATATCGATACCCGGGCGGGCAGGAGCCGGTGGAAGATGTAAAAAGACTCTGAAACGGTTATTGCTATTACAATATGAAAGCGGCCCTCTCCCGGAAAAGGGAAGAGGGCCGTTTTCTTGCAGCAACGCCCCCGCTGGCGGAAACACTGGCGGGGACGTCAGGTTTATGAATCGGCGCGCAGGAGGTCGGCGGGTCTGATGTGCAGGATGTCGCAGAGTGCAAAGAGATTATCTGTTTTGGGCATCCCGGCGCCTCGCTCATAATAGCCGATCGTGCCGATGGTGACACCAAGCTTCTCCGCAAGCTCCAGCTGCGTCAGCCCGGCGGCCTGCCGTGCCTCACGGATGATACGGGCAGATTCGGGGTGGCTGCGGGTGGGCATAAAGAATCACCTCTTTTGCTTATTGTGTCTTGATAATACCACATAAAATCTAAAAAGCAAGAAAAAATATCTTGGGAGGATTCGAGAAGATGCTGATATCTAAGCGCCCTAAAAAGACACAAACGACCCGCCGAAGAATGCGGGAGGGAGGCGGAATGGCTCACACCCGAGCCAGAAGCTCTGCGGGCGTAAATGCCATAACGCTGCTTTTGGTGAAGTCCCGGACATTGCGGGTAATGATGTAGTTGGCATGGATCCGCTCAGCGGTGACGCTCTGAACTGCATCTTCAAAATCAGCCCAATGCAGCGCAGCCGCTTTAGACACGTCGGCAGAAGTGAGGTCTGCAAATTCGAAGATCAAGCCGAGCCGCTGGAGAACATCTTCGATTTTCTCCGGCGTAAGCTGTTTGCGCATGATGTAGACCAAATTCGCAAACGTCAGCGCAGAGATATACCCCTTTGCCTGCTCAGTTTCGCAGAGCTTCCAGACAAGAGAGGATTCTTTGACGAACTCGGGACGGTTCAGCAGAACATCCAGAACGATATTTGCGTCAATCAGCAACACCATACTTTTCTGCCAGCCTTTCCGATTTTGCTTCGTCAAGCTCAATATCGCCGTGCAGGATGCCGGTCAAAGAGTCCGTCAGATAAGACACCGCAGCCCCCTTCGGGATGAAACGCCCAACTTCGCGCCCGTTTTTCGTGACGATGATTTCCTGACCGTTCAGAACCAGATTCAGGTAGCGTCCAAAATTATTCTGCATTTCCGTTGCAGTAGCAGTTGCAGCAATCATAAAGGCACCTCCTTGTTTTAGCTATTTTTAGTATACTCCATAATAGCTAAAATATCAAGAGAACGTGCAAAAAAGCAGGGAAGAGAGCGGCGGTTCGAATGAACAAAAAATAGAAGTGCAACCAGAACATAAGAAAACCGCCCAGATTCTGACGAACCTAGGCGGTTTTTGGTGGAGCGGGCAATGGGAATCGAACCCACCTCCTCAGCTTGGAAGGCTGATATACTAGCCGATGTACGATGCCCGCATATTCTGTTTTGCCGGGATGCAAGCAGTATTATAGCATGATTCGCGGCAAATGTCCAGCATTTTTTGCCCAAAGTGCAGAAGGAGAAGAAACCTTTGCCGCCGAGCTGGCGTTTGCCTGTTTACTTTGGAGCAGTTTTATTGTAAAATAGACAGGAGATAAAACCGGCAGCGCACAGCGCGGCCAAATCTGATACAGGTGGTGTATGTTATTATGGCATTGAAATATCAGCGCATCCTTCTGAAGATCAGCGGCGAGGCCCTTGGCGGCGAAAAGGGGACCGGTTTCGACGAGCCGACCATGGACGCGATCTGCGGCGGCGTAAAGAAGGCCCATGAGCTGGGCGTTCAGATCGGCATCGTCGTGGGCGGCGGCAACTTCTGGCGCGGCCGTTCCAGCGGCAGGATGGAGCGTACGCTGGCCGACAAGATCGGTATGCTGGCAACGGTGATGAACGCTCTGGCTGTCTCCGACAAGCTGGAGCAGCTGGGTGTGCCGACCGAGGTGTTCACCTCCATCACCATGCCGCAGGTGGCCCCGGCCTTCACCCGCAAGGATGCTCTCCGCGCAATGGACGAGGGTAAGATCGCCATCTTCGGCGGCGGTACGGGCAACCCCTTCTTCTCCACCGACACGACCACTGCCCTGCGCGCCGTTGAGGTGAGCGCAGACATCATGTTCAAGGCCACGATGGTGGACGGCGTTTATGACAAGGACCCCCACAAGTACCCCGACGCCAAGAAGTACGAGACCCTTACCTTTACCAAGGTGCTGGAAGACCGTCTGGCTGTTATGGACGGCACTGCCGCCACCCTCTGCCGGGACAACAAGCTCCCCATCCTCGTGTTCGACCTGGCCGATCCCGACAACATCGCCCGCGCTGTGCAGGGTGAGAATGTGGGTACACTGGTCTACGAGGGCTGAGCATACCGCCCCGCTTCCGACAATAGAATATCCCAGACGCCTTTTCGCGGCTGGTGAGAATTGATAACAAACAGGAGACAAGGACAATGAGCAGCAACACCAAGGCATTCGAAGACAAGATGAAGAGCGCAGTCGAGCATCTGGAGCGCGAGCTGAAGACCGTGCGCGCAGGCCGCGCCAACCCCGGCGTTCTGGACAAGGTGACCGTGGATTACTACGGTTCTCCCACGCCCATCCAGCAGGTGGCTTCTGTGGCTGTCAGCGAGGCCCGCACCCTGACCATCACCCCGTGGGACCGCACCCTGCTGCGCGCCATCAGCAAGGCGATCCTGGCCAGCGATGTGGGCATCAACCCCATTGATGACGGCCAGACCATCCGTCTGAACTTCCCGGCTCCCACCGAGGAGCGCCGCAAGCAGCTGGCCAAGGAAGTCTCCAAGATGGGCGAGGAGGCAAAGGTCGCCGTCCGCAACGTCCGCCGTGACGCCATGGATAAGGCCAAGGCCATGAAGAAGGCCGGTGAGCTGACAGAGGACACCCAGAAGACCATGGAAGAGGACGTCCAGAAGCTGACCGACAAGTATGTGAAGAACATCGACGCTGCCGTGGAAGAGAAGCAGAAGGAGATCATGTCCGTCTGATTCTGACTGCAGGCAAAGCAGGGAGGTGCCGTGCGCTGAAAGAAGGTGCGCGGCACTTTTTGCCAGAGGAGACGTAGAGGAAGAAGAGCATGGAGCATTCAAAGGATTTTGCGAAGGGACTGTCCATCGGCATCATCATGGACGGCAACGGCCGCTGGGCCAAGAGCCGCGGCCTGCCCCGCACCGCCGGCCATAAAAAGGGCGCACAGGTCTTTCAGGACATTGCGGACTACTGCGATGAACTGGGCGTAGAGTCGGTGTATTTTTACGCATTCTCGACCGAAAACTGGAAGCGTCCCGCCGAGGAGGTAGGCGCGATCATGCGGCTGTTCGGCGAATACCTCATCAAAGGCTTCGACTACGAGAACCGGAACGTCCGCATCTGCTTCATGGGCGACCGCACGGTGCTGGAGCCCAAGCTGCAGGAGCTGATGAACAAGCTGGAGCGGGACTCTGCCTGCAAGACCGGCCTGACCATCAACATCGCCATCAACTACGGCGGACGGCCTGAGATCGTCCGGGCGGCCCAGAGCCTCGCGGCCAGGGCGGCTGCGGGCGAGCTGAAGCCTGAGGACATCACGGAAGAGGCTCTTTCGGCCCAGATGTACACCGCCGGCCAGAAAGACCCCGACTTCATCCTCCGCCCCAGCGGAGAGAAGCGGCTCTCCAACTTCATGCTCTGGCAGGCGGCCTACTCCGAACTGGTGGAAATGGACGTTCTGTGGCCTGATTTCACCCGTGATGACCTCGATGCCGCCATCATGGAGTTCAACCGGCGCTCCCGCCGCTTCGGCGGACTCTGAGAGCAGCAACCGATACGCAAGATGCCGCGCAGCGTGCGCGGCCCCCGGAGAGCGCCCGGTATTTCCTCGGGCGCTGACGCTGCAGACCCTGCCAGAGCAGGGGAGCGGCTCCCAGACGAAACAAAGGAGAACATGAAACTATGAAAACACGAATCATCACAGCCGTGGTGGGCCTGATCGTTCTGGCAGGCGTCCTGTTCACCTTCGATACGCTGGTGTTCAATCTGGTCATCGCGGCCATCACCCTCATCGCCCTGCATGAAATATACTCTGCGCTGGGTTTTGAAAAGCAGGACTGGCCGCTGCTGGCTGTTCTGGTGCCCTACACACTGCTCATCATGCTGTCGAGCTACAGCGTCTTCCGGGCGATGGTGATGCCCGCTTCCTTCCTCGTGGTGCTGTTCTATGCCATCTACCTTGTCGTGCGCAACGGCGTTATCAGCTACCAGAAAGCCAGCGGCCTCGCCATGTTTTCGGGCATTGTGATCTTCTGCTTCTACTCGTTCATCCGGCTCAAGGAGATGCTGCCGGTGGAGGAGTATGGCTACGACGCCATCTTCTTCATCCTGCTCATCCTCTGCTTCGCCTGGGGCGGCGATACCTGCGCCTACTTCGCGGGCCGCGCCTTTGGCAAGCATAAGCTCTGCCCGGTGGTCAGCCCCAAAAAGACGGTGGAGGGTGCTGTTGGCGGCGTGCTGGGCACTATGGTGTTCGGTGTGCTGATCACGGTCATCTACTCCATCGCAGCGGACCGGATGGAAGAGTTCACCCGCTCCAACATTGGCGTATCCATGTATGTCATCATTGCGCTGCTGGCCTGTGTGGCTGCGGTGCTGGGCATCTACGGCGACCTGTTCGCCAGCGTGGTCAAGCGCCAGTGCGGCATCAAGGACTACGGCACCATCTTCCCGGGCCACGGCGGCATCCTTGACCGCTTCGACAGCGTGATGTTCATCGCGCCCTTCGTCACCATGGTGGTCATCGCAGCATTCTACAATTAAGATCAGCAGGAGATCGATTCTTTATGGCTAAGAAAATCACGCTGCTGGGCTCTACCGGCTCCATCGGCACCCAGAGTCTCGATGTCGTCCGCGCTCAAGGGTATGAGGTGTTCGGCCTGTCGGCTCACAGCCAGACGGATAAAATTTTGCAGCAGATAGAAGAATTCCACCCGAAATACGTCTGCATGACCAGTGAGGCCGGTGCCGAAAAGCTTTCGGCTGCGCTGGCCGGCCGCGCCGATGCACCCAGGCTCCTGACCGGCCCCGAGGGCCTGAAGACCCTCGCCGCGATGGACGGCCCGGACGTGGTGCTGAACAGCGTGGTGGGCATCGCGGGCCTCGGAGCAAGCCTTGCCGCCATCGAGAGCGGCCATGACCTGGCCCTCGCCAACAAGGAAAGCCTCGTCACCGGAGGCCATCTCGTCACCCAGGCCGTGGCGAAGCACGGCGTCAGGCTGCTGCCCGTGGACAGTGAGCACTCGGCCATCTTCCAGTGCCTGCAGGATAAGGAGAGCGCCAAGAGCCTGACCAAGATCCTGCTGACGGCCTCCGGCGGCCCCTTCTTCGGCATGAAGACCGAAGAGCTGCGGGGCAAGACCAAGGCCGACGCCCTCAAGCATCCCAACTGGAACATGGGCGCAAAGATCACCATCGACAGCGCCACCCTGATGAACAAGGGCCTCGAGCTCATCGAGGCTGTGTGGCTGTTCGGTCTGCCTCCGGAGAAAATTCAAATCGTTGTCCAGCGCCAGAGCATCGTCCACTCGGCGGTGCAGTACAGCGACAACTCCATCATCGCCCAGCTGGGTGTGCCGGATATGCGCATCCCCATCCAGTATGCGCTGACCTATCCGGCCCGTGTGCCGGGCGTCGTGCCTGAGTTGGACTTCACCACCCTCAAGCTGCTGACCTTCGATGTGGCCGACGAGGAGACGTTCCGCTGCCTCGCCGCCTGCAAGAAGGCCATCCGGAAAGGCGGTCTCGGCCCCTGCGCCGCCAACGGTGCCAACGAGGAGGCCGTCAAGCTCTTCCTCGAGGATAAGATCGGCTTCCTCGACATCGGCCGTCTGGTGGAGGCTGTCGTGGACAGCGACAGCTTCGGCGGCGACTACAGCCTCGCGGATGTGTATGAGTGTGACCGTATGGCCCGCGCATTCGTGAGAGCACACCTGTAATATAGGAGAAATAATGTCAGTTTTCATCACCTTTGCAGCCGCGCTGCTCATCTTCGGCGCAGTCATCGCCATCCACGAGTTTGGCCATTTTGCAGTGGCAAAGCTCTGCGGGGTCCAGGTCAACGAGTTTTCCATTGGCATGGGTCCGACCCTCATCAAGACCTATCGCAAAGGCACACAGTATACCCTGCGGCTCCTGCCCGTAGGCGGCTTTGTGGCGCTGGAAGGGGAGGAGAGCCCCGAGAGCGAGCAGGCCGAGGGTGGAAACGGGGACGATGACGGCCCGGACATCCCGCCGGAGGTGCTGGCGCAGCGGACAGGCAAGCCGCTGAACGAGGCGGCTGTCTGGCAGCGGATGCTGGTGATGGCGGCAGGCGCAGTGATGAACTTCGTGCTGGGCTTCGTGGTGCTGCTGCTCCTCATCTCGCTGCGCAGTGAGCCCATCACCAGCAAGGTCATCTATGCCGTGGAGGACAACGCCCTCTGCGGTCAGACCGGCCTGCAGGCCGGCGACGAGATCGTGGCCGTCAACGGGCGGCACTGCTTCGTGGCCAACGATATGCTCTACGAGCTCATGCGCACCGAGAGCTACCGTGCGGACTTCACCGTCCGCCGGGACGGCAGGCTCGTGGAGCTGCCGGACGTCCGGTTCGACACCTGGCAGGATGAGCAGGGCCAGACCCACATGACACTGGGCTTTACAGTCTATGGCCTCAAAAAAACACCGCTGAACGTCCTGAAAGAGTCGGCCAACAGCGTCATCTACTATGGACGCATCATCTATACTTCGCTGGCCGACCTTCTGCGGGGCCGCGAGAGCATCAACGACCTGTCCGGCCCGGTGGGCATCGTGACCGCCATCGGTCAGGCCGCAAGCTACGGCTGGGAGGATGTGGCTGAGCTGCTGGTGCTCATCACCATCAACCTTGGCGTCTTCAATCTGCTGCCGTTCCCGGCGCTGGACGGCGGAAAGATCGTCTTCCTGCTCATCGAGGCAGTCACCGGCCATGCAGTGCCGGAAAAGATCCAGAGCAGTCTGACCGTCGCAGCCTTTGCGCTGCTGTTCGGCCTGATGCTCTTTGCAACGTACAATGACATCGTCCGGCTCGTGACCGGAGCAATTTGAAAGAGGTAAAACCATGCGGCAGCTGAAACGTGAAGTGAAGATCGGCAATGTGACCATCGGCGGCAAGAATCCCATTGCCGTACAGACCATGCTGAACGTCCCGGTGGAGGACATCGAGGGCAATGTGGCGCAGGCAAAGCGCTGTGAAGCGGCAGGCTGTCAGATCTTGCGCGTGACCTGTCCCAGTGCGGCAGACGCCAAGTGCATCGAGGCGGTCAAGAACGCCGTGAATATCCCCATCGTGGCGGACATCCACTTCGACTACAAGGCTGCCATCGCCTGCGCCGACGTGGGCGTGGATAAGATCCGCATCAACCCGGGAAACATCGGCGACGATGACCGCGTGAAGGCGGTCGTGGATGCCTGTCAGCAGAAAAATATCCCCATCCGCATCGGCGTCAACGGCGGCAGTCTGGAAAAGCACATCCTCGCCAAGTACGGCGCACCTGTGCCGGAAGCGATGGTGGAGAGCGCTCTGTATCATGTCCACCTGCTGGAAAAGTTCGACTTCAACAACATCGTCATCTCCATCAAGAACTCCAACGTCCCCCGCATGATGGAGGCATACCGCCAGCTCAGCGCTGTGACCGACTACCCGCTCCATGTGGGCGTCACGGAGGCCGGCACTTACCAGATGGGCCTGCTCAAGAGCGGCATGGGCATCGGCGGGATGCTGCTGGAGGGGATCGGCGACACCATCCGTGTCTCGCTGGCCGCTGACCCTGAGAAGGAGGTGGAAGCAGGCTACAATATCCTGCGCGCTGTCGGCTTCCCGGTGGCCGGCCCGGAGGTCATCACCTGCCCGACCTGCGGCCGCACCCAGTACCCCTGCACTGAAATCGCAAATGAGGTGGAGCGGCGGCTTCAGGGCTGCAAAAAGTCCATCAAGGTGGCTGTCATGGGCTGTGTCGTCAACGGCCCCGGCGAGGCCCGTGAGGCTGACATCGGCATTGCCGGCGGCAAGGGCGAGGCAGTGCTGTTCGTCCACGGCGAACCCGTCAGGAAGCTGACGGGGGATAATATCCTCGATCAGTTCATGGAGGAGATCTATAAGCTGTGATTTTACAGAATAAGCTTGGTCTGACGAGTGAAGCTGAGCTTGCTCGGGCAGAAGAAAAACTCAGCAAGACCCGGGCGCTTGAGCTCTATGATACCGGCCTGTTGGATACCTTCGAGACAGGCACCTTCAAAGGGCTTGCGGCCATCCATAAATGCCTGTTCGGTGATGTCTACGAGTTCGCTGGACAGATGCGGACAGTGAACATTGCAAAAGGAAATTTCCGCTTTGCACCGGTGATGTATCTGCGTCCGGCACTGGAAAGCATCGACGCGATGCCGCAGTCTTCTTTCGATGAAATTATCGAGAAGTATGTGGAGATGAATGTGGCGCATCCGTTTCGGGAGGGCAATGGCCGAAGCACTCGAATCTGGCTGGATGCTATTCTGAAAAAAGAACTGCATCAGGTCATCGACTGGAGCAAGGTGGATAAAGAAGATTACCTTCTTGCAATGGAGCGCAGCCCGGTCAAGGATGTGGAGATAAAAGCGCTGCTGCACGCTGCTCTGACCGAAAAAATCAATGACCGCGAAGTCTATATGAAAGGCATCGACGCCAGTTACCACTACGAAGGCTATTATGTCTTTAAGACAGAAGATTTAACTTAAAAACAACCTGCTGCCACGCCCTTTTCCGGGGTGCGGCAGTTTGTGCTGTTATCGGATAGAAAAGGAGTACCACTGTGACACCACTTGTTTCCCAGCTATGGCCGCAGTTTATGGCGGACCCGGACTTTGCGGCCTGTTTTGGCCGCGTGGTCGTCGAGCACGCCCAGATGCTGCGGCAGGAGCGGCAGGTCATCTTTACGCTGCGCAGTTCTGCCCCGCTGGACAAGGGGCTGTGCGCCCGGCTGCTGGCCTCGCTGGCACCGGATTACGAGGGCTTCGAGCTCCGCATCAACAATCTTTTCGGCTATGCGACGCTGGATGAAGCCGGTCTGCGGGAGCTGATGGAGGAGATGAAGCGGGACGGTGCCCCCATCAACGGCTTCCTCGACCGCTGCCGCATCACCATCATCGGCCAAAACATCACCATCGGCGTCTGCCACGGCACGAAGTTTTTGCAGGAGATGCAGTTCGAGCGCCTGCTGGCGGAGCGCATCGCTGCCCACACCGGCGTAAAACCCAAAGTGACGCTGGAAAGCAGCGTGGGCGAAGCCGAACAGCGCCAGATGGAAGAAAAGCTCGAGCGGAAAATTGCGCCGCCTGTCGTCAAGTTTGAGAAAAAGAACACTGCTCCCTCCATCAAGGTGGAAGGCCTCGACCTCACGGACAAGCCCGTCACCATCTTCCACGGCAAGATGTTCACCCCGAAAAACCTCACCCCCCTCAAGGATCTGGGTGGCGAGGGCGGCAAGTGCATGATCTGGGGCGACGTCTTCTTCACAGAGGTGAAGGGCAGCTTCCGCAAGATATACACCGTCTCCATCACCGATTACACCGGCTCCATCAACCTGAAGATCCGTGCGCAGGAAGGGGAGGACTGCTCCAAGTGGGAGTCCATCCCCAAGGGTACGACGGTCGTGGTGCGCGGCGACTGCTCCTACGATAAGTACGAGCACGACTATATCGTCTGGCCCTACGACGTCCTCTTTGTCGAGCGCAAAAAGCGGGAGGACAACGCCCCCGTCAAGCGGGTGGAGCTGCATCTGCATACCAAGCTGTCCAGCATGGACGCCTTCTGCGACCCCGGCGGCATCGTCAAGCTGGCCCACCGGATGGGCCACCCGGCCATCGCCATCACCGACCACGGCGTCTGTCAGGGCTACCCCGAGGCTATGCTGGCGGCGGACGCCATCCACAAGACAGACCCGGACTTCAAGCTCATCTACGGCTGTGAGGCCTACTTTGTCGATGACATGATACCCTGCGTCTACGGCGTGAAAGACGAGCCGCTGAACGGTGAGTTCTGCGTCTTCGACACTGAGACGACAGGCCTCGACCCCGGCGTGGAGTACCTGACAGAGATCGGCGCGGTCATCGTGCGGAACGGGGAGGTGGTGGAAGAATTCGACACCTTCGTAAAACCCGGAAAGCCCATCACCTCCAAGATCACCGAGCTGACCGGCATCACCAACGAGATGGTGGCTGACGCCCCCGGCGAGGCCGAGGCGCTGAAAGCCTTCCTCGACTTTGTGGATGGCCGCATCCTTGTGGCTCACAATGCCCACTCCTTCGACATCCGGTTCCTCCGCGCTGCCGCCAAGCGGAGCGGCATCGAGTTTGAGCCGACCTATATCGACACCCTGACCATGGCTCAGGCAATGTATCCCGGCCTCCACAACTATAAGCAGGGGACCATCAACAAGCATCTGGAGCTGCCCGCCTACGAGGCCCACCGTGCCTGCGAGGACTCTGCCGCACTGGGCCGCATCTTCTGCGTTATGCTGAAAGATCTGGAGGAAAAGCAGGTCACCGCCGTCAGCGGCATCAACACCGGCCTCGGCGGGAACCGCGAGGTGCTGAAAAAGAAGTATTATCACCTCATCATCCTCGTGCGCAGCCAGATGGGCCTGAAAAACCTCTATAAAATCGTCAGCGAGGCCCATGTCAACTACTTCTTCAAGAAGCCCCGCGTTCCCCGCAGCCTTCTGAACAAGTACCGGGACGGCCTTATCCTCACTTCTGCCTGTGAAGCAGGAGAACTTTACAGGGCGATCGTGGAGGGCCGCTCCTACGAAGAACTGAAGAAAATTGCATCGTACTACGATGTTTTGGAGGTCCAGCCCCTGGGCAACAACGCCTATATGGTGCGGGATGGAAAGGTGGAGAGCGAAGAGGTCATCAAGGACTTCAACCGCACCGTCATCAAGCTGGGCGAAGACCTGCACAAGCCCGTCATCGCCACCGGCGACGTCCATTTCACCGAGCCGGAGGACGCCATCTACCGCTCTGTCCTGCAGGCGGGCAACGGCTTCAAGGACGCGGACAACCAGCCGCCCCTGTTCTACCGCACCACCGAGGATATGCTGAACCAGTTCAGCTACCTGCCCAGGGAAAAGGCCTACGAGATCGTCGTGACCAATCCCCGCAAGATAGCGGCCAGCATCGACGGCAACGTCCGCGCCATCCCGCGCGGCACCTACCCGCCCAGCATCGAGGGCGCAGAACAGCAGCTCCGGGATGCGACCTGGGAACACGCCAAGCGGGACTACGGCGACCCTCTGCCCGAGATCGTGGAGAAGCGCCTGCAAAAAGAGCTGGACTCCATCTGCGGCCATGGCTACGCCGTCCTGTACGTCATCGCGGTCAAACTGGTGGCCTATTCCAACGCGGGCGGCTATCAGGTGGGCAGTCGTGGTTCGGTCGGCTCGTCGGCTGTGGCCCACTTCTCCGGCATCTCGGAGGTCAACAGCCTGCCGCCCCACTACCGCTGCCCCAAGTGCAAGTACAGCGAGTTCATCACCGATGGCAGCGTGGACGACGGCTTCGACCTGCCCGACAAGAACTGCCCCCACTGCGGCACCCGGATGCTGGTGGACGGCCACGACATCCCTTTCGAGACCTTCCTTGGCTTCTACGGCGACAAGGAGCCTGATATTGACCTGAACTTCTCGGGCGAGTACCAGTCCAACGTCCACCGCTACACGGAAGAGCTGTTCGGCAAGGCCAACGTCTTCAAGGCCGGCACCGTCTCCGGTATTCAGGACAAGACGGCCTACGGTTACGTCAAAAAGTATCTGGACGATCGGGGGAGAACGGTCAACCACGCCGAGGAGAACCGTCTGACCTTGGGCTGTACCGGCGTCAAGCGTACCACCGGCCAGCATCCCGGCGGCATGGTCGTCGTGCCGGACACCTATGAGATCTACGATTTCTGCCCCATCCAGCACCCGGCGGACGATGTGGCGGGCGGCCTGCTGACCACCCACTTCGAGTTCAAATACCTCCACGACACCCTGCTCAAGCTGGACGAGCTGGGTCACGATATGCCCACCTTCTACAAGTATTTCGAGGAGTATACCGGCATCCCCGTGGACAGCATCCCCATGAACGACCCCAAGGTTTATAGCCTGCTCACCAGCCCGGAAGAGCTGGGTGTGACGCCGGAGCAGATCGACAGCCAGACCGGCACCTTCGGCATCCCCGAGATGGGTACCAACTTCGTGCGCGGAATGCTGGTGGAGGCCCGTCCCAAGAATTTCTCCGAGCTGATCCAGATCTCGGGCCTGTCCCACGGCACCGACGTCTGGACCGGCAACGCCGACGAGCTCATCCGCAGCGGCACCTGTACCATCGCGGAGGTCATCGGCTGCCGTGACAGCATCATGCTCTACCTGCTCCGCAAGGGCCTCGAGCCCAAGATGGCCTTCGATATTATGGAGGCCGTCCGTAAGGGCAAGGTGGCCAAGGGCGGCTTTGCGCCCGGCTGGGAAGAGGCCATGCGGGAGCACGAGGTGCCGGACTGGTACATCGAGAGCTGCCGCAAGATAAAATATATGTTCCCGAAAGCCCATGCGGTGGCCTACCTGATGTCGGCCATCCGGCTCATGTGGTTCAAGCTCTACCACCCGCAGGCGTTCTATGCGGTGTACTTCACCGTCCGGGGCGATGACATCGACTATGAAGCCGCTGTGGGCGGTGCGGCGGTGGCCCGCGCCCACATGAACGAGGTGAAGCGCCGCCTCAAGGAAGAGAAGAACGCCAAGGATGAAGATGTGCTCGTCTCGCTCCAGCTGGTCAACGAGATGCTGGTGCGGGGCTACGAGTTCCTGCCCATCGAGCTGGGCAAGAGCCGGGGCTCGAAGTATGTGGTGGAGGACGGCAAGGTGCGCCTGCCCTTCTGCTCCCTGAAAGGTCTGGGCGGTGCCGCCGCCGATGCGCTGGAAAACGCCACCCTCCATGGGCAGGAGTATCTCTCCATCGAGGAGCTGCAGCAGGCCTCCGGCGTTGGCAGCAGCATCATCGACCGCCTGCGTCAGGTGGGCGCTCTGGGCGACCTGCCGGAAAGCAGTCAGGTGAGCTTCTTCTGACAAAACTGCATAGGGCCTTAGCACACACGGTCTGCCGTAAAAGGCGGGCCGTTTTTTTTTTTGTTCTCCCGGCAGGGGCAGGGTGTTTTTGCATTTCCGGCCCGACAAAAAGTAAACAAATAAAATGGCGAAATTTTGTAGATTATTACCATTGAAAAAGTAGGGGGGGGGGGTAAAATGAGGAAAAGACCTGTGCCGAGTTGGTGCAAAAAGCGGGAACGACACCCCGGGATGCCCGCCATGCGGAGGCGAACGAGGTATCCTTTTTGCTGCGGGACAGGTTTTGAATGTACAACAGGGAGGATTTTGTATGCAGCGAAAAGATTTAGCTCTGCGGGTGCTGTCTACGGCAGCAATTATGTCTATTGTTACTTCTATTGCAGCCCCGGCCTTTGCGGATGTTTACTATATCGGCAAAGGCAGCATTGACGTAGAGGCCACAACGGATGCGGACGGCAAGCAGTATGTGAAAGTAACTCAGGGGGGAACCACCTACGAAGATAAGAGCAACGAAATTGTGATCAAGGACGGCACCAGCGAAGCGGATACCACCCTGACGGAGGCTAAGCGTGCTGAGGGTACCCGGGCAAATCCTGCGGTAGCCCCTGCCGCCGGTGCCGCCACGCAGGAGCTGGAAGCAGCCGGGTCTGCGGACGCTGCCGGGGAGAGCCAGCCTGACCCGGACGCGGCCTTTACCCTGAGCGAGGCAGAGGAGGACTCTGCCCAGACCCAGGAGGGCAAGGACACCACCGAGGAGAAGAAAGAGCCCGCCGAGGACTCCCCCAAGGAGGATGTGGTGTACGAGTACGCCCCGGCAGACCCGAATCCGGAGCAGCAGGCCACGAAACCCACCCTCAGCGTCTCTGCCGCCCCTACGGCAAAGACCCGGGAGGCCACTCAGGCCGACCCCCCCACCACTCCTGCCTCGCCAGTGGGCAGCGCCGAAAACCCCACCAAAAACGTCATCCGGGTCATCAATAACTGGGTGGGCGATGCGGCCAAGGAGCTCAAGATCCGGCTCAGCAATGTGAATATTAAGGCGGAGGATGCAGGTCGGAAAGCTGCAATGGATGTCTCCGGCGGCGGAAAGACAAAAGTTGAGCTGGACGGCCAGAATGTTTTGGACAGTTATAGCGTCCGGTATCAGGCAGGACTGCGCAAGCAGGGAGAGGGAACGCTGATCATCACAGACGAGACCGATGACAGGGGAAATAAGATCACCACCCCCAAATCAAACGATTCCGGCAGCCTGACCGCAAAAGGTGCAGGCGGAAACGGAGCGGCAGGCATCGGGGGAAGCGTTGCCGAAGGCACAAAAAACATCACCATCGAGGGCTATGCAACGGTTCACGCAGCAGGCGGCGACTGGGGTGCAGGCATTGGCGGCGGCGGCTACTATGGAGAGGAAAAACCTGGAGATGCAGAAAACATCATCATCCAGGGCTATGCAACTGTTGACGCAAAAGGCGGCGGGGGTGGCGCAGGCATTGGCGGCGGCTATGCAGGAAATGCAAAAAACATCATCATCCGGGGGCATTCCAAGGTGACGGCAACCGCCCGCGATGGCGCTGCCATCGGCGGCGGCAGTGCTGGGTGGAGCAGCTATTACGGTGGCTCGGCAAAGGGCATCGTGATCTGTGACCATGCAACGGTCGCTGCAAGGAGTGACATGGGCCATGGGGCCGCCATCGGCGCTGCCGGAGATAATGGCAAGGACACCGAAGCAGAGGTGACCATTGGTACGGCCGGGGCTACCGCAGAGCAGGAAGATGTCCATGTCACGGCAACCGGGTTCTGCGGCTCTGCCATTGGCAATGGCGCAAAAGATACCAAGGTCACCATTCAGGGCCATTCGACCATCCGGATGGAGAGCGAAAGAGGAAATTCCACTGCGATCGGAAGTAAGGATGGAAATGTGGAGGTCAATATAAAGGACAATGTTACCATTGATGCCAAGGATGAGGGCACTTCAATCCGATATGAAGGAGGAGGCTCCGGTATCGGCGGCGAGGATATTCGGGTCGATTCGAACAGAAAAGTTGTAGTGAACATTGACGGCGGAACAAACGGAAAAGTTAAGATCGGCGATGGGGTTCAAATATTTGGAAAATATGGTGCGATTTCCGCCACCGAGGTCAACATCGGCAACAATGTGCTGCTTAAAATGAAACCATGGAAATCGCCGGATGATAAGTGTATCAATGTGAACGGTGCTGAGGCTGCGGTAGGCACAAGAAATAACCCCGCAGCCGGCGGCCTTGTAAACACCATTGGCGATAATACGGAGCTGTGGTACTACAGTAAAGGCTGGCAGCAAAAGATCGTCCATGGCAAAAATGTTTGCACCAAAAAAGAGATCGGCCGCAAGGATGCCACCTGCACGGAAGATGGCTGGGTGAAGTACGAATGCACCTATGAGAGCGATAGGTATGCCACTGCCCCGGAGCATACCGACCAGTGGACGGAGACCATCCCTGCCCTGGGCCACACTTGGACGGACAACGGTGAAGCCAACCATATCTGTGACAGAGACCATGTGACTGCGGCCCACACCTACGGCGACTGGGTCGTCGTTACCCCGGCCACCTGCACCGCTGCAGGCCAAAAGCAGCGTACCTGCACGGAGTGCGGCCACGTCGAGACGGAGGTCATCCCCGCCACCGGCCACCACTGGGTGGACAAGGGCGACGGCACCCACACCTGCCCCGACTGCGGTGCCACCGAGGGCCAGCCTGTCAACACCAACAGCGCCCTTGAGCTGCGGGTGGTGGACGCTGAGGGCATGAACCAGCCCTTTACGGTGAGCCAGAACGGCACCCTGCGCACCTACACCGGTGCCTACGACATCGCCACTCTTACCGGCGACCTGGACACCCTGCGCTACCTGCAGGACCACGGCGCACAGACCATCCAGTTCGTCACCAATGGCCAGACCAGCAGCTTTGTCATCAACGACCTGCTGGCACAGGGCAGCGGCAGCGAGGTGTTCTACCTCACCCACCGTGGGGCCGAAGAGCCCACCCTGCTGCTGGTGGAGGCAGACCACAGCGATCTGGTGAAAGACTAACCATCCCCGGAGGCGGGGCTTCCGCATGACCCCGCCCCCCTCCATATTGCAAGACCCCCGGCACCTTCCGCAGGGTGCCGGGGGCTTTTTGGGTTATAGAGATGACGCTTTCCCTCACCTCTAAGGCTCTCCCTCTGGGAGAGCTGGCGCGGAGCGCCTGAGAGGGCAAGGATGCTGAGACAAAACAAAAACACAGCGATAAGATGACTCTATCAAAAGCCAATGCTTATCACTGTGCAGATGCTCTTTGGAGACGGGCTTGCCCTCTCCGTCTGCTTCGCAGACACCTCTCCCAGAGGGAGAGGCTTTCAGAACGATGAGCAGGGGAGCAGCTTACTCCACGCTGATCATATAGTAGTAGACCGGCTGACCGCCCCGGATGTGGCTGACCTCAACGTGGTTGGGGCATTTTGCCTTGACGATCTCGGTCACCTTCTCGGCATCCTCGTCGGAGACGTCGCAGCCGGAGATGATGGTGACGAAGCTGGAATCCTTCTTGCACATACCCCGGGCCAGACGATAGGTGGCCTTGGTGATGTCGTTGGAAGTGGAGACGATCTTGCCGTTCTCCAGAGCCATGATCTCGCCCTTCTTGATGCGCTTGCCGTCGTACTCGCTGTCGCGGGCGGCGTAGGTGATGAGGCCGGTGGAGACCTTATCGGCGGCAGACATCATGTTGATGGTGTTGGCCTCCACGGTGGCAGAGGGGTCGAAGTTCAGCAGAGCGGTGATGCCCATGGGGACGGTGCGGGTGGGCAGGACGACCACCTGACGGTCAGCCAGCTTCTGGGCCTGCTCAGCAGCCATGATGATGTTCTTGTTGTTGGGCAGGACAAAGACGGTCTTGGCCGGGACGCTCTGGATGGCGGCAAGGATGTCCTCGGTGGCGGGGTTCATGGTCTGACCGCCGGAGACGACCGCGTCAGCGGCCAGGTCGGTGAAGACAGACTTCAGGCCCTCACCGGCGGCGACAGCAACGAAGCCATAGTCGCGGCTGGGGTCAACGGCAGCGTAGATGAACTCGCTGGCGGGGTCGGGCTTCTTCTCGGCGGAAGCCTGCTTCTCGAGGCTCTTGCCCTGCTTCTGGCGGGCCAGGAACTGCTCGTGCATATTCTCGATCTTGAAGTTGGTGAGGTAGCCGTACTTGATGGCCTCGCTCAGGATCTTGCCGGGGTCGGCGGTGTGGACATGGAGGTTGATGACGTCATCGTCCTCGATGCAGACGACGCTGTCGCCGTTGGACTCGGCGAAGGCGCGCATCTTTGCGGCGCTTGCGCCCTCGTTCTTGTTGATGAGGAACTGGGTGCAGTAGCCGTTCTTGATGTCCTCCACCTTCATCAGGTCGTCGGTGAAGACGCCCTTGCCGGCGTTGGCGGTGGAGAGCTTGGCCTTGTTGGGGACAGCCTCGCCGCCGGCCACGATGTCCTCACCGTGGAAGACCTTGCCCATGCCCTCGAAGATGATCATGATGCCCTGGCCGCCGGCGTCCACGACGCCAGCCTTCTTCAGGACGGGCAGCAGGTTGGGGGTGTCCTCCAGAGCCTTCTGACCGGCGGTCATCACCACGTCCCACAGCTCGGCCACGTCCTCTTTGCCGCAGGCAGCAGCTTCCTCGGAAGCGATGCGGGCGACGGTCAGGATGGTGCCTTCGGTGGGCTTCATGACAGCCTTGTAAGCGCCCTCGACGCCCTTCTTCAGTGCAGCCACGATGTCGGAAGCGTCAGCCTCCTTTTTGCCCTCCAGAGCTTTGGAGAAGCCGCGGAACAGCAGGCTGGTGATGACGCCGGAGTTGCCGCGGGCGCCGCGCAGCATGGCGGAGGCGGCGGTCTTTGCGGCCTCGCCCACGGTGCAGCTGTCGTCCATGGCCTGCAGCTCACGGACGGCTGCGCCGACGGTCATGCCCATGTTGGTGCCGGTATCGCCGTCGGGGACGGGAAACACGTTCAGCTCGTCCACGCGGGAGCGCTGGTTGTTGATGTTGTTTGCGCCGGAAATAATGGCGTCGCGCAGGATCTTACCAGAAATCATTGCTTTTTACTCCTTATATCTTCCCGGTACCCCCGGGCGGGCTTTGTCTCATCAGGCAACCACGTCATCGACCGATACGACCACGCGGGCGACTTTCAGGCCGGTGGCCTGCTCCACCTCGTCCTTCACGCGGTGCGAGATGGAACGCGCGGCGGTGGAGATGTTCAGCCCGTAGCTGACGGCAATGTGCAGCTCGATCACGAGACGGCCCTCTTCCTGTGTGACACGGACGCCCTTGGCCGAATCGTCCACGCCGCGCACGGCGCTGCGGACACGGTCGGTCAGATCACGGGGGGCCATTGCGGCCACGCCGTAGCATTGTTTGGTTGCTTCGCCCACGAGCGTGGAAAAATACTCGGCTGAGAAGCTGACATCTCCCAGCGGAAAACGGGAAGTGATCATAGTCGCTCTGCTCCTTTTATTCATTATGATACCCCGGTCCGCACGGCGGCGGGGCGGTGCGCGGGCCAAAGAAGGCGGCGTACCACTTTTATTATACAACTTTATGAGGAAGCTGTACAGCACATAATTGCTGACAGAAAGAAAAAAGTCAGGCGCGGCTTACCCGTCTCGGTCTGTTTCGACACCGCAATGCCGGTATACTGAAAGACAGACAGAGCCGCAAAGGGCCGCGTTCCTGTTGTTAGTATAGCACAAAATCCTTCGCAGTGCATCTATTTCGTGAATATTTATCCGACAAAACAAAAAGTGATTGTGAATAAAATATAAAAGATGACGCAGACATCTTTATCTTACTATGAAAAAGTGCTAAAATCTAAGGTGGCAAGAGTAAGACTGTATCCGGCACAGGATGCCGGGGCATTCGGCTGCCAAGGTGCTGAAGACAGGAATTTGCTGCGGCTGCACAGGAGCTGCGGCCCGGCGGCGGAAAAGTTCACAATAGGAGTTGTTTTCATGAATATTCTGTTTTTCCTTTCCCCCAAGCAGGACCTGATGTATGTGTACGATGACTTCACCCTTCGCCAGACGCTGGAAAAATGGGAGAACAACCGCTACGCATCCATCCCGGTGCTCAACCGCAAGGGAGAGTATGTGGGAACTCTGACGGAAGGGGACATCCTCTGGGGGCTGAAAAAGTTCCACGGCCTCGACCTTGAGGCGGCAGAGAACATCCCGATCCGGGACTTTGCCCACAAGCGGGACTACAAGGCCGTCACAGTCACCACGAGCATGGACCAGCTCATCGAGGCGGCCATGAACCAGAACTTCGTCCCCGTCGTGGATGACCGGGGAATGTTCATCGGCATCGTCCGCCGTCAGGCCATCATCCGCTACTGTTACGACCGCTCCCGCGCTGCCGCCGCAGAGCAGCGCAGAAAGCCCGAAAAGCAGGAAAAACGAGTCCCGGTCTCTGCCGGGGTGCAGTAAAACAGGAAAAGGCCCCGCCGCTCTGCATGAAATGTGCAGGGCAGCGGGGCCTTTCTATGCCTGTGGGAAGGGGAGAGTGGAGCTTCAGCCCACGGTGAGGCTGGAATCGGTGGACCGGTGGGTCAGGACAGCCTCGGCGTCCTCGCCGCCCATGGCCAGCAGCTCGTCCACCGAGAGGGTGGTGGAGCAGAGGACGGTCTGGAAGGTGATGGTCTCGATGCCCTCAGCCCGCAGCTGACGCAGCGCGGACAGCGAAGCACGGAGAGAGGCTGTGAACCGTCCGACGCAGACGGTGAGGGTATTGCCACTCTGGGTGCTGGTGTAGGAGATGACCGCGCCGCTCTTGTCGGTGACAGTCAGGCCGGGGAGGGAAGAGGCGGGTGCGGACGGGGCGGAAGAGCCGCCGTCAGAAGAGGAAGAAGACTCCTCAGGGATAACAGGCTTTTCCGGCTCCACAGGGCGGGGGATGGAGACCTGCTTGGTTTCGCCATTAGCATCGGTGACGGTGACTTTTGCGCCCGGGCCCAGCTTGTCCTTGATGGTGTTGAGGTCAAGCTCATTGCCGTCCTGCGAGAGGGCCTTGCCATTGGGACTACCAGCCTTGGCGGTCAGCTCGAGGCTGCCCGACAGATCGATGCCTTTGCGGCCGTAGATACCTTCGCCGCCGTTGCTGTTCGTGCCGTCGCCGCCAGCGGCGTTGACCGTACCGCCGGAGATGGCGACACGGCCGGAGCCGATGATGCCGTTGCCGCCGTTGCCGTTTTTGCCGCTGCCGCCATTGGCGTTGACCGTACCGCCGGAGATGGTGAGGCTGCCGTTGCTGTAGATGCCGCTGCCGCCGCCGATGCTGCCGCCGTTACCGCCATTGGCAGTGACCGTACTACCGCCGGAGATGGTGACGCCGCCGCTGCTGCTGCGGATGCCGTCGCCGCCGACGAGTCTGCCGCCGTTACCGCCATTGGCAGTGACTGTACTACCGCCGGAGATGGTGACGCCGCCGTTGCTGCAGATGCCGTCGCCGCCGGAGATGGTGCCGTTTCCGCCGTTGGCAGTGACCGTACTACCGCCAGAGATGGTGAGGCTGCCGCTGCTGGAGATGCCGTGGCCGCCGGAGCTATAACTGCCCGTGCTATCGCCTCCGGTGGCAGTGACCGTACCGCCGGAGATGGTGGTGGTACTGGAGCTGTAGATGCCGTAGCCGCCGGAGCCATCACTGCCCGTGCTATCGCCTCCGGTGGCCGTGACGGTACCGCCGGAGATGGTGACGTCGCCGCCGCTGTGGATGCCGCTGCCGCCGGAGCCAACAATGCCCGTGCTATTGCCTCCGGTGGCAGTGACCGTACCACCGGAGATGGTGAGGTCTTTGCTGGAGATGCCGTCGCCGCCGTTTTCGCCGCTGCCGCCTTGGGCCGTCAGGCTGTCAGTTTCGCCGCCGGAGATGGTGAGACTGCCGCTGCTGGAGATGCCGCTGCCGCCGTAGGTGTCGCCGTTACCACCGGTGAGATGGTTGTCGCCCTTCAGGGTCAGCGTCACGTCACCCTTCGAAGTGAGGGCGGAACCGGAGTCGGCCTTGATGTTCACATCCTCAAGCGTGACCTCGACCTTATCGTTCCCGGCGTCGATGGTCACGGTGTGGGAAGAAGCGGTGTCCGTTTTCTGATTTGTGATGATGGTGTTGGTGTCCTCCACATCCTTCTTATTCCCCTGTGAGACCGTGTTTTTCCCTTCGGTCCCACTTGCCTTCACGGTGATGTCACCATTCTCGATGTACCATGTCTCGGCAAAAGCCGGGGCGGTAAGGGTGATGAGCATTGCGGCAGTCAGGACAAACGCTGCTGCCCGCTGAGAGGCCGGACGGGGCGAATCGATACCCCCCCCCCCCCCCCCCCCGTTGGGGGGGGGGGCCCCCAAAACACCCCCCGCAACCATCGCTCAAGAAAAAAAAAAAAACACC
>ENA-UERN01001164-UERN01001164.1-human-gut-metagenome-genome-assembly--contig:-NODE-1164-length-25927-cov-10.408859_pt1 | contig 25927 bp, 24 predicted proteins | sample MGYA00242950_ERZ507950 | MGnify/ENA primary metagenome ERZ507950 (study PRJEB26167, sample SAMN06115515) | human gut metagenome | host: Homo sapiens | place: China:Ningxia | collected 2014-11-26...
ATGTAACACTCAATGCCCTTCAACTTCCTTAAACCAAATGGAACAAATATCCTAATAACTATTATAATGCCCAAATCGCTAAATTATCAAGAGAATTACAAGATATACACGAAATTTTTCTGAAGGATAGCTGTGCGTGTCCGAGTATGGATGAATGCCATCCAATACTGGTTAGCATCGGCAAACTTTTCGCCCGAAAAACAGCAAATGTACAATCCTGCCCTTGACAAGCGCGGGATGAGCGGACTATAATAAATCCGAATACGCGGCAATGATGCCGCCGGACGGAGGAATTTTCTCCATGATGCTGTCTGTGCTGTTTCCGTTTACGCTCCCGGCGTTTTTCGCCGGGCAAATTGACATACCGTGAAGCAGCAGCCGCAGCGATTGAGGAAAACATCAGGCGCGGAAGCTCTTTTGCGGGCTTCCGTGCTTTTTTTCGTCCATTTGAGCGAATAATGATTGACGCAGGAGGTTGAACACCATGATTATCGTCTTGAAGCAGGGCACGACCCAGCAGGAAATCGACACCGTTACCAATGCCGTGGTTGCGCGCGGCGTATCCGTCAGCCCGATTGTAGGCACGGAGATGACCATCCTTGGTCTGACTGGCGACACGAGCCGCATTGACCCCGACCAGCTGGAATCCTTCCACTGCGTCGAACGCATCATGAAGGTCGCCGAGCCGTTCAAGAAGGCGAACCGCGCGTTCCATCCCGCGCCGAGCGAAATCAAAATCGGGAACACGGTTGTCGGCGGCAAGAAACTGGCAATTATGGCAGGCCCCTGCTCCGTGGAGAGCAACGAGCAGATTACCACCGTGGCGCAGGCGGTGAAGGACGCGGGCGCGACGGTGCTGCGCGGTGGTGCGTTTAAGCCGCGCACGTCCCCGTACTCCTTCCAAGGACTGGCATACGAGGGGCTGGACATGCTCTGCCACGCGCGCGAGCAGACCGGGCTGCCCATCGTGACCGAGCTGATGTCCCCCTACGACATTGACACTTTCGTGGACAAGGTGGACTGCATTCAGGTCGGCGCGCGCAACATGCAGAATTTCGACCTGCTGAAACAATTGGGGAAGATTCGAAAGCCGATTCTGCTTAAGCGCGGTCTGTCGGCGACCATCGAGGAGTGGCTGATGAGCGCGGAGTACATCATGGCGGGCGGCAATGAGCAGGTGATTCTGTGCGAGCGCGGCATCCGCACGTTCGAGACGTACACGCGCAACACACTCGACCTGTCCGCCATCTGCGCGGTGAAGAAACTGAGCCACCTGCCGGTGATTGTTGATCCGAGCCATTCGACCGGCAAGAGCTGGATGGTGCAGCCGATTGCGCGCGCGGCGATTGCGGTCGGCGCGGACGGCGTGATGATTGAGGTACACAACGACCCGGCGCACGCGTTGTGCGACGGTGCGCAGTCGATTACGCCCGCCGCGTTTGTGGACGTGATGGCGGATATTCGGAAGATCGCTGAAGCCGTTGGGCGCGAGGTGTGATGATGAAAACGCCCCTGCTTATGTTAGGCAGGGGCGTTTTTGGTGCTGACTTTTTTGTTTATTGTGTAAGTTTGGAGCAGGGGAATGCGCCTGCGGGCGCACCAAAGGGCATGAAAACAAACGAAGTTTGCGGTCGCCCTTTGGAAACCTTCGGTCGCCACTTCCATACTTTTGGGGTTTTGTTTCTTTTTTGAACCGTAGGTCCGTTGGATAAACACGCGGACACTGTATGCAGAAGCGCTCAACTCAATCGCGAGAAGGGTGTCGAGAGGGTCGAAGACCCTTCGCGGGTGCAGGGCAGAGCCCTGCCGGAGTCCAGAGGCAGAGCCTCTGGCGCCTCCTTTACCCCCGTAAGAATTCAATCACTTCCGGCACATACTTCTCCATCACATCGTTCGTGGACATGTAGATTTCGTGCTTCGCGGGATAAACGGAAAGTTTCGCACCGGGGACTTGCGCGACGAATTGTTTCTGCTCCGGCAGACAGACTGTCTTGTCCAGTGACGCTTGGCAGAGCAGCAGCGGCGTGGTAATCTGCTTGTCCTTCGCCGGGTCAAGCAGTACTTGCGTCACGCCAATCGCTTCCTGTACCCAGCCATAAGTGGGCGAACAATTCTGCAAGTGCGCGTTGTCGATGCGCTTGCGCTCGTAGTAGTCAAAGCGGACGCGGCTGGTGGCGCAGGATGTCTCGAACGGCTCGTTCTCCGGGCTGAACGGCTTGCCGATGAACGCGCGGTCTTCCCGCTTGCCGATGGCGCACATAAAGTCCGCTGCGAGTTTGCCCGCCCAGCGCGGCAGCGGCGCACTCGACGGCGCAATCATCGGCGCAGTCAGCACCGCCCGCGCGAAATACTCCGGGTGATTCATCAGCGTCATGCCGCCAATCGCGCCGCCCATCGAGTGCGCATACAGCACGCGCGGCAGATGCTCCGTCCTCGGCAGGACGACACCCGACATGAATTCCTCCAAATCGCGCAGATAATCCGAAAACGCATCGACGTGCGTGATGGAGGTGTCAGAAATTTTGCGGACGGATTTGCCGTGTCCGCGGTGGTCGATGGCGTAGACGTTGAACTTCTCGTTCAGAAAATACCACGTCATTTCGCGGAATTTCTCGGCGGATTCCGTGTAGCCGTGCAGGATGACGACGGCGCGGGTCGCATCCGGCTGCTCGTAGACCTCCGCGTGCAGCGTTCCGCCCGTGGAGAGCGGCATGTCCATCTCCTGGCGGCGCGAATCCAGATACGGCTCAACCGTCTCGGTCATGACGGCGGCATAGTTGCTTTCGGGCAGAATGGAAATCATAGCGTCCTCCTGTGATCATAATGCTTGACATGTCTATTATATCAGAAAAAGAACGCAAAATGCAAGGGCTGCACCGACTTTTCCGGCGCAGCCCTTGATGTTATTTGTTGATTTCCTGCTGAAGCACGTCAAGGAACGCTTGACGGCGGCAGTTCTTGAACGAATAGGTAAATCCATCTGACGTAAAGCGGAACGTGTAGCCTTTGAGGATTTCGCCCATCAGGCTGGTGGTGCTGAAGTCGGTCACGCCCTTGAGCGGAATGGTGTGCATCAGCTTGAGCGGCTCGGACTTCATGTTCGTGTCGTAGATGAGCAGGTCATTGCCCTTCACGCCGAGCAGCACCATGCCGAAGCTTCCGTCCGGCAGCTCCTTCACCGTGGCGCAGAGCGCCGCCCCGCGTGCATCGCAAACGCCCGCCTCCTGCATCTGCTGGGCGTATTTCTCCTGATTTGCCATGAAAAATCAACCTCCTTTTTGGCCTTGAGCCTACTGACAAGTATAAGCGGGGGGGCTGATTTGTCAAGCAAACGCGGGAAAATTTACAAGTGGACTTAGTTCGGCACATACATCGGTGTCAGCCCCATTTCGAGATACACGGTGTTGACATGCTCCTGACACGCGCGGGCGAACTCCTCCGCGTCAAACGCGCCGTTCAGGTAGCGCTGCATGAGCGTCTTGAGGGCATCGTCGAAGGTGACGGGGGAGTCGCCGGGGATGTAGGCATACTGGACGAGGTTTTGATAGTAGGCAATGTCCTCCGGGGAGACGGAATAGGGGTGTTCGGTGATGTAGGCTAAGCTGCTGCGGGCGTAATCAAGGTCACTTTTGTCCTGCGCAGTGAGCTTCTCCTTCGCTTCCAAGCGAGCAATTTCATCTTGAAACTGCGTGACTAACTCGTCATAGTCGGAGCGGATGACGGGCTGATTCAGGGAAGCATCCCAAAGATAGGATGTTTCGGATTCATAGGTCGCCAGATAATGCATCAGGTCAATCGCACCGTCAATGTTGTTGGAATATGGGTTGATGACGGCGACGACTGTTAGATAATATAAACCAGAAGGTACATCATCGAGTACAGAGGGAATTAGTTCAATGCGCGTGGAAGGAGTGACAGAAGCGGCAGACGAAGTAAAGACTTCGTAGTCTGCGAATAAATTTTCCTTCGATGTTTCAGGCACAGTATTCCTGATTTTTTCGGCAATACGAGCAAATTCGGGACGCAGAAAATTGATTTGCCCATCCACTCGTTCAGAAGCAATCAAGAATTGGCGCAAATAGAACGTGAGCATATCCTGCTGCGTGTACCTGTATTCGAGCATCAGCACATAGTCACGGCTCAAAAGACCGCTGTCGAACAGCACTTTACTAACGTCTAACAACTCATCAAAGGTTGTTGGTTCGGAAAGTGCCAATTCTTCCAGCAAATCAGGGGAAAGAACTTGCCACCCCCACGGCTGTGCATCAACATACCAGCCGACCAGATTGCCATTGTCCATGAGCGCATTCTGAAAGGCAGGATACAAGTCGCCGAGTTTATCAATCAAATCGCTGTCATCGGTCAGTGGATAGTAATAGTGTTGCTTCTTGATTTGGTCCAGTCCAGAACGCGTTTGAAAAACAAAAACGTCGATATCGGGATCGCGGGATGCAAGTGCGGTGGCAATGTCGTTTATGCTGCCATTTCGGAAATTAACGTCATGCCCTGCGGCAGCATAATCTTGAAAAGCGCTATAATTGTAATCCGTGCAGAGAATGCGAACACTTGATACATTCTCTGCGGAACTTACGGAGAGCAGCAACAAAAAAAACAGAAATAACGCAAAAACTTTTTTCAACTAAACTCATCCTCTTTTTAGTATTTAATCCTTCAGGCATTTTCATGCCTGAAGGATTGGTAAGACTTACGGTGCCCAAGAGAAATTAATTGTAACTGAAGTCGTCTGAGCAGATTGCGTTTGTACGCGTGCGAAGAAAGAAGAATCAACAGCGTTGAAACCATCAGCATTCAAGTAATAAACAGTACGGGGACCTGTACCAGAAAAAGTATAATTCGATGTTGCGGCAGTGCCGTTGGAGTAGCGAATGCGGAAATTTAGAAGCAGAGTATCTTGCAAACCAGTGAGTGAATTGATAGTGACAGAGGGATCACCAGTTTTGGTTTTCTTTACGTAACCAGTTTGTGCAGTTCCTCCGTGGGACATGGCGGTCAACTCGGCGTTGGCGGCGAGCGCCGGGGAAAGGCACGCGAGTACAAGAATGAGCATCAGGGTAAAGGCGATGAACTTTTTCATATATAGTGTACTCCTTCTTCATTCGTCGGTCGTTACAGTTCCATAGCGTGACGGGACGTGCGCCAACGGTATCACCTCCACTTTCTATCAATTGTTCTACTGATATAATAGCATAAACTGTTCTTATTGTCAAGATAATACCATGAAAAGTACATGCGAAAATTTTGCGAAAATATCAGTCCGGCACATACATCGGCGTCAGCCTCATTGCAAAACAAATCCCCCGACTGCCTTGCAGCAATCGGGGGGATGAATCAGCATCTTATGCGTTGAAATTCAGATATTCTTCTTCCGGCGGGGGGACAATCTCCGCGCGGGCTTCCTGCAACATCAGCATCTTTTCGCCCTGCGCGTCCACCGCCTTGCACTGCGCGGTCAGGCGGAAATATGTCTTCGTGCTGGGCTTCTGGATACCCTGCGTAATCCAGCCGATGGGCTGAATGTCGTTCGCGCAGCACGTCATCGCCATCCGCCCGAACATGTAGTAGCCCTTGGGCAGCGAGCGGTCAGCGAACGCCTGCCCCACCAAGCGCACAGTCTTGCGGTCGTAGCGGTCGGCATGATCAAGCGAATCCAGATAGAAGGTCGGAATGTCCTCGTCCTTGATTTCGATGACGGCGGACTTCATGTCGTAGGGAAGGTCTTCGTCCGCCACGCCGTCTTCGCTCGTGCCGTCGGTGTTCTCGAAGATGATGTTCGTCTTCGGGTTGACCGCTTTGAGCTGGCGACGCCACGGGCTCTTGTTTGCGCCGGGCTGGCAGCGGTTGACCAGAATCAGGTCAGCGACCTTCATCGGGTCGGTCAGCATCTGGCGCATGTTGGTGAAGTAGTTGTCGAAGGTGTTCGCGTCCACCGTCGTGATAATCTGCACGACTTCCCACTTGCGCGGCAGCATACAGCTGCCCAGCCGCTCAATCGTCCAGATGCTGTTGTACTCGATGATGACGCGCTCCGGCTGATACTCCTTGTCCAGCGCTTCCATCTTCTTCGTGTTCATCTCGTCCGCTTCGTCGAGGACGACAACGGTCGTGTTCTTCGCCGTCTCGTACTCCTCAACGCCCTCTTCGCAGCAGATGACCAGCGTCTTCTGCCCACGCGAGAAGTTGTCGTCCGTCAGCATGGAGTTGATGAGCTGGGTTTTGCCGCTTTCGAGGAAGCCGGTAATCAGGTAGACTGGTGTAAATTCCTGTTCGCTCATGCCTTGAACAGCTCCCGCAGTGCTTTTTCGTCGATGTGCGCACCGATGACGCACAGGCGGCCGGTGTAATCCGGCGTACCCGGACGGAACTGGCTCTCGCCCGGCACATAGTCAAACTGGAACCACTCGCCCGCCGCGTTCTGCAGCACGCCCTTGGCGCGCAGCACCGTGCCGTACTCTTCTTCGTCGGACAGCTTGTCCAGCATCGCCTTGACCTCGTCCTGCTCGTAACGGTTCGCAGTTTCTACGCCGACAGACACGAACACTTCGTCCGCGTCATGCCCGTGGTGATGATGATGGTGATGTCCGCAGGAGCAGGTTTCGCCGTCCTCGTGGTCGTGATGATGATGTTCGTGCTCATCCTCGTCATGGTCATCGTGATCATGATGGTGATGATGCTCATGGTCGTGGTCGTCATCATCATCGTCGTCATGGTGACCGCCGCAGCACGGGCACACGCCGTCCTCGTGGTCATGGTCATCATGGTCGTGATGGTGATGATGATGCTCGTGTTCGTCCTCGTCGTCGTCATCGAGGTGGATTTCCATCGGCTTGCCGGATTCAATGACTTCCAGCAGCGTATCAGCGGACAGGTCATCCCACGGCGTCGTCACGATGCGGACGCCCGGATGCTGCTCTTCCACCAGCGCGCGGCTCTTCTCGATGCGCTCCGCGGACAGCAGCTGCGTGCGGCTGAAAATCACCGTTGCGCTCGTCTTAATCTGGTCGAGGAAGAACTCGCCGAAGTTCTTCATATACATGCGGCACTTGCCCGCGTCCACAACGGTCGCGCAGCCGGTCACAACGAGGTCGCTGTGGCGTTCCTTCGCGCGCTCGACGGCGGCGAGGATTTCGCTCAGTTTGCCCACGCCGGACGGCTCAATCAGCAGGCGGTCAGGATGATACTTCGCAATCAGATCATCGACCGCCTTCTGGAAGTCGCCCACCAGCGTGCAGCAGATGCAGCCGGAATTCAGCTCATCAACGATGATGCCCGAATCCTTCATAAAGCTGCCGTCCACGCCGACTTCGCCATATTCATTTTCCAGCAGGATGATTTTTTCCTTCGCAACGCTGCCCGTCAGCAGCTTTTTGATGAGCGTTGTTTTGCCCGCGCCCAGAAAACCCGAAATAATGTTGACCTTAACCATAGCTGTTTTTCTCCTATTCCTCAGGGTCTGGCGGCTCATTCCCGCCACGCTGTTAGAAATACTATTCCGGGATTCATCTGCGCCATCTGCTTGCGCCTTTTCCCTTCTGGCGTCCGCTCATTCCACTTAGCGTAGCGCTGCTACGCTGCGTTTCATTCGCGTTAGCCAGAATGAAAAATTCGCGGCGCATCTTGGCTCATCTTCATCCCGAAATAGTATTATACCACATTCGTCAAGGTCTAACAAGGGGAAAATTCGCAAAAAACGCCAAAAGCAGCGCTGTCCCAAACGCGCCTGCAGGCGCAAGTTCCTTCTGTAACAATAAAAATCAAGAAACATGGGAGTGCGCTGCGAAGGGGTCAAGGGGGCGACCGCAAAGCCCCCTTGTCGCGCCCGCAGGCGCGATTCCCTTTGCAACAAATGGAACCAAGCAACAAAAGAAAAAAAGGATGCCGCTCATCCACTGACAAGCAGCACCCAAGGTTGCTTATACCTTTCTCACCGGATGCCGAATCACGGTTTTCCTTCTCTCCGCCGCTGTTTTCCGCGGGTCGGAAAGATAAATCTCGTGATGCAGCCGCTCCGACGTGAAGTCATTTTCATACCCGTTTTCGCGCAGAAACGCATCCATCTGCGCCACCGACGCGGGTTCATTGTCGTATGCGCCGATGTGCATCATCTGCACACAAAGCCCTTCGTGAATCGCGCGCAGTTCAGCGCGGAAACAGTCCAGCTTCTTCTTTTCTGACGCTGTTTCCACCGCCCAGCGGAAATCCTCCGCTGTCACGAAATCCGGTACGCGAATCACGGATAGCCAGTGCAAATCCGCCTTGCGCCCGTAATCCACACCCGAAACGCCGTCCTGCTGCCAGAAGCCTTCCAGCGGCGGCACGACGTAATCGAAAAAGCCGTCCATCAGGTGTCCAGCGCGCGGACTCATCTTCAACGTATAGCTGACCGCGTACAGCACGCCGAGCGCCTGCTGATATGCGCCGCCCTCCTCGTTTGGGTCGCCCGTACCGGACACGCACACGAACTGCATTTCCGGCACGTCGATGATTTCTGGCACTTTCGGCGGCTGGTAGAACGCACGGTACTCCTTCTTGTAGTCAAACGGCATTACGCTTGCTCCTTCTTTGCCAGCTCGTTCGTGTCAATCGTCCCGCGATAGACCACAAACTTCTGGAACAAAAACTCGGTCACGAAGTTGACGAGCATGTTGATGACTTCAATCAGCCAGTCGTGTACGCCGAGCGCGACCAGTTCCGTGCTCCACCATCTGGAAAGCGTGATGAACACGACGTAGTACAGCGCGACCAGCAGCATCGCGCGCTTGACGTTGCCGTCCGAACGGAAGGTGTAGCGGCGGTTGAACGTGAAGTTCCACAGGACGGACAGAATCAGCGAGGGAAGGTAACAGGCGTTGTAATCGGGAATCTTGAACACATCATGCAGCAGGGCGAAGCTGATGAGCTGAATGAGCCCGGCGGATGCGCTGAACAGCGTGAATTTGACCGCCTGCCAGACGTTTTTGTTCTTCATGCGGAATCCTCCTTGGTTGGAATGAATGATGAATGGGATGATTCGCTGCCGTGAAAAATTTCTTCCTAATTATAATAGGCTTATACTATTTTCAAATGAGAATGCGCCAAGATGCGCCGCGAATTTTTCGTTCTGGCTAACGGGAGTGAAATGCAGCGTAGCAGCGCTACGCTAAATGGAACGACCGGGCGCCAGAGCGGAAAAGGCGCAAGCAGATGGCGCAGACGAATGCAGGAAATAGTATTACACCAGACGGAGCGACGGCGTGGCGTTGAGCGTCAGGGGCGCAAGCTCGCCCTTCTTCATCCGATAGTATGCCGCAGAGCCAATCATCGCCGCGTTGTCGGTGCACAGGTCGAGGCGCGGCATGTACAGCGGCAGGTGCGCCTTGTCGGCGGCTTCCTGCATCATCCGGCGCAGCAGACGATTCGCGGAAACGCCGCCCGCCATTGCAAGCGCGGGGGCGTGGGTGTCCTTCGCCGCCAGCATCGCCTTTTCCACCAGCGCCGATACGACGGCGTAGCGGAACGAAGCCGCCATATCTGCCTTCGGGAGCGGTTCGCCCTTCATCTCCATCTTGTTCGCCGCGTTCAGGAACGCCGTTTTCATGCCGGAGAAGGAATAGTCGTACTTGCCGGGGGTGTGCGGATGCGGGAGCGAGAGGAAATGCGGGTCACCCTCCTCCGCCAGTGCGTCGATGCGCGGACCGCCGGGGTAGGGGAGCGTCAGCACGCGCGCCGCTTTGTCGAACGCTTCGCCCGCCGCGTCGTCCATCGTCTGACCAAGCAGGGTGTAATCGCCGTAGTCGTTCACGCGGACGATGTGGCTGTGTCCGCCCGATACGACAAGGCACAGAAACGGCGGCTTCAAGTCCGGATTGGAGATGTAGTTCGCGGACACATGCCCTTCGATGTGGTTGACGGGGATGAGCGGCTTGTTTGCAGCGTAGCTCAAGCCCTTCATGCAGCTGACGCCGGTGAGCAGCGCGCCGACAAGCCCCGGCCCGTAGGTGACGGCGAGGGCATCGACATCCTGCAAGCGCATGTTCGCTGCCCGGAGTGCCTCGTCAATCACGCGGTCGCAGGCTTCGACGTGCGCACGGCTGGCGATTTCCGGCACGACGCCGCCATAGAGCGCATGGAGGTCAATCTGGCTGAAAACGATGTTGGAGACGATGGTGCGCCCGTCCTCGATGATGGCGGCGGCGGTTTCGTCGCAGGAGGTTTCCAGCGCCAGAATGCGAACGTGGTCTTTCACCTGCAAGGCATCAAGCTGCGCGCGGGCAGATTCAGTGTAGGTCATGGGAATACGCCCCTTATTGTTGATTTCGTAGCTTCACGGTGGCAATGATGAGCAGAATCCCCATCAGTGCCGCCCAGACAATGCCGATGATTTGCGCATAGTCAATGAACAATTGCGTCGGCATTAAACGGATGAGCAAATCCGTTTGCGGATTGAGCAGCCACAGGTTGTTTGTGAAGGCGATTTGATGGAAGAGGATGAACAGCCGGTCAAAATCCATCGCCGCCAGCAGCGTAAGGATGGCGACAAACGCCAGCATACAGCAGGCGGTTCGCCGGACGATTCGCCAGAAGAACCGCTGTTTCCGGGAATAGAGCCAACCGACCAGCATCAGGAGGATGCTGCCCAGCGAAAAACGACGGCAAAGGCTGAACAGCGTCCGCACGTCCGCCATATGCGTTTGCTCACGCTCGTTGAAGGCGTTGTATGCTGTGCCGTTCATGGAAAATACGAGCTGGAAGTCGCCATCACCCTTGAGGTAATCGGTAATCAGCTTGGCAGCGGCACCGTATTGCTCCGCCGGAAAGCCGGTTGCTTCAGGCGGAGCGGTGCGCAGCATGAGCGTTTGCATCAGGGCAGGCTGCGTACCGACCCCGTAAACGATGGCTGCCAGCATGGTCAGGCAAAGCAGAAGCGCCGACAGGATGGAAACGAGTTGATAGCGCACCGGAAAATCTCCTTTCCGGGGAAAGCAATATAACGGCGAGAACCCTCCCAGCAGACACTGAGAGGGTTTCGGCATTACTGCATCTTCAAATAGGCGGTGATGAAGCCCTCAAGGTTGCCGTCCATCACGTCGTCAATGTTGCCGGATTCGTAGTTCGTGCGGTGATCCTTGACCATCGTGTAGGGCTGGAAGACGTAGGAGCGAATCTGGCTGCCCCACTCAATCTTCTTCATTTCGCCCTTGATGTTCGCCATTTCCTCTTCCTTGGCGCGTTCACGCAGTTCCAGCAGCTTCGCCTTCAGCATTTTGATACACGTCGCGCGGTTCTGCACCTGATCGCGCTCGGTCTGGCAGGAGACAACGATGCCGGTCGGGTAGTGCGTCATGCGGACAGCAGAAGAGGTCTTGTTGACGTTCTGACCGCCTGCGCCGCTGGAGTGGTAGGTGTCCACGCGGACGTCCTTCATGTTGATTTCGATGTCGGAATCATCGTCCTCCAGCATGGGGGCGACGTCCAGCGACGCGAAGGATGTGTGGCGGCGGGCATTTGCGTCGAACGGGGAGATGCGGACGAGGCGGTGCACACCCTTTTCGCCGCGGAGGTAGCCATAGGCGTGGTCGCCGCTGACCTCGAAGGTGACGGACTTAATGCCCGCTTCGTCGCCGTCAAGCAAATCCAGCAGCTTGACGGTGAAGCCCATCTTCTCGCAGTAGCGGGTATACATGCGGTAGAGCATGGAAGTCCAGTCCTGCGCTTCCGTTCCGCCCGCGCCCGCGTGGAGGGACAGCACCGCGTCGTTGTCGTCGTAGTCGCCGCGCATGAGGGTTTCCAGCTCCAGCGCGTCGGTATGCTCTTTGAGCGTCGCCAGCTCATCCACCGCTTCGGTGACGGTGTCTTCGTCCTTCTCTTCTTCCGCCATTTCGAGCATGACTTCAATATCATCAGCGGAAGAAAGCAGTTTTTCGTAGTGTTCGAGTTTGCCTTTGAGGTTGGAAACCTTCTGGTTGACCTTCGCGGAGTGATCCGGGTCATTCCAGAATTCGGGCTGATTCATTTCCTCGGTCAGCTCATCCAGCTGTTCGCGGATATGGTCAATGTGGAGGGCATCGCCCGCGGCAAGCAGGGATTTACGAATCTCTGCCAGTTCGCTGCGATACTGGGGAATATCTATGAGCGCCATGTTTAATCTCCTTCAATCGTCAGGAAAGGCTTTTTCTATTTTGGTTGTGGATTGCTGGTTTTATTGCTGCTTGATTTTCTTGCTGCAGAGGGTTTCACCTCTGCGGAGGCGACCAAAGGGCAGTAAGAACAGACGAAGTCTGCGATCGCCCTTTGGAAACCTTCGGCGCCTCCCATGTTAGTTGAGCTTTATTGGAAGTTTTTTAGTTTGTGTACTTCTCGTTCTTCCAATCAGCAATACAAAATTGCCGCATGGGTGGCGAAGGCGAAGGGGTCAAGGGGGCGACCGCAAAGCCCCCTTGTCGCGTCCGCAGACGCGAAATCCCTGCTTAACACGCGAAAATTACATTGGAATTGCCACCTACTCAATCGCGAAAATGGGTCAAGGGAGTTACTCCCTTGTTATTCTTTATCCTTCCCGCAGCAGTTTTTGTACTTCAAGCCCGAACCGCAAGGGCAGGGGTCGTTGCGGCCAACGCGCTCCGACGGCTTCACCCGCTTGGGCTGGCGCGGCTGACCGTTGCCGGGCACAATCGGCTTGCCCTCGACGGGGCGAACCGCTGCCTGCACACGTTCCGGCGTGCGCTCAATGCGCAGCTGATACATGCGGCGCACTGTGTCTTCGCGAATCAGGTGATTCAGCTCGTCGAACATGTAGCCCGCTTCAATCTGGTACTCGGTGACGGGGTTCTTGCCGCTGTACGCGCGGAAGCCGATGCCGTCGCGCAGACGATCCATTGCGTCGATGTGATCCATCCAGCGCACATCCACCGCGCGCAGCAGCACAACGCGCTCCACTTCGCGCATGTCCAGCCCGATTTCCGCCAGCGCCGTCTCGCGCTCTTCGTAGAACGCCTTCGCGTCGTCCTTGAGCGCCTGCGCCAGCGCGTCGCGGTCACCGGAGCGGACGACATCCTCCAATTCGGCAATCTTGCCGTGGTGGATGCACAGGTTTTCCAGATAATTCGTCAGCTGCGGAATATCCCAATCCGTGCCGTCGTCAGACGCGCAGTGGCGGGAGAGCGCGGCGTCAATCAGCTTGTACGCCATGCCGATAATGTTGTCGCGGACGTTCTCGCCCATCAGCACGCGGCGGCGCTGACCGTAGATAATCTCGCGCTGGCGGTTCATCACGTTGTCGTATTCCAGAACGTGCTTGCGGATCTCGAAGTTGCGACCCTCGATGCGCTTCTGCGCGGATTCAATCTGCTTGGTGAGCATTCCCGCCTGAAGCGGCTCGTCGTCCTTGAGCCCCAGACGCTCGACCATCGGCATGATGCGGTCGCCGCCGAAGAGACGCATCAGGTCGTCCTCCAGCGAAATAAAGAACTGGGTCGAACCGGGGTCGCCCTGACGACCCGCACGGCCGCGCAGCTGATTGTCAATGCGGCGGGATTCATGGCGTTCCGTGCCGATGATGTGCAGACCGCCGGTTTGCAGCACGCGGTCATGCGCTTCGTCGGTGGTGCGCTTGAAGTCCTTGTAGAGGGACTGGTACTTTTCGCGCGCGACGAGAATTTCATCGGACACATCCTCGGCGTGCCCTGTCGCGGCTTCAATGATTTCCTCGTCATAGCCGTCCTGACGCATGGCGCGGCGGGCGAGGAACTCCGGGTTGCCGCCCAGCAGAATGTCCGTGCCGCGGCCAGCCATGTTGGTGGCAATGGTGACGGCACCCCAGTGGCCTGCCTGCGCGACGATTTCAGCTTCCTTGGCGTGGTTCTTTGCGTTCAGCACCTCATGCTGGATGCCGCGGCGCTGGAGCATGGCGGAGAGCATTTCGCTCGTTTCAACCGTGACCGTGCCGACCAGCACGGGCTGACCGTTGGCGTGCACCTGCGCAATCGCGTCCACAACGGCGTTGAACTTCGCCTTCTTCGTCTTGTAGACCATGTCGTCCAAGTCCTTGCGGATGTTGGGCTTGTTGGTGGGAATCTGCACGACGTCCAGCGAGTAAATGTTCTGGAACTCGTCCTCTTCGGTCTTTGCCGTACCCGTCATGCCGGAGAGCTTGTGGTACATGCGGAAATAGTTCTGGAAGGTGATGGTCGCCAGTGTGCGGCTTTCGCGCTCAATGGTCACATGCTCCTTGGCTTCAATCGCCTGATGCAGCCCCTCGGAGTAGCGGCGGCCAATCATCAGGCGGCCCGTGAATTCGTCAACGATGATGACCTGATCGTCCTTGACGACGTAGTCCACGTCGCGCTTCATCAGGAAGTTGGCGCGCAGGGCGCAGCTGACGTGGTGGTTCAGCTCGGCATTTTCCGCGTCGTTGATGTTGGTGATGCCGAACGCGGCTTCGACGCGCTGGGCACCCTCGTCGGTCAGGCTGATGGCCTTTTTCTTCTCTTCAATCTCGAAGTGAACGTCGCGCTTGAGCGTGCGGACGACCGCGTCCACTCTCGCGTAGAGGTCGGTAGATTTGTCGCCCGCGCCGGAGATAATCAGCGGGGTGCGCGCTTCGTCAATCAGGATGGAGTCCACTTCGTCGACGATGGCGAAGTTGTGACCGCGCTGCACCAGCTCGCTTTGGCGGATGACCATGTTGTCGCGCAGGTAGTCGAAGCCCAGCTCGTTGTTCGTGCCGTAGGTGATGTCGCAGGCATAGGCGGCGCGGCGTTCGGCGCTGTCCAGATCGTGGACGATCAGACCGACGCTCAGCCCCATGAAGCGGTGGACTTTGCCCATCCACTCGCTGTCGCGGCGCGCCAGATAGTCGTTGACGGTCACGACGTGCACGCCCTTGCCGGACAGCGCGTTCAGGTACGCGGGCAGGGTGGACACCAGCGTTTTGCCCTCGCCGGTCTTCATCTCGGCAATGCGCCCCTGATGCAGCACCAGACCGCCCATCACCTGTACGCGGTACGGGCGCATTCCCAGCACGCGGGCGTCGGCTTCGCGGATGGCGGCGAACGCTTCGGGCAGAATGTCATCTTCGGTTTCGCCATTTTGCAAGCGCGCGCGGAATTCATCCGTCTTGGCGCGCAGCTGCTCATCCGTCAGCGCCTTGTATTCATCTTCGAGGGCTTCCACGGCGTTGACCGTCTTTTGCAGCTTTTTGACCTCCGCGTCATTGCTGCTGCCCAGCAGTTTTTTGACCCAATCGAACATAAAGTTCTCCTTTCAATATAGAAACAATTTCTGATAATATTTGGAAAATCATAATCATATGAGCGCACCTATTCCCGAATAGACACACTACTCTTTCATTATAACATGAAAGCCCCCGAACATGCAAGTGCTCAGGGGCAATAATCTGCCTTTACGCTCGTGCAAACTGCTGTTACTGTTCCGCCAATTCAGGGTGGGGAATCAGCAGCAGAACGCGATGCGCCTTGTCGGACAGGATGCGGCATGGGTCGTAGAAGGGAATTTCCACCCCGGCTGCTTCGGCGCAAAAGGTGACAATATCGGACGGCTTGTCCTTCATAGCCGCTGCATACCGTGCGTACAGGTCGGGCGAAAGCTGAATTTCCACGGTTTCACCGTCCACAAGACGCATCAGCTGGGTCAGCAGTTCCTGCTCGGTGGAGACGTACAGCCCGTGCGCCTGATAGTAGTTCGGAACGCCGCTCAGGTCGGGGAAAGTGTACCCGCGATTGGGCGTGTGGTCGATGGACATATCCGCTTCACCCATGGCGTAGTTGCTGTGGAACACATGCCCGTCGAAAGCGGCCCCCCATGTTGCGTCAAGAAAGCCGAAATTGGTCACATTCCATGCGTGCAAACCGGTTTCGCCGCTTGTGTCTGACGCTTCGCCGATGATGGTTGCGCATGGAATGCCCGCAAGCCGATAGAGCAGTGAAATCGCCTGCGCATATCCTGCGCAGGTGGCTTCGCCATACAGCAAAGCGCCCACGGCCGCGTGCTGCCACATGCTGTCGGGAGAATAGGTTGTATTCTGTACAAGCCGCTCGTACAGCGCCAGCGGGTCGGGATTTTCGTCCACCCATGACTGAGCTGTTTCCAGCAGCTGTTTGCGCAAGGCTGATGCTTCTTCGGCGGAACAAAGGTAGCGCGGTGAAATGCTCTGGGCGACATCCGGCTGATTGCGCTGATAATGGACACGGTAGGATTCGATGTGAAACAGCTCCGGATAGTCGTTGCGCATGTTATCCAAGGTCTGTACCAGCAGATTGTAGGACGTTCCGGCGGGAAGTTGAATGCTGCCTTCCTGCGCCATGAGCTTTGGATACAGGAAATTGCGCAGGCTACGTTCGCCGGGCGGCATCATGCGGACAGAGAGCATGGTTTCCGCCGGATAGGGCGTATTCGGCTCCTGCTGGGCGAGCAGGGTCGGGGCGGTGAAGAGCATCAGCAGAACGCACAGCAGGGGGAGAAAGCGGATTTTCTGCACAGAAATCCCTCCTTTCGGTGGAAGACGGGGAAAAGCTGTGGATAAGAGAACAGTCCAGCCGTGCAAACGCGCCAAGCTGGACTGTATTCTTAGAAATAAACACGCGGACACTGTATGAAAGTGTGCTCAACTCAATCGCGAGAAGGGTGTCGAGAGGGTCGAAGACCCTTCGCGGAGTCCAGAGGCAGAGCCTCTGGTGGGGTTTAAGGGGCAAAGCCCCTTGCGTCTCCCCTTAGTATGCCGCGCGTGGATTGCTGCCGTAGAGCACCGCGAGGGTCTCCTGACCCGCGGAGCCGTCCACGGAAAGCCCGTTGCGGGACTGGAAGGAGCGAACCGCCGCGACGGTCGCGTCATCGTAATAGCCCGTGACGGCTGCCAGATAGCCAAGCTGCTGCAAGCTGTCCTGCATCTGCACCACTTCGTCGCCGCGGTCGCCCTTGCGGAGCGTTTTGTACTCCGTCGTTTTCGCCGCTGCCGCAACCGCTGTGCCGCTGTACAGTTTTGTCAGCGTCTTGTTGCCCGCGATGCCGTCCACCGGTGTCACCTTGTTGCGAATCTGGAATGCGCGGACAGCATCCTGCGTCGTTGCGCCGTACACGCCGTCGCGCGAGCCGTCGTAGTAGCCCAGTTCGTACAGCGTCGCCTGCATGGTGCGCACTGCCGCACCCGTGTCGCCGGGGCGCAGCGTCGCATATTCGTCGCTGTCCACCGCGTCAGAGGAGTACAGAAGCGTCAGCGTCTTGTCGCCCGCAATGCCATCCACCGGCGTGATGTTCATCTTCTTCTGGAACGCCTTGACCGCCGCCGTTGTGCCGGAGCCGTAATCGCCGTCAATCGTGCCGGTATAATAGCCCTTCTGCTTCAGCGTCGTCTGCAGCTGGCGAATCGCCGCGCCGCTGTCACCCGGCCGGAGCGTGGTGTACTTGGATGTATCCGTGCTGCTGGAGGTGGTGAACAGCGCACGCTGGGTCGCGGGACCTGCCTTGCCGTCCACGCGCAAGCCCTGCGCTGACTGGAACGCGACGACTGCCGCCGTCGTTGCCGCGCCGTATTTGCCGTCCACGCTGCCGGAATAGTAACCCTTGTTTTTCAGCGCCTTCTGGAGATTGCGAACCGCCGTACCGGTGTCGCCCTCGGAGAGCGTCGTGTAGCCGTCCACAGAGGTGGAAGCAGTCGCCGTCGGCATGGAGCTGGCAGCAATCGCCGCATCGGAATAGAGGCGGTTCAGGGTGGATGTGCCCGCTTTGCCGTCCGCCTTCAGGCCGTTTGCCGTCTGGAAGGCGATCACTGCCGCCTTTGTCGCGTCGCCGAAAGAGCCGTCCGCCGTGCCGGTCAGGTAGCCCAAGGATTTCAGGCGCGTCTGCATCGCCTTGACGGCGCCGCTGTTCTTCATGCCGGACTCCAGCGTCGTGCCGATGGAGGAAACGGGCGTGGAGGATTTCGCCGCGGAGGAAGAATACAGCGTTTGCAGCGTCGAAGGTCCGGCGACACCGTCCGTATACAGGCTCTTGTACTTTTTCTGGAACGCCTTGACGGCGTATTCTGTCGCACCCTCGTAGTTGCCGTCCGGCGAACCCGCCATCCAGCCCAGTTCAATCAGGCGCGCCTGCAGCGTGCGGACGCGTGTGCCGGATGAACCGCTCTGGAGATAATACTCAGTGGAGAGGTTTGGGGTCGCGGTGGTTTTCGGCTTGGGGGTTGCGGTCTTGCGCGGAGTAGCGGTTGCGGCGGCCGCCTTGACAGCGTTGGAGCTGTTCAGCTTTGCCATCGTCGATTTGCCCGCGATGCCGTCCACCAGCAGATTGTTGCGGTCTTGGAACGCGCGCAGCGCCTTCTCCGTCGCGTCGCCGAAATCGCCGTCAACGCTGCCGGTGTAGTAGCCCAGCTGCTTCAAACGGCGCTGGAGCGTCTTGACGTCAGCGCCGGACGAGCCTTTTTTGAGAACGGCTGCCGCAGTCGGCGTGGGCGTTGCGGTCGGCCGCGCGGTGGTGGCGACGCTGCCGGGCGGCGTGGTCACCACGGTGACAATGCCGTTGGACGTAATCACGCCCGGCTGTGTCGTCGGCATGATGGTGTTTGTGCCGAAATTGAAAACGGATTCAACCGTCGGCGTGGGCGAAGGAGTGGGCGTGGCGGTGCGCGGGGGCGCTGAGACAGCAACCGTATTGTAAACAACCCCCTGATTGGACAGGTCGCCCGACAGGTCGTCCGGCGGCACAAAGCAGCCCGTCAGCGTCATGGACAGCGCCAAAACGCCGCACAGGGCAGCGCCCTTGAAAATGCGGTTGCGAGTAGTTGCAGCGGCATGATTCTTCATGATGATAATTCCCTTCCTTCACACTCAGGGCGAGCGGAGCAAGCGTTATCCTCCTGCCGGATTTGCCGGAAAGAGGCGTATGGGCAATCGCCCATCTATATTGTACACATTTATCGGGCAGTGTGCAAGGGCTAAATTGCACTTCCCCTGCCGGAAAGTGGCGAAAAACCCGCGCCTTCCAATGATATAACGAAACAAGCGGCGCTTTTCCTCCCTTTCCGCTGGATTAGACGGAGAAAAACGCGGATTTGTTCCGCTGAATCAATTATTATTCGACATGTGTGCCTGATTTTCCTGCTGCGAGGACCGTTTCGATATGAAAAACCCCGCCGGACGATTCCGACGGGATTCGATTATTCATGCTTGCGAACCTTGCATTTCAGCACGGCATCGACTGCTTTGCCCATTTCCGGCAGCTGAATGTCCATCAAGCGGCCTTCGTCGCACTTCTTGGCAAGTTCGGGCTGAATCGGCAATTGCGCCAGCATCGGCAGTCCATACTGCTTTGCGACATCCGCCGTGCGCCCTTCGCCGAAGGGATACAGGCGCTTGCCGCAGTCCGGGCAGGTCATGTACGCCATGTTTTCCACCAACCCCAGCACCGGGATGTTCATCATCTGCGCCATTTTGACGGCTTTCTCCACAATCATGCCGACCAGCTCCTGCGGGCTTAAGACAATCACGATGCCATCCACCGGCAGCGACTGGAACACCGTCAGCGGCACGTCGCCCGTTCCCGGCGGCATATCCACATACAGGCAGTCCACATCCCCCCAGCACACATCCGTCCAGAACTGCTTCACCGTGCCTGCAATCAGGCTGCCGCGCCAGATAACGGGGTCGGTGTCGTGTTCCAGCAGCAGGTTGATGGACATAACCTTCACGCCGTTTTCGGCTTCCTGCGGCAGGATGCCCAGCTCATTGCCGACCGCCTTGTCGCGGATGCCCAGAATGCGCGGCATACTCGGCCCGGTGATGTCCGCATCCAGCACCCCGGCGATTTTCCCGCGCCGCGCCGTTTCGCACGCGAGCAGACCCGTCAACAGTGATTTTCCCACGCCGCCTTTGCCGCTGACAACGCCGATGACCTTCTTCACCCGGCTGCCCGCGTTCGCCGGGGCGAGCAAACTCTGCGGCTTCTGCCGCGATGCGCACGCGCTCCCGCACGAGGAGCAGTCATGCGTACATTCTTCTGCCATCATGTTCACCTCTGCATCAGATTCATGGGGTATTATAGCATCCGTTTGGGAATGCGTCAAGCTGTCATAATGCCCGAATCGGAAAGTACAGATACTCCTGCTGCGTTTTCGGGTCAGTAAATTCCTGCACCGCGCCGACGAGCTTCAAGCCGTTTTCGCGGAAGTAATCGACCATGCGGCTGAATGTGTCCGCGCGGCGATTCTCTATGGCAAGGTACTCATACCCTGGCACGACCCACTTCGTCCACCCATCCGGCACATCCGCGTCGACGGGGCATTCCACGCCCGCGAGGTACAAACCGCGCGAGAAGCCGTCTGTCCACGGCAGGAAAGAACGAGTTTCGTCGCTCATCGCGCCCCAAATGCCGAGCAGCGCGCCGTTTTCGTCACGGCTGGCGACGGGGGAGACTTCGTCGAAGTGGGCGTTCGCGTCCGACCAGAGCATGGGGATGAAGCCTTCGCCGTCGTCTGTCGAGCCTTCGATGCCGATGACGGCAAAGGAGGGCTTGACGATTTTCTGAATGTTGAGGGATGATTCCATGCTGATACCTCCGATGCTATCCTATTCCCGATTCCGCCACAAGTCATTCTTCCGAATTTTTACCCGCGGAATGCTCGTCGTCAAGTCTACCTCATATATGTCTTCCTCCGTCGGATGCAGAATCACATGCACCCTCTGCCCCAGCGCCGGTTCAATGGTGGAAGTATGAAACAAAATCAGCGCATTCCCCGTGCTCGGATGCGTACATTGCAGCTCAATAAAGAAGCGATTGCGTTTGACGGGTGCAGTGTAGCTGACGGTCGCCGCCGTGTGCAGCCCGATTCGCCGCAGTTCCCAGCGCGGCTTCAGGCGCTGGAAGAAATCGACGATGGCGGCAGGGGAGAAGGAGCGCAGCGTCGTGCGGCGCAGGAGCAGAGCGCCCGCGAGCATCCACAGCGGCAGCGGCGCCGACGCAAGCAGCGCAATGGGATAGCCCAGCGCAGCGCCCGCAATGCCGATGGCGCACAACACTTCCAGCGTGACGAACGTCCACCGGGAGAAGAAGCAGTGCCGGTGCAGCGCGTTCGCCGCCGCCCAGCCCAGCACGATGCCCCACGCCAGCGGCGCGAGCAGCAGCACGAATCCGGCGAACGATGCGCCCGTTGACCCGCACGACATCAGATGAACACCGCCGAATGCCAGCCTCCCAAGCAGCAGATAGAACCCCGCCCAGCTGTACGGGCGGAGCAGAAACGCCTGCCAGAGCGGCGTTGCGCCCTCCACGGCATAGCGGACGGATGCGCGCAGGTAACGGCAGGCATACAGCGTCAAATGCACCGTCAGTTTTGGCAGCCACAGCAGCACATCCAGCAGCATGTTCAGCAAGTCGCCGACCCCATGCGGACGGCGGAAGGGGAAATCCGGGCGGGCAGAACGGAGCAACTGCATCGTCCTGCGCAGCGATTCGCCCGGCGGCGGCAGACGGAATTTCCGTTTCGGGGGCGCGGACGGCGTGTCCGGAGGCACATCGAACGGGATGTCTGGCGGCATGGCATCGAACGAATCCGCCGCAGGGTACGGGATGAACTCCTCAGGCGAATAATACTCGCGCGTTCGGCATCGGCGCGGGGGGGCGTCCGCATTCATGCGGCGGCGGCAGGGCGCGGCTTCGTTTTTCTCCGGCGTATATGCCCGATCAGCCCGGCGTCGGCGCGGCGTCTGCTCACTCATGGGGCTGCCTCCCTTTCGTATGCGTCGCACAGGGACTTCGCGTCGCCCTGCGCGCGGATTCTACCGTGCTCCAGCCAAATTACGCGGTCGCAGAGTTCGCGAATCTGGCTTAAATTATGGCTGACGAACAGCACTGTCGCGCCGCCGGACATGAGCTCAAGCATCCGCGCGCGGCTCTTGCGCTGGAAACGCTCATCGCCGACGGCAAGAATTTCATCCACAATCAGAATATCAGGCTGAACGACGGTGGCGATGGAGAAAGCCAGACGCGCGAGCATTCCGGACGAGTATGTTTTCAGCGGACGGTCGATGAAACTGTCGAGTTCGCTGTACGCAATGATTTCCGGCGCTTTGTCGCGCAGAAAATCCTTCGGGTAGCCAAGAATTGCGCCGTTGAGGAAGATATTCTCCCGCCCGGTGAGTTCCGCGTCGAAGCCGCTGCCGAGTTCGAGCATGGGGACAAGTGTGCCTTGCAGGGCGACGCTGCCGCTGGTGGGCGGGTAAATGCCGCTGATGATTTTGAGCAGGGTGGATTTTCCCGCGCCGTTATGGCCGATCAGCCCGGTGACACTGCCCCTTTCGGCGATGAAGGATACATCATCGAGGGCGCGGAAGGTGGTGGTATGCGTCTGGCGGTGGAGGGCGTCGACGACGAACTCCTTGAGATTGGTGGTGCGGTTCTGGTCGATGCGGAAATCCATGGTGATGTGGCGGGCTTCTACCAAGGGGATTCACCTCCTTGCGCCCGCAGGCGCGAAATTCTGCGAATATAATTCTCCATCAGCCAAGAAAAATCCTCTTGCCAAATGCAAAATTGACAGAAATTCCTTTCTGCTTCCGCCCCTTGACGGGAGGGCGCGGGTGGGCTATACTTATCCCGTATGGAAAAGGGGAGGAATCTGGATGGAAATCATTGCACGAATCGAAAACGGCTTTCGGGAGAAATTCGGCGTGCCGCGGCAGTCGGGGCTTGTGCCGGAGGTGATTTCCCGCGTCGTGATGGCGGAAAAGTACAGCGTCCGCGAAGCGTTCCGCGGCATTGAGGATTACTCCCACCTGTGGCTGCTCTGGGAGTTCGACCGCGCGCAGCAGGACGATTGGCGGCCGACTGTGCGTCCGCCGCGGCTGGGCGGCAATACCCGATTGGGCGTGTTCGCGACGCGCTCGCCGTTCCGCCCGAACCGCATCGGTCTGACGGTTGTCCGCTTGATTCGCATGGAGGAGGAGAACGGGCGCATCACGCTCGTCGTCTCCGGCGCGGATTTGATGGACGGCACGCCAATTGTGGACATCAAGCCGTACCTGCCGTATGTGGACAGCGTGCCGGACGCCGTCGGCGGGTTCACCGAGCAGAACGAACGCCATCGCCTGACGGTGGATTTTCCGGAGAAGCTCAAAAAGTATGTTCCCAAGCAGAATCTGCCCGCCGTGATGGGCTTGCTCGCGCAAGACCCGCGCCCGGCGTATCAGCATGACGGAAAGCGCGTGTACGGCGTGCCGTATGGCGAGGTGGATATTCGCTTTGTCGTCGAGGGAGACACGCTGACGGTGGTGGAGGTCGTGCCGTACACGGAAAAGGAGCAGGAAAAGTGAATACGAATCGCTGGATGCAGGAGGTCAATGCGCGGTTTCCGGTGCGCAAAAGCAAGGTACAAAAGGCGCAGTTCCGCCAATACTTCAAGCTCGGCGTGGGCATCTGCGCCTGCCGCAAGAAAAAGCATGTAGGCTGGTACTGCAGCAAAATTCATACCAAACATGACACGACGTACGACGAAATTACCCTGCAGGGCGTGGCGGACACGGTGGAAGCCGTCCTCCGGCAGGTCGTCGGGAAGGAGCAAGCATGACCATACGCGAAGAAATCGACGCGCAGTTCCCCATCCGCAAAACGACGGCGCAGAAGCGGGCGTTCGAGAAGTGGGTGATGGCGAAGATGCGCGAAATGGGGTATCGCCCCTATGTGGACGGCATGAACCGAAAGGACAAGCTGCGCCACCGCAACATCGTCGCCGGCGACCCTCAAAATGCCGAACTGCTCATCAGCGCCCACTACGATACGGCGGCGACCATCGGCGTGCCCGATTTGCGCATCCCCCGGAATTTCCCGGTCTATATCCTCGCGCAGGGCGCGGTGCTGCTGGGAATGCTGCTGATTTCTCTGCTGATTGGCACGGCAGTCGGGCTGGCGACGAAGAGCGGCGATTTGCTGATTCTGACGTTCTTTTTCGCCTATCTGGCGCTGATGCTGCTGATGATGTTCGGCGCGGCGAACAAACATAACGTCAATGACAACACATCCGGCATTGCCGCCCTGCTGGAGACGATGCAGCGCCTGTCCCCTGAAGCGCGCGAAAAGACGGCGTTCATCCTCTTTGACCATCAGGAGACGGGCAGCCGCGGCGCAAAGAGCTACGGCGCACAGCACGTCGAAGTGCAGACGATGAAGCTGCTTGTTGACCTCAACTGCGTTGGGGATGGCGACACCTTCGTCATCAGCGCCCCGAAAATGGCGCAGGACAAGCCGGAATACGCCGCCGTCCGCGAATCCCTTGAAGCGAACGCGATGATATCCGGCGTGTCGACGCAGTTCTTCGGGCGCGCGGGGGTGCAAGGCGCGGGCGATTATCGGCGGTTCGTGTGCGGGGTGGGCGTGTCGGCATACCACCACAGCGCGGGGGTGGGACTCATCACCGGGCGCATCCACACTTCCCGCGATACCGTCTGCCGACAGGAAAATTTGGACTATCTCGCCAAAAGTCTCGCCGACGCGGCTCAAAAAATGAATGATTTGTAACAATTTGCCGAACAAGCGGCATTTTTCAGCGCTTTTGCTTTGCAATTTGTACCGGAATATGCTACAATAGAGAATAGAAAGGCTCCCTGTTGGCAAGACTGGAAGAGGAGGAAGCAGTATGCTGCCGCAAGTTTCCAAGGGATTCCGCGCCATTTTTGTCGCGGTGATGTGTGTGGTATGTGTGGCGCTGTGTGTGCTGGCGGTTCGGCTGGCGCAGCAGGGCGAGCAGCTTCGGCTGACGCAATTGCAGCTGGATGCAAGTCTGGCGCGCTTGAAGCTCCAGCAGACGCAGCGCGCGCAAATCGACGTTGACCTGTCGGAAACGCTGGCGCAATTGCAGGCGGTGCAGCCCGAAGCGGATGCAGCGTCCGCGCGCGAGCAGGAACTCCGCGCCCAGCGCAAGGCGCTCCGCAGCGAGAATGCGGAATTAGCGGCGCAGGCGGAAACGCTCACGCAGCAGCTCGCTCTCCTTCGGACCCCGGACAGTGAGCTGATCGGAGAGGTGGAGACGCTGCAAAAGACGCTTTCATCCCTTCAGGTGCAGGTGGACGCCGCACGGCAGCTCCTTGGGCAGGCAGAGGAGTGAACTTATTCCCCAATTCACTTGCGCTATCTGCTTGCGCATTCGCATTTGGGAATAGTATACCAGCCGCATTTATTCACAGCCTGAGATTCGACTGACAAAGCAAGGAGGAAGTTCCCATGTCCGAAAACAAGTCCCAGACGCCGGCACAGAACACGCCGGAAAACAGCGAGAAGAAGAAAGTTTCCCTGTTTGCACTCATCGTCGTGCTGGTCGTGGCGGTCATCGTGATGGTCGCCCTGTTCGTGCGGTCGAATAACCTGTCCAGTCAGCTGGATGAGGTCAACGGTCAGCTGGCCGCCAGCAACACCGAACTCCAGCAGACCATTGCCGACAAGGAGACGGCGCAGGCGGAACTGACCACCGCGCAGAATGACCTCCGCGAGGCGCAGCTGGTGCTGGAAGAATCCACCGCAAAGGTGGCGGAACTGGAAGCTCAGCTGGTTGTGCTGAACGACGAAAACGAAGCGAACAAGGCGCAGGTGGAAACGCTGACCGCTGAACTGGACACCGCAAAGGCGAATCAGGCGGCGGCGCAGGGCTACCTCGACAACGTGTCCGCGCAGCTGGATGAGCTGATGCAGAACCTTGGCTTGGCGCAGAGCGCGCTGAACGGCGAAGCGACGGAAGAACCTGCTGTCGAGCCCGCTGTGACGGAAGAACCCGCCGCCGACCCCGCCGCGACGGAAGAACCCGTTGCCGAGCCCGAAGCGACGGAAGAACCCGCTGTCGAGCCCGCTGCGACGGAAGAACCCGCTGTCGAGCCCGCTGCGACGGAAGAACCCGCTGTCGAGCCCGCTGCGACGGAAGAACCCGCTGTCGAGCCCGCTG
>ENA-UERN01001176-UERN01001176.1-human-gut-metagenome-genome-assembly--contig:-NODE-1176-length-25747-cov-31.624231_pt1 | contig 25747 bp, 22 predicted proteins | sample MGYA00242950_ERZ507950 | MGnify/ENA primary metagenome ERZ507950 (study PRJEB26167, sample SAMN06115515) | human gut metagenome | host: Homo sapiens | place: China:Ningxia | collected 2014-11-26...
GCCGACAACCAGCCGCCGCTGTTCTTCCGCACCACGCAGGATATGCTGGCACAGTTCTACTATCTGCCCAAGGAAAAGGCCTACGAGGTTGTGGTAAAGAACCCCCGCAAGATCGCCGCCATGATCGACAACAATGTGCGCGCCATCCCCCGGGGCACCTACCCGCCCAGCATCGAGGGTGCAGAGCAGCAGCTCCGCGATGCCACATGGGAGCACGCCAAGCGGGATTACGGCGACCCCTTGCCTGAGATCGTGGAAAAGCGGCTGCAAAAGGAACTGGATTCCATCTGCGGCCACGGCTACGCGGTGCTGTACGTCATTGCGGTCAAGCTGGTGGCCTACTCCAATGCGGGCGGCTATCAGGTGGGCAGCCGTGGTTCTGTCGGCTCCTCCGCCGTGGCGCACTTTTCCGGCATCTCGGAGGTAAACAGCCTGCCGCCCCACTACCGCTGTCCCAAGTGCAAGCACAGCGAGTTCATCACCGATGGCAGCGTGGATGATGGCTTTGACCTGCCGGACAAAAACTGCCCCCAGTGCGGCACCCGGATGCTGGTGGATGGCCACGACATCCCCTTTGAGACCTTCCTTGGCTTCTACGGCGATAAGGAACCGGATATCGACCTGAACTTCTCCGGCGAGTACCAGTCCAACGTGCACCGCTACACCGAGGAACTGTTCGGCAAGGCCAACGTGTTCAAGGCCGGTACGGTGTCCGGTATTCAGGATAAAACTGCCTACGGCTACGTAAAAAAGTATCTGGATGAGCGGCAGCGCACCGTCAACCACGCCGAGGAAAACCGCCTGACGCTGGGCTGCACCGGCGTCAAGCGTACCACCGGCCAGCATCCCGGCGGCATGGTGGTCGTGCCGGATACCTACGAGATCTACGATTTCTGCCCCATCCAGCACCCGGCGGATGACGTGGCAGGCGGTCTGCTGACCACCCACTTCGAGTTTAAGTACCTGCACGACACCCTGCTCAAGCTGGACGAGCTGGGCCACGATATGCCCACCTTCTACAAGTATTTTGAGGAATACACCGGCATCCCGGTGGACAGTATCCCCATGAACGACCCCAAGGTGTACAGCCTGCTGACCAGCCCGGAAGCGCTTGGCGTGACCCCGGAGCAGATCGACAGCCAGACCGGCACCTTCGGCATCCCGGAAATGGGCACGAACTTCGTGCGCGGAATGCTGGTGGAAGCACGGCCTAAGAATTTCTCCGAACTGATCCAGATCTCCGGTCTGTCCCACGGTACGGACGTGTGGACGGGCAACGCGGACGAGCTGATCCGCAGCGGTACCTGCACCATTGCAGAGGTCATCGGCTGCCGTGACAGTATCATGCTGTACCTGCTGCGCAAGGGTCTGGAACCAAAGATGGCCTTTGATATCATGGAAGCCGTGCGTAAGGGCAAGGTGGCCAAGGGCGGCTTCCAGCCGGGCTGGGAGGAAGCCATGCGGGAGCACGAGGTACCGGACTGGTATATTGAAAGCTGCCGCAAGATCAAGTATATGTTCCCCAAGGCCCATGCTGTGGCCTACCTGATGAGCGCCATCCGGCTGATGTGGTACAAGATCTACAAGCCGCAGGCGTTCTATGCAGTGTACTTTACCGTGCGCGGCGATGATATCGACTACGAAGCCGCCATTGGCGGCGCTGCCGTGGCGCGCGCCCACATGGAAGCAGTCAAGCGCCGCCTGAAGGAGGAAAAGAACGCCAAGGACGAGGACGTGCTGGTCAGCTTGCAGCTGGTCAACGAGATGCTGAGCCGTGGGTACGAGTTTTTGCCCATCGAACTGGGCAAGAGCCGCGGTTCCAAGTATGTGGTGGAGGACGACAAGGTGCGTCTGCCCTTCAGCGCCCTGAAGGGATTAGGCGGTGCCGCCGCCGAGGCACTGGAGCGGGTGACCATCCACGGAGAGGAATATATCTCGGTGGAGGAATTGCAGCAGGCCTCCGGCGTGGGCAGCAGCATTCTGGACCGTCTGCGTCAGGTGGGTGCACTGGGCGACCTGCCCGAGAGCAGCCAGGTAAGCTTTTTCTGAAATATTCATAAAGAAAAAATCTCCGCATTGGATGTGATACCCAATGCGGAGATTTTTATTTGCAGTGATACAAATCAGAGCAGGGAAGTGCTTACTCCACGCTGATCATATAGTAGTAAACGGGCTGGCCGCCGCGGATGTGGCTTACTTCCACATGGTTGGGGCACTTTGCCTTTACGATCTCGGTGACCTTTTCGGCATCCTCGTCGCTCACGTCACAGCCGGAAATAATGGTGACAAAGCTGGAATCCTTCTTGCACATATTGCGTGCCAGACGGTAGGTGGCCTTGGTGATATCGGTGGAGGTGGAAACGATCTTGCCGTTCTCCAGCGCCATGATCTCACCCTTGCGGATGCGCTTGCCGTCATACTCGCTGTCGCGGGCGGCGTAGGTGATCAGACCAGTGGACACCTTGTCGGCAGCAGCCATCATGTTGATGGTGTTGGTCTCGGCATTCACAGAGGGGTCAAAGTTCAGCAGTGCGGTAATGCCCATGGGCACGGTGCGGGTGGGCAGCACAACTACCTGACGGTCGGCCAGCTTCTGTGCCTGCTCGGCAGCCATGATGATATTCTTGTTGTTGGGCAGCACGAACACGGTCTTGGCGGGCACGCTCTGGATGGCTGCCAGAATGTCCTCGGTAGAGGGGTTCATGGTCTGGCCGCCGGACACCACAGCGTCTGCTGCCAGATCAGTGAACACAGCCTTCAGGCCCTCACCGGCGGCAACAGCCACAAAGCCGTAGTCGCGGCTGGGGTCCACGGCAGCGTAGATGAACTCGCTGGCCTGAGAGGGAGCCTTCTCGGCAGAAGCCTGCTTTTCAAGGCTCTTGCCCTGCTTCTGGCGGGCTAGGAACTGCTCGTGCATATTCTCGATCTTGAAGTTGGTCAGGTAACCGTACTTGATGGCCTCGCTCAGAATCTTGCCGGGGTCGGCGGTGTGAACGTGCAGGTTGATGACATCATCATCCTCAATGCACACCACGCTGTCGCCGTTGGACTCTGCAAAGGCGCGCATCTTGGCGGCGCTTGCGCCCTCGTTCTTGTTGATGAGGAACTGGGTGCAGTAGCCGTTGGTAATGTCCTCCACCTTCATCAGGTCGTCGGTGAACACGCCCTTACCGGCATTCTCGGTGGACAGCTTTGCCTTGTTGGGGGCAGTCTCGCCGCCGGCAATCATGCCCTCGCCGTGGAACACCTTGCCCATGCCCTCAAAAATGACCATGATGCCCTGACCGCCTGCGTCCACAACACCGGCCTTCTTCAGCACGGGCAGCAGGTTGGGGGTATCCTCCAGTGCCTTCTGACCGGCAGTCAGCACCACGTCCCACAGTGCGGGCACATCGGCGGCATCGCTGGCAGCAGCTTCTTCAGAAGCAACGCGCGCAACGGTCAGGATGGTGCCCTCGGTGGGCTTCATCACGGCCTTGTAAGCGCCCTCAACGCCCTTCTGCAGGGCAGCCACGATGTCGGCAGCGTCAGCCTCTTTTTTGCCCTCCAAAGCCTTGGAGAAGCCGCGGAACAGCAGGCTGGTGATAACGCCGGAGTTGCCGCGCGCACCGCGCAGCATGGCAGAAGCGGCAGTCTTGGCAGCCTCGCCCACGGTGCAACTGTCGTCCAGAGCTTCCAGCTCACGCACGGCAGCGCCCACGGTCATACCCATGTTGGTGCCGGTGTCGCCATCCGGCACGGGGAAAACGTTCAGCTCATCCACGCGGGAACGCTGGTTGTTGATGTTGTTGGCGCCGGAAATGATGGCGTCGCGCAGGATCTTACCAGAAATCATTGTTTTTACTCCTTAGTAACTGGCCGGAAAAGCCCGGCTCGGGTTTGCAGACAAATCAGGCGATGACGTCATCCACGGACACCACCACGCGGGCGACCTTCAGTCCGGTGGCCTGCTCCACCTCGTCCTTGACGCGGTGGGAGATGCTGCGGGCGGCGGTGGAAATGTTCAGGCCGTAGCTGACGGCAATGTGCAGCTCGATGACCAGACGCCCATTCTGCTGGGTCACGCGCACACCCTTTTCCGGGTAATCGGAACCGTATACCATGCTTTTCACAGCGTCAGTCATATTACGGGGAGCCATGGCAGCAACGCCGTAGCACTGTTTGGTGGCTTCACCCACCAGGGTGGAAAAATACCCATCAGTAAAGCTGACATTCCCAAGTGGGAAACGGGAAGTGATCATAGTCGCTCTGCTCCTTTATGTTATTTTTCATAAAAATACACGCAAGGGTCGGGGGGCATTGGCTGTGCAAAACGAAACTTGCCTCAGATAAACACCCACCCTATTATACAACTTTGCACCGTGGTTGTACAGTTCAAATTGTTGGATTTACTGCTTTTTGCGCTCTTTTTGCATGGTTTTTGTTAAGAAAAAAGAGAGAGCCGCGCTCGACAGCTCTCGCGCCGCTTTGCGCAGCGGGTGTGGTATGCTGAAGGCAGGCTGTGCGGAACCTATCAAAACGAAAAGTGTGACAAATAAAGAAAAACAATCTGTGAATAAATTATAAAAGCTTCCTTGCCTGGCTTTCTTTATCTATGAAAAAGTGCTAAAATATAAATGAAAAGGGAAAGGGGCGGTCAACCCCCTTTTTCCATGATACTTCCCGGAATACGCCGGACGCACGGCACACGATATAACGCGGGCAGGCCTTTCCAACGGGCATTGCCTGTAAAAAATGCGATAGGAGTTGTTGGCATGAACATTCTCTTTTTTCTTTCCCCAAAGCAGGATCTGATGTACGTTTACGATGATTTCACCCTCCGGCAGACGCTGGAAAAGTGGGAAAATAACCGCTACGCCTCCATTCCGGTGCTGAACCGCAAGGGCGAATATGTGGGCACGCTGACCGAGGGTGATATCCTGTGGGGACTGAAAAAATATCATGGTCTGGATCTGGAAGCCGCCGAGGACATCCCCATTTCTGAGTTTGCGCATAAGCGGGACTACAAAGCCGTCACGGTGACCACCAGCATGGATGAACTGGTGGAAGCCGCCATGAACCAGAACTTTGTCCCGGTGGTGGATGACCGGGGGATTTTCATCGGCATTGTGCGGCGGCAGGCTATCATCCGTTACTGCTACGATAAATCCCGCAAGATCGAAATGACCCGTACCGGCCGCCCCGTAAAGGAGCTGGCTGGCGTACATTAAAACAGATGCCGTTTTCGTCTGTGTCCATCCTGTAAAAATGTAGACCCGGAAAGTCCGCAGACTTTCCGGGCTTACTCTGTTCAAGACAAGATTCTCGCTGAAAAAGGGCGCTGCACGGTAAATGTGCAGCGCCCTCATTGTTAATTGTTACTTGTTGCGGATGTACTCGTCCATGGCCTTTGCAGCTGCCTTACCGGCACCCATGGCCTTGATGACGGTAGCAGCACCGGTCACGGCGTCACCACCGGCGTACACGCCGTCGCGGCTGGTCTTGCCCTCGTCGCCCTCGGTCACGATGCAGCCGTGCTTGTTGGTCTCCAGACCCGGGGTGGTGGAACGGATCAGCGGGTTGGGGCTGGTGCCCAGGCTCATGATCACAGTATCCACTTCCAGCTCAAACTCGCTGCCCTGTTTTTCAATGGGACGGCGGCGGCCGGAAGCGTCCGGCTCACCCAGTTCCATCTCGATGCAGGTCATGGAGTGCACAAAGCCGTCCTCGTCCGGGTGGATGGCAACAGGGTTGCACAGGGTCTTGAAGATGATGCCCTCTTCCTCGGCGTGCTCCACCTCTTCCTTACGGGCGGGCAGCTCAGCCATGCCGCGGCGGTAGACGATGTACACGCTCTCGGCACCCAGACGCAGGGCGCTGCGGGCAGCATCCATAGCCACGTTGCCGCCGCCCACAACGGCAACCTTCTTGCCGGTGCGGATGGGGGTCTTGCTGGTGGGCAGGTAAGCCTTCATCAGGTTGGAGCGGGTCAGAAATTCGTTGGCGGAGTACACGCCCTTCAGGCTCTCGCCGGGGATGTTCATGAAGCGGGGCAGACCGGCGCCGGAGCCTACGAACACAGCCTCGTAGCCGTATTCGCCCATCAATTCGTCAATGGTCAGCACCTTGCCGATGACCATATTGCACTCAAAATCCACGCCCATCTTCTTCAGGCCGTCGATCTCCTGCTGGACGATGGCCTTGGGCAGACGGAACTCGGGGATGCCGTACATCAGCACACCGCCTGCAACGTGCAGAGCCTCGTAAACGGTGACCTTGTAGCCCAGCTTTGCCAGATCACCTGCAGCGGTCAGACCGGCAGGGCCTGCGCCGATGATTGCCACCTTATGGCCGTTCCACTCGGGCACGATGGGTGCGGTGTGCACATTCTCGCGGTGCCAGTCAGCTACAAAGCGCTCCAGACGGCCAATGGCCACCGGCTCGTTCTTGATGCCGCGGGTGCACTTGCCCTCACACTGGCTCTCCTGCGGGCAGACGCGGCCGCAGACGGCAGGCAGGGAAGAGGAGCGGCTGATCACCTGATAGGCGGCCTCAAAGTCGCCCTCTGCCACATGGGCGATAAACTCCGGGATGTCGATGCCCACGGGGCAGCCGGACTGGCAGGGCTTGTTCTTGCAGCCGATGCAGCGCTTGGCTTCGTTCACAGCCATCTCGGCAGTGTAGCCCAGAGCCACTTCCTTAAAGTTCTTGTTGCGGACGTTGGGGTCCTGCGTGGGCATGGGGCACTTTTTGGGGTCCATATTGAAAGCCATTTTACATTCCCTCCTGAGTCTTGAACAGGTTGCAGGCTGCCTCACGGGCGTGTGCCTCAAACGGGCGGTACATGGTGCCGCGTGCCATTGCCTCGTCAAAATCCACCAGATCACCGTCAAAGTCGGGGCCGTCCACGCAGGCAAACTTGGTCTGACCGCCCACGGTCAGGCGGCAGCCGCCGCACATACCGGTGCCATCGATCATGATGGGGTTCATGGAAACGATGCTCTTCAGGCCGTGCTTCTGGCAGGTCTTGACCACAAACTTCATCATGATCAGCGGGCCGATGGTAATGACCAGATCGTACTGGTTGCCGGCAGCCACCAGCTCGTCCAGTGCAGCGGTGACCACGCCCTTGGTGCCGTAGCTGCCGTCATCGGTCATGATGCGCAGCTCGTCGCTGCAGGCGTTGAACTCGTCCTCAAGAATCAGCAGATCCTTATTGCGGAAGCCGACCACGCTGTGAACCACACAGCCCTGATCGTGCAGCTCCTTGGCGATGGGCAGTGCAATGGCGCAGCCTACGCCGCCGCCTACAACGCACACCTTCTTCAGACCCTCGGTCTCGGTGGCGCGACCCAGCGGGCCAACAAAGTCGTGGACACAATCGCCTGCATTCAGGCTGTTCAGCTCCATGGTGGTACCGCCCACGATCTGGAAGATGATATCTACGGTGCCCTTTTCGCGGTCGTAACCGGCCACGGTCAGGGGGATACGCTCGCTGTCCTCAAACGGACGTACAATGATGAACTGACCCGGCTTTGCCTTTTTGGCGATCAGCGGGGCTTCAATGACCATCTTTGTCACGGTGGGGTTCAGCGCGACCTTTTCAGTGATCTTATACATTGCGTTAGCTCCTTTTTGCTGGCAATTCCTTTTTCTTTTCTATAAATGGAAGCTGCATCCGCGCGGGTGCATTTTCCGTTTGACAAAGCGTCCTCTTTATTATAATAGTTTGTGAAATAGAAAGCAACTGTATTTTGCCGGTACACACAGCCGCGCGAAACGAGGTGAAAAGCGGGGATGTGGTGTTGCACACAAAATAAAAAGAACGTACCAGAGTTAAAAGACATTCTTTTTCAAAAAAATGTAATTTTGTGGTTGACAACTGCCGGAGTGTGCGGTATAATAACCAACGTCGCCGGACAACAGACCGGCAAAAACAAATGGAATGTGCGGCCGTAGCTCATCTGGTAGAGCGCCACCTTGCCAAGGTGGAGGTAGCGAGTTCGAGCCTCGTCGGCCGCTCCATATGTGGAAGTTTAGCTCAGCTGGGAGAGCATCTGCCTTACAAGCAGAGGGTCAGCGGTTCGAGCCCGTTAACTTCCACCATATGGCCCGGTAGCTCAGTTGGTTAGAGCACCAGCCTGTCACGCTGGGGGTCGTCGGTTCGAGCCCGATCCGGGTCGTATTTGCCTCTGTAGCTCAGTCGGTAGAGCAGGGGACTGAAAATCCCCGTGTCATTGGTTCGATTCCGATCGGAGGCACCACGTCGAAAGTCGTGTAAGACTTTCTCCTTTTTCTCACAAAATCTTGCTTTGCAAGCTTTTGCGGGGGCCCCGAAATTCGCAAGAATCGCTCGGGAGGGTGCAGGGATAAATGCACCGGATATGCGGCCGTAGCTCATCTGGTAGAGCGCCACCTTGCCAAGGTGGAGGTAGCGAGTTCGAGCCTCGTCGGCCGCTCCAATACGAAGCCATCGTTGATGCAGAAATGCAAAAGCGATGGCTTTTTTGTTTTGTGTGGCGATTGCCGGGAATATCCGCAGCCCCGCGCTTTCGCAGAAAGCGGCGCTGCACCTGCCGTTTCCCATCACGACCCCGCCTGTGAAAAAGGAGCAGCGGAACGCCCGCAGGCGTTCCGCTGCTCCGAAATCTAAAATACTATTTCCGCTGACTATGCCCAGCAACGACGACGACCGCCGCCAGTGGCGGAAACAGGGAGGAGTTGTTGGGGCAGCGGCCAGCAAGACGCGCGTGCCGCCCAAGGCACGATGCGGATGCTGGATGCCGCAACCCGTAAGACGCGGAGGGCATTTTAAATCGTCCTTCTTACAATATAAATATACCGCTGCTGGGCGGCGGCTCTGCTTACATCACCATCGTAATGATCAGCGCACACAGCGGCAGGGTGACGATGCTGAGCAGGGTGGTCAGCACCACGCTTCCGGCGGCAAAGTGCTCATCGTGACCGAACTGCACCGCAAATACCGAGGTGATGGCGGCCGCCGGGCAGCATTCCAGCAGCGTGACCACCTGTGCGGCAGTGCCGTGGAAGCCCAGCACCCCGAACAGTGCCAGCGTAGCCGCCGGGATCAGCAGCATACGCACAGAGGCAAGCTTCCAGATGTGCTTGTCGGTCACGATGCTGCGCACGTCACCGGCGGCGATCAGCATCCCGGTGATGAGCATGGACAGCGGCGTGTTCACCCCAGCCAACAGCTCCAGCGGCTGGGTGATCAGGGCAGGCAGCGGGATCTGCAGCAGATAGATGCCCAAGCCCACTACAATGGCATACAGTACCGGGGTGCGCACCAGACTGCGGGCGACTTCCTTTACGCTGGAACCACCGCTGACAAGGCCATAACCCAGCGTCCACAGCAGAATGTTGAACACGGTAACGTAGGCGCTGGCATACAAAAGACCCTCAGAGCCGAACAGCGCCGAAATAAGCGGGAAACCCATGTATGCCGCGTTGGAAAAAATGCAGGCAAATCGGAAAATAGGCATCCGGCTGCCGGTCTTGCGTGCCGTGAGCAGCAGGGTGATCACGGTGCCCAGCAGCACAGACAGGACGCTCATGCCGAAAGCCGCCAGCAGATTGCGCAGGATCTGGGTGCTGAACTCCATGCGGTAAGAGTTTACCACCATGGCCGGTACGATGATATACACCAGCAGATTGGAAAGCGCCTGCTTGTTTTCCAGCTTGAGCACACCGGTCTTGACCGCCACCATGCCCGTGCCGATCAGCAGGAACAAGACCGCGACCTGCTGCGCAGTGATGAGAGCCAGTTCCATAAAATTCTCCTCCTCTAGGTCGTAACGCGTATACCACGAAAGATACAACACAGGTATAGCACAAAACCCTGCGCATGGCAAGACCAAACGCAGGGCTTTGCAAGATTTTGCAGTTACAACTTACAAGATGACATTTTTGATCAGCAGCGAGATACTGCCATCGTCGGCGTGCAGGAACTCTACCTCGGATTCGGCGTTCAATAGCTCGGTGGGGATCTTTACCTCAATGCCGTTGGCGGTGCGCAGGCTGCGGCTCTCCATGCGGCGGATGCGCGCAGGGGTCACAGTCACCGGCTGGGCGGCGCTGTCGATGACATCGCTCTTTTCCACATAGTCGTCAAAAGGCACGGCGGCGAGAGGATATTCCTCTTCCAGCTGCTGGCGCACCTGCTGGATGGACACCTGATTGTCGTTGTCAGCGGCCTGATTGGCGATCATCATGGCTACCTGCGCCTCCACATGGGGCGTTTCGGCGTAGTTTTCCTGCACAGCCTGCACGGCGGCTTCCTGAATGGCCTGCAGTTTTTTCTTTTCCGGCTGAGCGGTGGTGTACTGGAACACCACGGTGGAGAGATAAAACTCCTTGTGGCCGTCAATATCATACTTCTTTTCCAGCAGCCGCATGGAGTAATCGGTCAGGTCTACCAGTGCGCCCTCCTCCACCTTGCCGCTCTGGGTGGGCAGGCAGGCGCGCTGCTGGATGATGGAGTTCACCGGTGCACCCTCTACGGTTTCCGTGTAGTGGGTGTAGCCGTTTTTGTAGTTCAGCTTCAGGATGCCCAGCCACGGTGCGCCGTCCCGGGTAAAATCCACCACGGCAAGGTCTGCCCCGGGGATGGTGGTGTGGGCGTGCATATAGTCGAACAGCACCCCAGCAATGCGGCAGGAAAGATCCACGAAGTCCTGATTGTGCTCCAGCTCATTTTTAAAGGCCGAGTCCGGCAGCGGGCGGCACTGGCGGATATCGTCGCTGGCCAGCAGCTTTTCAATGTGGTTCTGCAGGTAGGCGTTCTTTTCGGCGGTCAGTTCCATGGGCCCGCCGCTGAGCACCGGCGCTTCCATGGTGGTATCCAGAACGTGCAGAATGGCCTGATGAATGATGATCTCCATTGTTGCTCCTCATTTCGTGACGTAGTGTTTGCGCCCAGTATAGCACAACCGCCGGAAAAAGGCGAGAGCCGCCCGGGGATTTTGCGGATTCTACAATTTACAAATCCCGCCAAAAGGGCTATACTTATAATATCTGTGCAAAAGGAGGTGGAGCTGGTGGACGAGCAGCAGCTGGAACAAATCGAAGGCGTTGTGGAGGATATTATCTACGAGAACGAGGATAACGGCTATACGGTGTTCGAGATCTCCGGCGGCGGGGTGCTCACGGTGGTCTGCGGCATCGTAGGCGAGCTGCACGCAGGCGAAAGCGTCATCTGCCGCGGCCGGTACGAAAACCACGCCACCTATGGCCGCCAGTTCCACGCGCAGGAATGCGAGACCGATATGCCAAAGGATCTGGAAGCGGTATATGCCTTTCTGGCCAGCCGTTCTCTGCCGTATATCGGCGCAAGGACTGCGGATAAGATCATTGATATGTTCGGGGCTGAAGCGCTGGAGGTCATCGCCAACGACCCCGCCCGGCTGACCAAGATCCCGGGTATCTCGCCGGATAAAGCCGACCGCATTCAGCAGGAGTTCAAGCGGATGTTCGGCATGCGGGAACTCATCGCCTATCTGGCACAGTTCGAGATCAGTCCCCGCAAGGCCATGGAGGTGTTCAAGGCCTTTGGCGTGGGAGCAATGCAGGCCATCGCGTCAAACCCCTATCTGCTGTGCGGCGAGCCGTTGCAGCTGGACTTCCGCCACGCGGACAGCATCGCCCAGTATTACCACATGGAAGGGGACTGTGCCCAGCGGCTGGAAGCTGCTCTGCTGCGCACCTTACGCCACAACGCGGGCAATGGCCACACCTGTCTGCCCCGGGCACAGCTGCTGACGACCGCCTCCAACTTCATCCATCAGCCGCCGGAAAAACTGGCCCGTGCACTGGATCATTGCATCGAGACGGAAGAACTGTGCGTGAAAATGTTCGATGCTGTACCTTATATTTACCTACCGGATCTGCTGGCTGCGGAGCAGGACATTGCCGACCGGCTGAACCTGCTGGCAAAGCGCGGCAAGAATACCGCCCGGGATCTGGATAAAAACATCCAGATCTTAGAACTGACGCAGGGCTTTGCCTACGCTCCCCTGCAACGGGAAGCCATCCGCAAGGCCATGACCGAGAACTGCCTTGTGCTTACCGGCGGCCCCGGCACCGGCAAGACCACCACGGTCAACGCCATCTTGCAGCTGCTGGAAAATCAGGCCGAGCGGGTGGCCCTGTGCGCACCCACCGGCCGTGCCGCCAAGCGGCTCAGCGAACTGACCGGGCGCAAGGCCAGCACCATCCACCGCCTGCTGGAGGTGGACTACACCGGCGGCGTGGTCAGCTTTATCCACAACGACAAAAACCTGCTCAAGTGTGACGTGGTCATTCTGGACGAGATGAGCATGGTGGATGTCAAGCTGTTTCAGGCGCTCATTGCGGCGCTGCGCTACACCTGCCGTATTATTATGGTAGGCGATGCCGACCAGCTGCCCAGCGTAGGCGCGGGCAACATCCTCAGCGAGGTCATCCGCTCCGGCTGTGTGCCCACCGTCTGCCTGAACGAGATCTTCCGGCAGGCAAAGCGCAGCCTCATTGTGGAAAACGCCCACCATATCATTTCCGGTGAGCCGCTGCAAAAGGGCAGCAAGACCGACGACTTCTTCTTTTTGGAAGCAGACGGCGAGGCTGCGCAGCGTCTGGTGTGTGACCTTGTTACCACCCGGCTGCCCCGGAGCTACGGCTTTGACCCCATCCGGGATATTCAGGTGCTGTGTCCCACAAAGCTTGGCCCAACCGGCACACAGGCGCTGAACGTGGAACTGCAGAACCTGCTCAACCCGCCCCAGAAGGGCAAGCCCCAGCTGCAAAGCGCCGCCCGGGTGTTCCGGGTGGGGGACAAGGTGATGCAGGTGCGCAACAACTACGAGATCGTATGGAACCGCATCGGCGGCGAGCAGGGCGTGGGTGCTTACAACGGCGATATCGGCATTGTGGAAAGCATCAATGTGCGGGAGCGCTCCATGGTGGTGCGTATGGATGACCGGCGGTTGCTCTACCCGGCGGAAAACCTGAACGAGCTGGAAATTGCCTACGCCATCACAGTGCACAAAAGTCAGGGCAGCGAGTTCCCGGCGGTGATCCTGCCGGTGGCGCAGGTGCCGCCAAGGCTGTGTTACCGCAACCTGTTCTACACCGGTGTCACCCGCGCCCGCAGGCTGTGCGTTGTGGCAGGCCGCAGGGATGTGGTGAACAGCATGATGAGCAACATCCGGCAGAATCTGCGTTACAGCGGCCTGTGCGCCCTGCTGCAGGCCGGACAGCCGCCGGAGCAGCTCAGCACAGAAGGGGAGAGCTCCTGATAAAACCGCGCAGAACAGCGGCAAAGCTTGTATACTTTTTGCCGCAACTATGTTATACTAAAGCAGTCTTTGTTTTTTGCCCGCCGCTGCGGGCGTTACATACATGATAGAGGAACGCAGAGAAAGGAATCAGGCAATTATGGCACAGAATGATATCGGCATCGACCTTGGTACTACTACCATCATCATCGCGCAGGAGGGCAAGGGCGTAGTGCTCAACCAGCCCAGCGTCGTGGCAATGGATACCCGCAAGAACACCGTGCTGGAGGCCGGCGACAAGGCACTGGCCATGGTGGGACGCACGCCCAACTACATCTCCGCTATTTTCCCGCTGAAGGATGGCGTCATCAGCGACCACACCATGACCCGGGAGCTGATCTGCCGCTTTGTCAAGCAGGTGTACAGCTCCCACATGGTCAAGCCCCGGGTAGCAGTATGTGTGCCCGCCGCCATTACCGGCATTGAGAGCGACGCCGTGGTGGAGGCTGTGGTGGCTGCCGGTGCCCGTCAGGTGTACCTGATCGACGAGCCTATTGCCGCCGCCCTTGGCTCCGGCATCGACATCACCCTGCCGGACGGCCGCATGATCATTGATATAGGCGGCGGCACCACGGATATCGCCGTGCTGAGCCTTGGCGGCAAGGTCAAGGCCACCAGTGTGCGCGTAGCCGGTAACCACTACGATGAAGAGATCCTCAAGCACGTCCGCAACAAATACAGCATTGCCATCGGCCAGCGCACCGCCGAGGAGCTGAAAAAGCATGTTGCCTGCTGCCCCCAGAAAACGGATTTCCACGAGAGCATGGAGATCAAGGGCCGCAGCCTGCTTACAGGTCTGCCGGTGCGCGTGACCGTTTCCACCGATGATCTGTACGAGCCGGTGATGATGCTCAGCGAGCAGATCGGCACCGCAGCCCATCAGGTGCTGGAAAAGACCCCGCCCGAACTGGCAGGTGATATCTACCGCAACGGCGTTATGCTGACCGGCGGCGGTGCCCAGCTGCACGGACTGACCGAATATCTGAGCCAGGAACTGAAGGTGGAGGTCACCGTCTCGCCGGACCCCGTAAACTGTGTTGCACTGGGCACGGCGCAGAGCCTTTCCATCGGTGATAAACTGGAAACCGGCTTTACGGATGCCACCCCGCGCATCGGCCGCCGCTAAACTTTGCTCGTTTTGTCCATGTCATATCACAAAGCAGCAAAAATAAAATTTGTTAATTTTTGTTGAAATGATTGGCAAAATACGGTATACTATACCCAAATTGATTTTCTGCTAACGATGTTGTATCGCTTGCAGTATCCAACAAACAGGAGGAAAAACCATGGACTTAGGTTTCGATGTGGTCGTTACCATTACTGGTATCGTGCTGGTGTTCCTGATCCTCGTGCTGCTGATGGCTATCATCACGCTGGAGGGCAAGATCTTCGACTCGATGAATGCCAAGAAGAAGGCCGCCAAGACTGCTGCACAGGCACCCGCCGCAAAGCCCGCTACCGCTCCGGTACAGCAGGCTGCCCCGGCTCCTCAGGTGGAGGAAGGCATCCCCGGTGACGTGGTGGCTGCCATTATGGCTGCTATCCATGCAATGGGCAACGGCAAGTACACCCTTAAAGCAGTGCGTCGTGGCAAAAATGGCTGGGGCAAGGCCGGCGTGAACGACACCACGGCCCCGTTTTAACACAGGAGGAAGAGCATGACACAGTTTATTGATACTCTGGTCGGTATTTTCCAAAGTTCCGGCTTTGCACAGTTTGGTCAGCCCGGCGGCTGGCTGTACGCCGTGATGATCTGCGTGGGCTGCTTTCTGCTGTACCTCGCTATCGTCAAGGAGTTCGAACCCCTGATCCTGCTGCCTATGGCCTTTGGCATGATCCTTGCCAACCTCCCCGGCAGCGGCATCATCCACATGCAGTACTTTGTCGGTGACGGTCTGGAGCACCCCATGTGGGTCGAGATCCTGAACAACGGCGGTCTGGCCGATATGCTCTACATGGGCGTTAAGCTGGGCATCTACCCGCCGCTGATCTTCCTTGGCATCGGCACCATGACCGACTTTGCACCCCTGATCTCCAACCCCAAGAGCCTGCTGCTGGGCGCTGCCGCACAGTTCGGTATCTTCGGTACTTACATGGGCGCCCGTCTGCTGGCCGCTACCGGTCTGGTGGACTTCACCCAGAAGCAGTCTGCTGCCATCTCCATCATCGGCGGTGCCGACGGCCCCACCGCTATCTTCGTTACCTCCCGTCTGGCACCTGAGCTGCTGGGCAGCATCGCTGTGGCAGCGTACAGCTACATGGCACTGGTGCCCGTTATCCAGCCGCCCATCATGAAGGCATTGACCACCTCCAAGGAGCGCTCTGTGGTCATGAAGCAGCTGCGCACCGTCTCCAAGACCGAGAAGATCATCTTCCCCATCATGGTCGCTATCATTGTTTCCCTCATCGTGCCGGATGCCGCCGTTCTGGTCGGTATGCTGATGCTGGGCAACCTGATGAAGGAGTGCGGCGTTGTGGATCGTATCCAGAAGACTGCCGGTAATGAGCTGATGAACATCATCACCATCTTCCTGGCTCTGTCTGTTGGCTGCACCACCAGTGCAAACACCTTCCTGAACACCCGCACCCTGTTCATCATCGTGCTGGGCCTGATCGCTTTCTCCTTTGGCACCGCAGCCGGTGTGCTGTGCGGCAAGGTCATGTACAAGCTGACCGGTGGTCAGGTGAACCCCCTGATCGGTTCTGCCGGCGTTTCCGCTGTGCCTATGGCCGCTCGTGTTTCCCAGAAGGTCGGCCAGAGCGAGAACCCCTCCAACTTCCTGCTGATGCACGCCATGGGCCCCAACGTGGCCGGCGTTATCGGTTCTGCCGTTGCTGCTGGTATCCTGATCAACATCTTCGGCTAATCGCATCCTGAAGCACTACCCCAAGAGCCATCGCACAAGTCTGTGCGGTGGCTCTTTTTGCGCAGAACAATTTCAAATGGCCTCCGCTGCGCTTTGGCCATATTCAGCGGAATTATGATTTATTATTTCGGGATAACGGAGCGTCTGCGGACGCCCCATTATCCCATTTTCACGGGAGAGGACGTAAGAGGTAACAGCAGCCGTTTCCAGTTACGACCCCTTCTGTGAAAAAGAGGTTCTGAAACGCCCGCAGGCGTTTCAGAACCTCAAATATTAAAATGTACTTTCCTTAAACAATGGCCAGAGCGGTAGCGGAGGCCATTCAAAATCGTGTTAGCATTAGTTTTTTCCTGTTTGTGTTTGGCAGCTGCTTGTGCTATCATAGAGAAAATAGGGCACAAAACGCCCCAAAACAGGAGGGAGCCGTTATGGAAAAAATCAAGCTTGAGGTTGCAGGCATCCCGGCTGTCCTGTACGGCAAGCGCAGCCGCAAGGTCTATCTCTACGTCCACGGCAAAAACGGCAGCGCGGCCGAGGCTGCCCGCTTTGCCCGCACTGCCTGCCCGACAGGCTGGCAGGTTCTGGCTGTCGATCTGCCCGAGCACGGCACCCGGAAAAACAGCCCGGAAAAGCTGGTGCCGTGGGTGGTTACCCGGGAGTTGCAAGCGGTCTACGCCCGGATGCAGCCGGTATGGAAGCAGATCCGTGTGTACGGGGTCAGTATCGGGGCGTGGTTCGCCATGCAGGCGTTGCAGTCGCAGTCGCCGGAAAAGGCTCTGCTGGTGTCCCCGTTGGTGGATATGGAAAAGCTGATCCTTGACCTGATGCAGCAGGCAGGGGTGACAGAGGAGCAGCTGCGCGCGGCAGGGGAAATCCCTACCGCCTTCGGAGAGACCCTTTCGTGGCCGTATCTGTGCTGGGTGCGGGAACATCCGCTGCATTGGAAGGTGCCCACACAGGTGCTCTATGCTGATACAGACCCCCTTACCGGGCATACCGCCATGGAGCAGTTCCGGCAGCAGACCGGGGCGCACCTGACCATTCTGGAGGGCGGGGAGCACTGGTTCCATACCGAGACCCAGCTGGCCGCTCTGCAAAGCTGGGAGGAACACAATTGCTGAACCTTACCGAACAGAAAGCCACGTTGGCAGAGCTGGAATTGCTGGTAGCAGTGCGCTGCCGGGTGCTGCGGGCAGCCAATCAGCTGCCGGAAGATACTCCGCTGCCGGAGGTGGAGAGCCAGACACGGACCTATTACCAGAAGGCCTTTGCCGAGAACACCCACACGGCATATCTCCTTTGGGACGGTGAAACGCTGGCAGGCACCGGCGCCGTGAGCTATTTTCAGGTCATGCCCACCGTCCATAACCCCACCGGTCGGAAAGCCTACCTTATGAATCTGTACACCGCACCGCAGTACCGGCGGCAGGGCATTGCGACCCGCATCCTGACCCGGTTGGTGGAGGATGCGCACCGGCGCGGGGTGACGGCCATCTCGCTGGAAGCGACCGCAATGGGCAGGCCACTGTATGAAAAGTTCGGCTTTGTACCTATGGAACATGAAATGGAACTGCCGGAATAAAACAAAACGCCGCTGACGGCTTTGCGTATCGTCAGCGGCGTTTTGTTTATTGAAAACAGGATTGTGAATGGCAGAATTAAGATCAGACGTTTGCTTCGCTGTTGTGCTCAGCCTTCTTGTATGCGGAGAAGGAATGGAACACAATGTTCAGGCCCAGCACGATCAGCAGCACGGCAAGGATCAGCTGCAGGCCGTTTGCAATGAACACAGCACCCCAGGTGGTCTCACCGGCAGGGATGGTAACAGAAGCGGCGGTGCTGATGGCCTTGACCATAGCGATCAGGCGCTGCACCAGTGCGGTAAAGGTGACGCACAGCATGATGACCAGCGGGGGGAACAGCATCTTGTTGCTGCGGCCGGTCACCTTCAGGAACACGCACAGGGTAGCCAGCACCAGTGCGCTCAGCAGCTGGTTGGCAGAACCGAACAGCGGCCAGATGTTGGCGTAGCCGATCTTGGTCAGGATGAAGCCGAACACCAGAGTGATGAAGGTGGAGAAGTACACATTGCAGAAGAGCTTGCGCCAGCCCTCAGCGTGCTCCATGTCGTCCACGCTGAACAGCTCCTGGAAGCTCATGCGGCCAATGCGGGCCACGGCATCCAGACTGGTCAGAGCCAGTGCGGAAACGCACATGGTCATGAACACGGTAGCAGCGTAAGCGGGCACGCCGAACATTTCAAAGAAACCTGCAACGCCGCGGCTGAAGATCTGGAACGGGGTGCCAGCGGCAGGGGTGCCGTCGGCAGCTGCGGCAGCACCGGCTACGCACAGAGCCAGAACAGCCAGCAGGCTTTCAAGGATCATGGCACCGTAGCCGACCTTCAGCATATCCTTCTCGTTCTCAACGGTCTTGGAGGAAGTACCGGAGGAAACAAGGCTGTGGAAGCCGGAAACTGCACCGCAGGCCACGGTGACAAACAGGATGGGGAACATGGTGCCCAGCTTTTCGTTGGTAAAGCCGGTGAACACAGGCAGGTTCATGGTGGGGTGTGCTACCAGCAGGCCGACCACAGCACCTACGATCATGGCCACGAACATAAAGGTGGTCATGTGGTCACGGGGCTGCTTGAGCAGCCACATGGGCAGCACAGCGGCAAAGAAGATGTACACAAAGGTGATGTAGCTCCAAGCGGCCTTGCCCAGGATCAGGGGCAGGTTTGCGCCGATGACAAAGGACAGCACGATGAACACGATGCTGATAACGCTTTCCTTCCAGCCGGAGAAGCTGAACTTCTTCTGCAGCAGGCCAAAGACAACGGCAAACACCATGAACATGATGGACACCATGCCGGCAGCACCGTTGGTCTTGGCAGCCTCAACCATTGCGCCGTCTGCGCCAAAGGCATTGAAGGTGCCGGCAACCATGTCCGCAAAGGCGGCAATGACGATGCCGCAGAACAGCCAGCAGAACAGCAGGAACAGCTTGCGGCCGGTCTTGCCGATGTACTTTTCAATCAGCATACCCATGCTCTTACCGTCGTTCTTAACGGAAGCATACAGGGCACCAAAGTCGGTGACAGCGCCGAAGAAGATGCCGCCCAGCAGCACCCACAGCAGCACCGGCAGCCAGCCGAAAGCGGCGGCCTGAATGGCGCCGGTAACAGGGCCTGCACCGGCAATGGAGCTGAACTGATGGGCAAACACCGTCCAGCCGTTGGTGGGCACATAGTCCCGGCCATCCTCGTGGACGACAGCCGGAGTCTTGGCTGCGGGGTCAATGCCCCATTTGTTAGCCAGCCAGCGGCCGTAAAGCACATAAGCGCCAAACAGGCACACCGCTGCGATCAATACGATGACCAGCGTATTCATAGTTTTCTACCTCTTTCCTTTTTTCACTCCGCAACAGGTTCGGAACGATAGACTGCCGTCCGGCAAAGCGCTTCCCCGGAGCGTAAAAAACCTTCGTCCTCAGCACATGACCGGTTTCCCGGTCACACTCCGAAGACGAAGGCTTCTGCATCTGCCTGCCAGAGCAGATGCAATACTCCGCGGTACCACTTCGCTTGCTGTGTTAAAACAGCCACTCTCCCACGCATGACATATTGCCATGCTGCCCGATAACGTGGGCTGGACGGCACCGTGCTACTAAGGGGCACAAAACCCGGTTCACACAGGCTGCTCGCAGGCGAGGGTCCTCTGCTCCTGACTGCCGCTTTTTCACCCGAGAAGCGGCTCGCTGAAAGAGGGTGATGCAGAAGATCATGTCCTGTTCCTTGCATTTGCTGAATGATTGTGTCCTACTTTATTCCCGTTTTCATCAATTGTCAATATTTTCGTCACAAGTTCAGAGGATGCGCCAATTCAAGCCGTTTTCTGGGAATAATTTTTAGATGATTTTCTTTCATGTGTGAAGAGAATAAAACTAAACACATTTATAATTGAAAACCATTCACCCGCAGGTCTTGACTTTCACACTTTGAAGTGCTAAAGTAATAGCGTGCAGAATATTCCGCGCGGCAGAACTGTCCGCTTTGCCCGCTGCCGCCGCTGTTATAATAAGGAGAAAAACAATGGCTGAAAAAAATTCTAGAAGAAACGAGACGACGGACGCGCTCTTTGATGCCATCCTCAGTCTGGAGAGCCGGGAAGAGTGCTACGCCTTTTTTGAGGATCTGTGCACTGTAAAGGAGATCTCGGATATGGCACAGCGCTTGCAGGCGGCAAAGCTGCTGCTGGATGGCGCCACCTACGAGCAGATCGTCAAGGCGGTGGAGATCAGCACCGCCACCATCAGCCGCATCAACCGCTGCATCCAGTACGGCTCCGGCGGCTACCGCGATACCATTGAGAAGGTGCGCGCACAGGCTGAAAAGCCGTAACAGCCGCACCCGCCGCAGCATAGGATAGGGCACACGACCGGAAAGGAAGGTTTTGCCCTATGATGATCGATACACCCTGCACCCGTTCTCAGTGCCCGGAGATGCCCAAGGTCAGCCTGGATCAGGCTGTTGTGGACCTGATGGAAAGCATTGCCCTGCAAGAAACGGCGCTCAGCCACATCCTGTGCGCCGAAAGCCGGAAGATGCAGAAAGCCATGGATCTGGACGGTCTGGATCTTTGCAAGCTGCTGGAGGTGAACGACTCCGCCACCAATATGGTGCACGCCGTCGCAAACCTTGAACTGGTGCTCAAGGATAAGCTGGAGTTCGTTTCCAACAACCTCTATGTCCCGGGGGATAGCAGCTGCCCATCGCCTGCGCAGTAACGCTTTTGCAGGGGACGGTCTCTGCTGCAATTTGATCCGTGAAAATGCAAAGCCGGGCAGCCCGCGGGCTGCCCGGCTTTGTGCTGCCCTGCTCTGCCGCATGAAAGGCTGCTGCACAAAATACGGTGCGGCAGCCTCCTTTTTTAGGAAAAATCTGCATAAGAGACAGAAAAATCTTTTGTTGGAATTGCTGATGTATCAAATCTGTGCTATACTATTGGATGTATCACCATGAAAGCGAGGAATATAACATTGCTGCATTATGATGCGATCCTATTTGATGTGGACGGGACGCTGATCGATTCGGCCCCCGGTATCATTCATACATTGCAAGAGGTTTTCTGCACCATGGGTGTGGATGTATCCGGCGTAAACCTGCGCCGGTATCTGGGCCCGCCGCTGCGCAAAAGCTTCGGCGAACACTTTACCGACCTGGCGTTGATCGAAAAAGCCACCGACCTTTACCGCACGAGCTACGCGGTGAAGGGCAGTCACGAGTGTGCCGTGTTCCCGGGCGTTCTGCAGATGCTGCAACGCCTGAAGCAGGCAGGCTTTCTCCTGTGCACCGCTACATCCAAGCCCACCAAGGTGGTCACCCCCATTTTGGAGGAGCAGGGGCTGGCACAGTATTTTGATTTTATCGGCGGTGCCTCTATGGACGAGAGCCGGGACACCAAGACCGAGGTCGTGCGTTATGTGCTCAGCCAGCCTGCTTTGCAGGGCAAGCGGGTACTGATGGTGGGCGACCGCAACGATGATATGCGGGGCGCTGCCGACTGCGGTCTGGATGCTGCCGGTGTGCTGTACGGTTACGGCAGCCGGGAAGAGCTGGAACCCTTCCATCCGGTGTTGCTGGCCGAAAGCTGCACCGACCTTACCGACCGGCTGCTGGCAGCCCGGGTATGACAGGAAGTTTCATTCCTTCGGAAGGAGAATGGATAGAATATGAGAAGCAATAACCAAAAGGAGAATCAGGCACTGACCCCGATGCAGAAGCAGGCGGTGCTGGTGTGCATCGTGTGTGCACTGGCGGCGCTGCTGACCATCGGCATCACCCTTACCATGCTCAAGCGGGGCAAGAACCCGACGGAGCAGCCGGGAGCTTCTTCCATTATTACCCCCGCGCCCGCACCGGAAGGGGAGGAGGATATCTCCGACCACTACCAGATCAACGAGACTTCCAGCGCACTGCTCACCGGGACTGCTGATGCTGGTGACGCCTATCAGGAGCAGACCCTTTTTATCGGCGATTCCAACACGGTGCGTCTGTACGCCAACGGTCTGATCTCGCTGCAGCAGTTCTGCGCGAAAGAGGGCATTGGCACCAGTGCCGCCCTGAACGAAGGCATCGTCACCTTCAAGCGGGACGATAACCGCTACACCATCGCACAGGCAGTGGCAAAAATGAAGCCCCGCCGGGTGGTCATCATGCTGGGTACCAACGATAACGGCATGAATACCGAGGACTTTATCAGCAACTACACCGCGCTGGTACAGGCCATTCAGGCCAGCTATCCCTATACCGATATCATCGTCAACACGGTGCCGCCGGTCCCGTCCAACCACTCCAACTACCCCAACATGGACCAGACCCGCATTGACGATTTCAATATGGCGCTGCTGACCATGTGCGAGCAGCTGGGGGTCAAGTTCCTCAACTCTGCCGAGGCGCTCAAGGACGCCAACGGCTACGGCAATGTGGATTACTACCAGAGCGGGGACATCCACCTCAAGCCCGCAGGCCTGAAGGTGCTGCTGAAGTATCTGCGCACCCACGCCTATGAGACCGAGGATCGCCGCCCGGATACCAATAATATCCCCACCCGTGCCGAGTATACCGCGAACCCCAGCTCTGCTGTGGAAGCACCCAGCAGCTCGGAGGTGGCTTCCTCCTCGGCCGTTGAGGAAAAAACGGAGTATCAGGCCGGTTACCGTGTGGATAAAACCGGCGGCGGTACCCTGACCTGCGGCAACGAGAGCGGCAAGTCCCTTACGGTCAAGGTGACCAGCGCCGCCCAGACTGTTACTGTGACCGCAGTGCCGGAGGACGGCTATGTGTTCGTCAAGTGGAGCGACGGCGTAACTAAGCGCACCCGCACGGATACCAATTTTGACCAGAACGTGGATGTGACTGCGGTGTTTGCGGCAGCCTCTATCCACATCAGCAGCAGCGGCAAGGCTGTGCTGGGGGATGCCTACACCTTTAAAGCGACCCTCAAGGGCAAGTATCTGGATGCTTCCAGCATTCGCTGGTATGTCAACGGCAGCGAGGTAACACAGGCTGCCGGTAAGACCACCGTAAAGGGCGAGGTAGACCCCTCTATGGTGGGCGGCACCTTCCGGGTGTACGCCACCGCCAGCTATAACGATTGCACCGTGACCAGCAACAAGCTGGAGCTTGCGGTCAGCGGTGCAGCGTCCAGCTCGTCTAGCAGCACCAGCAGTTCCGGTGCATCCTCTAAGGAGGATAAGCCTGCTTCTTCCAAGGATGAAACGTCCTCCTCTAAGGAAGATAAACCGGCCTCTTCCAAGGAAGAAAAGCCCGCTTCTTCCTCCTCGAACGGTACTTCTGAAAGCACCGGCAGCTCCTCCAAGGTGGAGAAGCCCGCCTCCTCTGCGGCTTCTTCTAAGGAAGAAAAGCCCACTTCTTCTTCGCAGAGCAGTTCCTCTTCCAAGGAGGAAAAACCTGCTTCTTCTAAGGAAGAAAAGCCTGCATCCTCCAAGGGGGATAAGGAAGAAAAACCGGCTTCTTCTAAAGAGGAAAAGCACGCGTCCTCCAAGACCGAGGCCAGCGCCAGCAAGGAAGCTGCCAACTAAGGGCACATTCCGCGCCCGCGCCGCATAGGCTGGCGGGAGAGGAAGGTGGAGCCCTTATGTACTTGGAAGCAATGCGCACGCCCTCCCTGCCCGGGGAGAATGACGTGACCGACGGCAGCGTGGATTACTACGACACCGACTGGGAAAACGTAGATAACAGCGCACTGGAGGAAGAAATGCAGAAATGCGGTCTGACGCCCTGCGAGGGAAAGACGCTGTGCCCGGACAACACCCCGGCACAAACAGACCTGTCTGCGTATGAAATCGTTTCTGAATAACGAGAAGCCAGCTCTGCCGGGGGTGGGGCTGGCTTCTCCCTGTTGATACACCAAAGTGGGAAATGCTGAAAAGAAAGTGAGATTCTATGGCAAAATATTATTGCATCCTGTTCGATGCGGACAATACGCTGCTCAACTTTGACGCAGCTGAAAACAAGGCGCTGGCCGAAACACTGGTGAACTTTGGCATCGAGCCGGACGCCGAGACCGTGCAGACTTACCGCACCATCAACGAGGAGCTGTGGCGGCAGCTGGAAAAAGGCCAAATTCGCCGCGAAAAGCTGTTCGGCGAGCGGTTCAGCCGCTTTTTAAAGGCCATTGATGCCGCCGGTGACGGCGTGGAGATGAACCGCTGCTATCTGGAGCAGCTGTCCACCCACCCGGACCTGATGAGCGCCGAGGTTCTGGATGTGCTGCGCGAACTTTCCGAGGTGGCAACGCTGGCCATCGTCAGCAACGGTGCCCAGAAGGTGCAGACCCGCCGTTTGGCAGAAAGCGGCGTGATGGATTTTATGGAGGATGTGTTCATCTCTGAGAAAATGGGCTGCGAAAAGCCCAATGCCCGCATCTTTGATGCGGCTCTGCGCGCACTGGGCGTGGAGAACCGGGAGCACGTTCTGATGGTGGGCGACAGCCTGTCCAGCGATATTCAGGGTGGCAGCAACGCCGGGCTGGATACCTGCTGGTACAACCCCAACCACGCCGAGAACCCCGGCAAGGTGATCCCTACCTACGAGATCGCCAGTCTGGAAGAGCTGTATCCGCTGGTGATGGAGCAGGAGGAGCTGGCCAATGTTGGCCTGAAGAACCGCCGCCACCAGTGCTGAGAGATGAAAAAGAACGGATAACGGATCAAAACTATGCTGATACATTTGGAAAAACTGGGAAAGACTTTTGGCGAGAAGGTGGTGCTGCACGATGTGACCGCCAGTGTCGAGCGGGAGGACCGCATCGGCATCGTGGGACAAAACGGTGCAGGCAAGACCACCCTGCTCAAGATCCTTACCGGCGAATATCAGGACTACGAGGGCGAGTTCAGCGTGACCCACGGGGTAACACTGGGCTATCTGGAGCAGAACGCAAAGCTGGACGCCACGCTGGATATCTACGGCGAGATGCGCGCCACCTTTGCTCCGGTGCTGGATGCCATGGCGCAGATGCAGATCTTGGAGCGCCGCATGGCTGCCCAGCCCGATAACGCCGACCTGCTGGCACAGCACGATGCCCTGCAAAATATTGTGGACGCCGCCGACGGCTACAACATGGACGTGAACATTAAAAAGGTGCTGTCCGGCATGGGCTTTGCGCAGGATACATGGCAGAAGAACATTGCGGTGCTCTCCGGCGGCGAGCTGACGCGGCTGCGTCTGGCAAAGCTGCTGCTGGAAAAGCCGGATGTCCTCATTCTGGACGAGCCCACCAACCACTTGGACTTTGCCACCATGGAATGGCTGGAAAATTATCTCAAGGGCTACTCCGGTGCGGTGCTGGTTGTCAGCCACGACCGCTATTTCCTCGATAATGTCTGTACAAAGATCTGGGAGGTGTCCTTCCAGACCATGACCACCTACAAGGGCAACTTCTCGGCCTATCTGCCCCAGAAGGAAGCTGCCGATGCCCTGCGCCAGAAGCAGCACGATGCCGATGTGGCACTGGCTGAAAAGCTGCAGGACTATGTAGACCGCAA
>ENA-UERN01001182-UERN01001182.1-human-gut-metagenome-genome-assembly--contig:-NODE-1182-length-25653-cov-65.399202_pt1 | contig 25653 bp, 13 predicted proteins | sample MGYA00242950_ERZ507950 | MGnify/ENA primary metagenome ERZ507950 (study PRJEB26167, sample SAMN06115515) | human gut metagenome | host: Homo sapiens | place: China:Ningxia | collected 2014-11-26...
TCTTCGGGTTTCGGGACGGGTTTTTCAACAGGTTTGGGTGCAGGCGCAATGGGCGGCGCGATATTGATTTTTTGCTCGGGCTCGGGCATTTTTACCTGCACGGGCGCAACGGGTTGCATCGGCATCTGCGGCTCGGGATGCACGGTTTCGTTCACGTTTTCCGCGCTGATTCGCTCGATTTCAAGTTGTCTTGCTTTTTCCGCCTGTTTCTTTTCAACAAGTTTTTTCAATAAAAGTTTTGCCTGCGACTTCGTGATGACGACGCCCTTAATGCAATAAAGACGAGTGCCGCAATCGACGCAGGAAAACACGACTTGTCCGTCCTGCAAAGTCATCTGTGCCCCGCACTCGGGACAAACGACAATTTTATCCATAAAACCTCCTTTAAGGTGTTTTTTTATAGCTTAAACTATCTTTTTTGTTCAATACAAGTTCAAATGCGGTTCCCTTCCGGGAGATGCGTCGCACACTGCGCTTTTGAAATCACGTTATCGCAAGCGATAACGCTCACTCTTTTGCTTGTGTGCGCCTTTTTCTCCACGCAAGTACAAAAGTATCTTGCGTGGGTTTTATAATGAGGTTTCCCTTCCGGGAGATTGCCACGCTGCGCTCGCAATGACATAAGTACTTCGTACGGAATAAAATACACTCCCTAAAAAGTCAGAATTTTGATGAGATTGTGGTTTTCTCGGCGGGTTCTGAAAAATCCAGTGTACTTAGGCGTACACGATTTTTCGGGTTCCGCCGAAAAAGCAAAATATCGCAAAATTATGACTTTTTAACGGATTTCGCCGCCGCCAAGACAGATAGGCGAATCAACTTCATACATCACCGCATACTGTCCTGCCGCCACGGCGCGTTGCGGACGGTCGAAGTACAAATGCACGTCGTCGCCGTCGATTACCGCAGTTGCGTTTTCAAGGGGCTGACGATGACGGATACGGGCAAGCACCCGAAACTCCTTCTCGTCGGGTTTTTTTGTGATAAAGTTGAAGCCGCGCGTCGTGAGTTCCTTTGTGAACAGCAGATCGCACTCTCCCTGATTTACATAAAGGATATTGTTTTCCACGTCTTTTTTGACGACGTACCACGGCTCTCCGTTGCCCGCGCCGCCAAGACCGAATCCTTTTCTTTGTCCGACGGTGTAATAAAACACGCCGCTGTGAGTGCCGACGGTTTTGCCATCAAGGGTTTTGATGTCCCCTTCCTGCATGGGGATATATTTTTTTAAGAATTCGCGGAAGTTGCGCTCCCCGATGAAGCAAACGCCCGTGCTGTCCTTCTTTTCGGCAGTGGAAAGTCCGTTTTCTTCGGCAATTTTCCTGACTTCGGGTTTCAAAAGGTTTCCGACAGGGAAAATGACGTTTTCGATTTGTTTTTCCGAAACCTGATTCAAAAAGTACGTCTGGCACTTGTTCTCGTCCTTTGCGCGGGCAAGGTAGGTGCGTCCGTCCTTTTTCAGCACGTTGCAGTAGTGTCCCGTCGCGATAAAGTCGGCGTCAAGGTCTTTGGCGTACTTTGCAAACGGGCCGAATTTGATTTCCCTGTTGCACAGAACGTCGGGGTTCGGCGTGAGCCCGCGTTTATAGTAATCGACAAACTGCCTGAAAACGTTATCCCAGTATTCCTTGGACAAATCGACGGTGTAATAAGGTATGTCGAGTTTCCCCGCGACGGCGCGCACGTCGTCGTAGTCGTCAAGAGCGGTACAGCAACCGCTTTCGTCTTCTTCAACCCAGTTTCTCATGAACAGCCCGATGACGTCGTAGCCCTGCTGTTTCAGGAGAAGCGCGGCAACGCTGCTGTCGACGCCGCCGCTCATACCAAGCACAACTCTTTTCTTACTCACCGCACAACTCCGTCGAAAGATATTTCATACCGCCGTCGGGAAGGATAACGACGATGTTGCCCTTTTCCCCGTGCGACGCAAGGTTTTTTGCAGCCTGAATCGCCGCGCCCGACGAAATACCGACGAAAATGCCTTCTTCTTTCGCAAGGTTTCTGGCGCATTCCATGGCGTCTTCGTCCGACACGTCCTCGACTGCGTCCAGAACGTCGGGATCAAGGATTTTCGGCACGAAGTTTGCGCCGATGCCCTGAATTTTATGAGGTCCCGCTTTCCCGCGCGTGAGCAAGGGGCTTCCTTTCGGCTCAACCCCGCAAATAAGCGTGGAAGTTTTATAGGTGTCGATATATTTTTTAATGCCCATTATCGTGCCGCCGGAGCCTATGCCCGCGACAATCCAACTGACGTTGTTAAGGTCGGCAAAGATTTCCTTTGCGGTGTGCATAAAGTGCGCCGCAGGATTTGCGGGATTTGTGAACTGCGACGGGATAAAAGCGTGGCCGTAACGGGCTTTGAGCCTTTCCGCCATTTCGATACTGCCACGCATGCCTTCTGACTTTGGCGTAAGGACGATTTCCGCGCCGTACGCTTTCAGAACTTTTATTCTTTCGACGCTCATATTTTCGGGCATTGTGAGAATAAGTTTCATTTTAAGAGCGGCGCATACCATGGCAAGTCCTATGCCGGTATTGCCGGAAGTCGGCTCGATAATAACGGTGTCTTTGTCGATTGCGCCCGACGACGTCGCTTCCAGAATCATGTTATAAGCGGCGCGGTCTTTCACGCTGCCCGACGGATTGAAATATTCCAGCTTCCCGAAGACGTTCACGTCGTCGTAACTTATGCTGTTGAGTTTCACAAGCGGGGTTTTCCCGATTGTTTCCAGAATATTGTCGTATAACATACAATTCACCTCGTAAAATATTGTAAACCGCGGCGGAAAAATAGTCAAGCGGCGAAAGTGCGCACGCTTCATTTTTCAAAAATAAAACCCCGCATAAGCGGGGTTAAAACTCGTTTTACGAAAGATTACGCTTCGGGAGTTACGGGAATATCGAGATCCGCCGAAATATCCGCAGCCGCCTTTCTTTCGGCGATTTCCTTCACCATTTCGCGCTGACGCTTTTCGGTAAGGTTGTAGAAGAAGATGGGGATAATGCAGGCGATGAAGCTCACGACGCCCGACAAGACAAGCATCATCCACAACTTGTTAAGTCCCGCGACGTCCATATTGCCGACAGGGTCTGTCGGGGAAATGTTGCTCATTCCGTATGCGAGAACGCCGATGAACGCGCCGATTGCCATACCGATTTTATTCATAAGGGTTTGCATTGCAAAGCAGATACCTTCGCCGCGCTCGCCCGTCTTCCATTCAAGGTAGTCAACCGTATCGCCGATCATCGCGTAGGTCATAATGTTGGAAATACCCTGCGGGATACCGATAAGGATAAGGCAGATTGCCGCGACGTAAATGCCGCCCGCACGAAGTGCGCCTGCACTGAAATCCCACATGAAGAACATAATTATCATTGCGACCGCGCCGATTATGTGCGAGCCGATGAACGTCCATTTTTTGCCGAATTTGTTGGTAAGCCACGGGCAAAGCACCGAAGCCACAAGACCGCCCGGCACGACCAGCATCGTCAGAAGGCTGTATGCGCTTTCGTTTTGCAAGGCGTATTTACAGAAGTACAAGCCGCCCGTATATGTATAAACCATTCTCGCGCCGCCAAGGATACCCGAAAGAACAAGGAGCAACAAAGGTTTGTTTTTGAACAGCAACCCGAGGTTGTGTCCGAGCGTCGGGGGATTGTCGTCTTCCGCAGCACCGAATCTTTCTTTGGTGTTTTTGAAACCATAGAAGAACATCGGCATCGCAAGCACGACAAGCACTATCGCCGCGATGAAGTAAGTATAACGCAAGGCTTTCTGGTTTGCGTCCGCACATTCCGTCCTTAAAAGACCGCTTGCGGAGCGGAAATTCTGCTTATAATATTCTTCCTTGACTTCGACGCTCTTGATATCGCCGTTTTTCTTGAATTTGATATTAAGATATTTCGGATTGTCCTTATCGTCGTAGATAACCGTTCTGCCGTATTTGAAGCCTGCCGCTTTCGCCGCTTCGGTAAGGTTGCCTTCCTTGATATCGCCGTCGTTGAAGTATGCTTTTTGCATTTCCGTATCAAAGACGTAAACGTTTTTCGTGCTGTCGTTGACGTCGTTGATCTGGTAAACGATGACGGGGGTTTGCACCGCAAGTTCGTTATACTTGTATTCCGCAGTGACGCCCGAGGTAATAATAGGCACGAAAACGGTAACGATACCTGCGCCGAGCGTGCACGCAAGACGCGCAACTGTCAGCATTTTTCCGCGGGAGTCGGTGTTGTTTGTCATTGCGGAAGAAAGTCCCCAGTAAGGAACGTCCGCAACCGTATACACGACCGACCAGATAACGTAAATCACCGAAAGAGCCGCAAAGCCGCCGCCCGTTTTCGGGTACCAGGGCAGGAAGCACAAAATGGTAACGACGCCGATGGGAATCGCCATCCATTTGAGATAAGGACGGCACTTGCCCCACTTCGTACGGGTTCTGTCAACGACACTGCCCATAATGGGATCGTTGAAAGCGTCGAAGATACGCGTGCCGAGCATGAGCCAGGCAACCGCCATAACGCCCGACATAACGCCGATTTTCGTGTTAAGGTCAAAGCCCAGTGCGTCTGTCATGAAGACGGTAAGATAACTGCCGATAATCGTACAAATGAAGTTTTGTCCGAAACCGGCAACGGAATAAGCAATCGCTTCTTTCGGCTGCATTCCCTCACCCGGCGTGGTGCCGAAAAGCTTATGAAGGAAAGCGTCGACTTTTGGATTTTTACTCATAATCTCTCCTTATGGATTTTCAAAAGATAATAGGTATTATATCATTCGCCGCCCTGTTTTTCAAGCGTTTAAGGGAAAGACAACCCGCGTTTTGTCTTTTTTTTGTAAATAATGATAAAACTTTTCCTGTTTTTTTAAAAAATACTCTTAACAATTTTGCAATTTTAATTTATTTTTAATATTAAGATCTATTATTTTAAAATCAAAAAATATGGAAGGCGCTTTTTATGTTGAGACTTGAAGAAATTAAAAAAGATTTTAAGACAGACAACAACGTCGTAAACGTCTTGAAAGGCATCACGATCCAATTCCGCAAACAAGAATTCGTGGCAATACTCGGCCATTCCGGCTGTGGCAAAACAACCCTTCTGAACATAATCGGCGGGCTGGACAAATGCACGTCGGGCAACGTCATCATCGACGGCCGCTCCACGAAAGAATACAACGACCTTGACTGGAACGATTATCGCAACAAGCGTATCGGCTTCGTCTTCCAAAGTTACAATCTGATTCCGCACCTGACGGTTCAGAAAAACGTGGAACTTTCGATGACGCTTGCGGGCGTTACAAAAGAAGAACGCCATGCCCGCGCGCTTGAAGCGCTTGACAAAGTCGGGCTGAAAGCCCATGCCAGAAAACATCCGTCGCAACTTTCGGGCGGACAAATGCAGCGCGTCGCGATTGCCCGCGCCATTGTCAACAATCCCGAAATCATTCTTGCGGACGAACCGACGGGCGCGCTCGACAGCGAAAGCGGCGTCGAGGTTATGGAACTGCTGAAAGAAATTTCAAAAGATCACCTTATCGTCATGGTCACGCACAACTCGCAACTTGCCGACGAATACGCAACCCGTATTCTCAATATGTCGGACGGCGTCATCATCGGTGACACGAACGAGTACACCCTTGACGAGTGTCTTTGCGACGAGGCGGCAGACCTTGCCGCAAAAACCGCCGCCGAAGAAAAAGCGCTTTCCGACATCGAACAATCGGGTGCGAAAAACGCCAAGCGCGCGCTGAAACGCATTGAAAAGAAAAAGCGCAAAAAGGCGTCGATGTCGCCGCTCACCGCGTTTTCGCTGTCTTTCACAAACCTTATTAGCAAAAAAGGCCGCACGTTTCTGACGTCGTTTGCGGGGAGCATCGGTATCATCGGCATAATGCTTGTTCTCGCGCTTTCGACGGGCGCAAGGTCGTTCATTTCAAAAATGGAAGAAAACGCGCTGTCGCAATACCCCATCGAAATCAGTGAAAGCAACACGGACTTGTCGGCGATTCTGTCCCTTCTGACAACTGACACGGCAAAGCGCGAAAAATATCCGTCGGGCGACACGATTTATACGCAACAAGTCATCGGCAACGTCCTTGATAATATCCCTTTGCTGACTTCAAAGAACGATTTGGCACGATTAAAGTCGTATATCGACAACAACTTTGACGAAACGATCGGTTACGTCAAGTACAACTACGGCACGGATTTCGACGTTTACTGCGACTACACTCACTCGAAAGGTGACGAAGACAAGTATATGAAAGTGCAACCTTTCGTCGACGCGATTGCGGATATTCCCGTGCTCTCCGGCTTCAAGGATCAGCTTGAAATGTTCTCGTCCTATCTCACCGTGTGGGACGAAATGACCGACAACACAACGCTTCTGAACCAGCAGTACGAACTTTTGGGCAATTCCAAATGGCCGACGAATTACGACGAAGTCGTGCTTGTCGTCGACCGCAAAAACCAAATTAACGACTATACGCTCTTTGCGCTCGGGCTTAAATCGAAAGAAGATATCGGCAGCGCGTTGGGCGGCTCGACCGGCGGCGAAAACAGTTTCAGCAACTCGACGTTTTCGATAAGCGATATTATCGGTGAAAACGGCAAAGAGCCCCTGCAATACCAAATCGCCACGGGTTGCGACTATTATCACAAAAACACCGAAACGGGAAAATGGGAAAAAATTTCCGCAAGGGACGATCAACGCGCAAAAACATTTATCGACGGCGAAACCGACGGCAGAAAAAACACCGTGAACGTGAAAGTCGTGGGTGTCGTACGTCCCCGCGAAGACGCAAACGTTACGTCGATAAACGGCAACATCGGCTACACCGCCGCCCTGTCCAGATACCTTTCGGAGCGCGCGTCGGAACATCCGCTTGTCAAGGCGTTGAACAACGACGAGGTCGGTATCAGCGAAATCGATCCGAGCACTGACTTCGATTCTCTCATGCTGAAACTCGGCGTGTCCGACGTCGACAAGCCCAAGAAAATCAAAATTTATGCAAGTTCGTTCGACTCCAAAGAGAAAATCCTTGCGTTCCTTAACAACTACAACGCGACTCTTCAAGCAAACGGCGAAACTCCCGTGAAATACAGCGACAACCTGTCGATGATAATGGCATACGTGGAGTCGATGACCGCAACCATAACGGGCGTACTCATAGGTTTTGCCGCGATATCCCTGATTGTTTCGTCGATAATGATTGCAATCATAATATATACGTCGGTCATTGAAAGGAAGAAAGAAATCGGCGTATTAAGAAGTATCGGCGCAAGGAAACTCGACGTGTCGAGCGTATTCATTGCGGAATCGGGCATTATCGGTTGTCTGTCGGGCGTGCTGGGCATTGCGATATCGTATATACTGATTTTGCCGATAAACGCGGTCATTGCAAAGCTGTTCAGCGTACAGCACCTTGCGACGCTTTCCTGGTGGCAGCCGCTTATGATGTTCGGTATCAGCATCGTATTGGCGGTGCTTGCGGGATTTGTACCGGCGCATATGGCGGCAAACAAGGATCCTGTCGAGTGCCTGCGCTCCGAATAACCGACGATTCCACAAGGACGGAAATTTTCCGTCCTTTTTTTTGGCAATTTTTCCGATAAGTTTTAATAAAGTTGCCCTATCCGCCCGTTTTGTGCTATAATCCGTCATAGACGTATCCGTAGCTCAGTTGGATAGAGCACCGGCCTCCGACGCCGGGTGTCGAGGGTTCGACTCCCCCCGGGTACACCAAAAAACAACCGATTTTGCGGTTGTTTTGTTTTATTTTCGGGGGGAGTCTCGGGCGTTTTTCAACGCCCACTGCTCCGCAGTTGAACCCTCCGGCTGGCGCTTCACTTTCGATGCAAGCATCTTCGTTACGCTATTTCGTCGCTTTGCTCCTTTCGACTCCCCCCCCCCGGGTACACCAAAAAACAACCGCAACCGCGGTTGTTTTTGTATACGGAGGGGGGCGAACCCTTAGGCTGACCGCAAGTGAAGAGAGAAGCAAGCGCTTGCATTTGCGGAAATCGAACGCAGCGGACATAGCCAACAACTGGACACAAAGTGTCAAATGCAAGGCATTAGCGCGAATGCGCGGTTGTTGAGCGTAGACGCTTCGCAGTCGAACCCTCCCGGCTATCCGCAACGTGCCGAAGGCACACATCGCGCCGCAGGCACATCGCTTTTGCCAAAGTCAAAAACATCGCATCATCGCTTTTGCGCGCAAGATTCTTTTGTTTTTTCGCCAAGGAAAAACCGTCCGAAATACGGACGGTTTTTTGTTGTTTGGATTTATTGTTTTTTGTTGATCAATGCTTTGTTGATATTATTGCTTTTTGTTGAACAGTGCTTTGATTGCGGAAATTAACTCGGCAAACGATTTCTTCTTCACGACAAACCAGAATATTGCAAACCCGACGATTCCGACGCCTGCAACGCTTCCGATCACGATGCCCGCAATCTGTCCGCCGGACAGTCCTTTTTTATCGGGAGCGGGTGCGATTTCGCCGTCAATCGTGCCGCCGCCCGGTGCTTTGTCCTGATATACGGCGGTAAGGACCATTTCGTCTTTTACCTCAAAGGTATATTCCTTTTTGGTGCTGACGATTTTTCCGCTTGCGTCCTTCCAGCCAACGAACTCTTTGCCTTCTTTATCTTCTGCCGTTACGGTTACGCTTTCGCCGTGTGCATAGAAATTGCTTTCGCCGTTGATTACCACGTTATGCGTGCCGATTTTGGCAATTCTAAGTTCGGTGATTTCGTTGCCGTCTTTATCAAAGTGCTTTCCGCAAACCTTACAATCTTTGTGTTCTTTCACGCCAAAGTCTTCCGTTGTTGCAGGCACTTCGGGTATCAAGTCACCGTATGTATGCGGTGCAGTATCGCCATACGTTGTTCTGCAAACGTCACAAACTGCTTTTGTTGTGCAAGTTGCCTTTCCGCCCGAGCAAGTGCCGGTTTCTTTATGATCGCTATCTCTCTTACAAGTGCGGGTATGCGTTCCGTTACCGTTGCTTACCCAAGCGTTCCAGTCGTGATTGTCGTTTGTAGGAATAGTAAGGTCGGTGATTTCATTTCCGCTCTCGTCAAAATGCCTATTGCACCTATTACAATCTTCATGCGCCTTTACGCCGGTATCTTTGCAAGTTGCAGGAACTTCCTCTATCCACGCCCCAAAATCGTGAGCGTTAGGATTTACAGGAATAGTCAATTCCGCTTCGGTCTTTTCGGTTTTGCTTTCGTCAAAATACTTGTTGCAAACCGAGCATTTATAATGCGCTTGCATACCCGTTTGTTTGCAGGTAGGCTCTTGCTTTGGCACTAAATCACCGTATTCGTGTCCCGCAGGGATTTTTACTTTTTCTTCGGTAAGCGATTTGACCGCTCCTGCGTCTTCAAACAAATCTCCGCAAACGTTACATTTGTAATGTTCTTTATTTCCGTCCGTCGTGCAGGTTTTCGGCTTTTCAGGGACAAGCGTTGTTGTGTGCGTATGGTTTATTATAGTTACCGGTATTTCACGCAAGTAACCACCTTTACTTTTTGCTTCAACTCCTATTGTTGTTGACGTTTCATCAATTCCGACAGTCAAGACGCCGTCTTGAGATATTTTTGTATCGTCGGAGCTATTGTAATATACGTTCCATGTAACCGACTTGTCAAAATCGCCGTATCCAATTACGGTTGCGGTAAATTGTCTTTGCCCACCCTTTGGAACGGAAGTGTTTTCAGGGGAAATAGTAACCCCAGTTATTTGTCCGTTTTCATAAACGGGAACATAACAATTGCCAGTGCCGAAACCAGTTTCTTCGTAGTCGCCATTTAAATTTTTGGTTTTTACACCTACATTAAAGGATATATCCTCAGTGCTATAGGGCGTGCCATATACTTTTCCTTCTTTTGTTAAGAATAGTCCGTTTCCTAATTCATACTCGTCTTGCGCATTAGGTGTTGATTCTTCGAATTGGTTCAAATACGTAAAGAACAAAAACGGATTATCCGCCGCATTCGTTCCGGTTGCCTCAAATTGAAATTCAAAATATTTCCCTTTTATCGCAGGTTTATTAGTTATGTCATCTTGGTTTATAATTTTAGGTCTTTGATATCCTTTTTGGATTGTTATGGTATATGTCTCTTCGTCAAATCCTGCGGCGTTTTGCAGACGCACGGTAAAAGTAAAAGTTCCCTCCTCGGTAGGTTTTCCCTCTATGTAGATACCAAAACCTGCTTGTCGAAGTATTAATCCTTTAGGTAAATTACCGTTTGTAATGCTTGCCTTGGAAGGTTCGCCTATGCCACTATTATAAACTATACGCTGTGAATATGAAGAATCTACATAACCTACCGCAATATCTGCTTGCGTTGTCGTGATTTTCGGTTTGGAGGTTTCGCCATAAACGTACATCCCCACAGAGATGTTATCACTACCGTATTTATTTGTAACGGTAACGCTGATATTGTATTTACCTGCATCTCCCGTAGGCGTACCTACGATTTCGCCTGTCGTCGGGTTTAACGAAAGTCCTTCGGGCAATGGGGCATAGCCTTCTCCCGATTTATTCGCACGAAAAGTGAACGGTTCTGTTCCAGTAGCCTCAATTTTGTAGTTGCTACCGTCTTTCGCCTTGTATTCTACGCCCTTTAATGCATTAGGGAGAGTGCCCATATGGTTTTTTCTATCAACGTCAATACCGCCTGTTTTGACGATTGTCGGCGCTGTTCCGTCTTCTCCTGCCGCATATGCTGCAAAAGTCGGGCTTGCAAACACAATGCCGAGCATAAGTGAAATGCACATCGTAAGACCAAGTACAAGTGCTAATACTTTTGATTTATTTGCCTTTGTGTGCGTCATAATATTATCTCCTTATTTGGATTTTTGGGGATATTTTGCATAAAACGCGACTTTACATCGCAAATATGCTGCATTAAGTCGTTTAGTATACGATAAACAAGTCTATGTCCGAAACAGTGCCGAAATCGAAACTCTTTGCCCCGATTGCTTTCATGGAATAGGCAAAACCGATGGCGTCTTTCGTGCCGATAAGTGCGTTTACCGCCGTCGTGCCGATCTGCATGTTCAGGTTTTCGGCAGTACCTATTTTCAGCACGGCGTTCAGGGTGTTGAACAAATCCGCCGTATCATCAGCCGAAAGATTGTTAAGCGTAAGCGATTTGTGCGTTACGGTATAGGCAAAGCCGTCTTCTTCCGTCTTATCTACGCGAACGGTGGACGAAACGTAAAGGTTGTCGGGGATATATTTTTTGAAGTATTTATACGGGAAACCGCCCATATCCGCTTTGAACGGCGTAAGGTCGATTTTCGCCACGACGTTGAAGTCCGCGCTGCCGTTTGCGGCGATTTCCGAAAAGTCAATCTGCACGACGGTTACGGACACTTCCTTATCGCCCAACTTGATTTTGCCGCCCGTTTGCTCGTAAAAGACCGTTTGGGCAATCGCCCCGACATGCTTTTCGGTGAGGAAAATCGGATCTGTCATACTTTTGCCCGCAAGTGAAGCAAAATTGACCGAATAGCCGTTGTAGCCTTTGTCCTTTTCATAGACGATAAGCCCGTCGATTTTATCATTGACTGCGCTTTTCATTTCGACAAAATCCTGCTCGCCGTAGGCATTCGGACAAAGAGCGGATTCGTCAACGTCTTGTGAGAGCGTTTTCAGTTGTCCCGCGGTGCGGAAAAGGTCGATGCCGTACTTGGAGCGAACCGCGACGTACCCGCCGATGACGGTAACGCCGACGATGGCGATGATGACGACAAGTGTAATAAGTACGCCTTTTAATGCTTTCATATTGTCTCCACGATAAGTAATAAATTTCTGATTTTTAGTACGTTGCCAAACAGAACAAACCCTTTCTGTTTGGCAACATACCCAAGCCGTCCTGACTGACGGCTTTTCGATATGTCGTTTTTTTTGGACAAGCGGGTTTTTACGCCCGCTTATCCGATTTTTCAACAGATAATAACTTTTAAGTTATTTTGCTACGATGGTTGCAGTGTCGCTCAGGTTCCCGAAGCGGGCGTAATATAAACACCAATTCCGATAAATATATCATCGCCTGTAAAAACCCATTCGCCGTTATTGCCGGTTAGTTTGGGATCAGATCCAGTGTTTTTATAAAACTCGACGATGAGATATGAACCGACTATTCTTCCGCCAACTTCATTGTATACCCCCTCGCCTGTGCCGGGAGTGCGAGTGTATTTTGCGATGTCCTTTCCGCCATTAATAAATTTTAATTCGATTGTATCGGTATCTTTGGCGTTTTTAAGCATTTCACCGAGATCACTTCTGTTCAGGTTGACCGCAAATGTGTTTTCGCCAAGCTCGATAGGCTCAATGACATTGGTGCCGGGGACGCCTAACATAAAACCGCTCCTAACTCTTGTCGCATGAGGAACTGCGGTGACTACGCACTCGGCAATAGTTTTTCCGCTCACCCTAAGTGTGAACCTGCGACCGACAAACGCGGGGACTTTTTTGCCTTGGAAATTAATGGTGACGCCTTCAAGTATTTCACCACCTGAAAGTAACGTCGTGCCTTCCGGGAACGTAACTTCGCCGGTTACTTCACCGAACGTGTCGGCAAAGGCAACATTCGGTTTAATTCCCGACTGAATTGGGGTGTTTTGACCACCCTCGTCTTTTGTGCGCACTCTTATTGTTACCGTGACCTTGCTATAACCGATAATCGTATCGGGCTTGGACAGCATATATCCTCTATTAAGCTCAGCCTTCGTTACGCCTTCGCTAATACGCAAGCCTACTTCTTCACCAGCGGTTGCCGTTTCAACCTCTGTCACCGACGTGCCCGTATCCTTTTCGATTTTATTCACTGTGATTATCTTGCCGATTTCGTTGACTAAAATTTGGTCGCCTTTTTTCACCGTGCCATTAGCGATTATTGTTGTGATCAAAATATCACTGCTACCAGAAAAGGTGAACACGTCTTGGATTCCGGCATAGAAGGAATCGGGAGCGTTCCAAACGGTAAATCTGACCGTGTCGTATACGCCTTTGTTAAGCTCGAAGTTGTCGTTGTCCACGGTCAGGACGGTGGCGCTGATTGTATGTATGCCAATCGCATAGTATGTTTCGGGAGCGCCAATCGTCACCCATTCTACGACGTTGTTCGTATCTGCCGCGACGTTTATGCACGTCAAACCGAACTTTCCGCTTTCAAGGTTTTCTCCAAGTTTTCCTTCAAAAACGCCTGCGGGCAAAGTTATCTCGCGTTTGTTGATTATGATAGTCGTGGTGATTTCTCCGCCTTTCCATTCCGCAGTGCCTTTTACGGTTGCTTTCACGGTATATTCGCCGGCATTCTTCGGGGCGGTTTCGGAAAACGCAGTGTCGTTTTCGCCTTTGTAAGTAATGGTGATTTCACCGTCGCCCTTACGATTGACCTTCGCGGGATCAATGATAAACGCCAACCCGTCATAGGTTTTTTCATCAACTAAATCGTTAGCAAACGAAATAGTGTTGTCTTTTGCGCCAAGTGCGGGAATTTCTTGGGTATAGCTATATCCGCATTCCGTGCAGGTGAATTTCTTTTCGCCGACCACGCCATAGTCCGCCGGTTTGGTTTCTACGCCTTCGTCAAAGGTATGCGCGGCGAAATTGCCCTTTATTGCGTCATGCGTGGGAGCCGTTGCGTCACAGGTCGAATCGTGCCAGTGTCCCGACTCGTCTTTTGTCCATTCCGTGCCGTACGTGTGCGTTGCGGTGCCGGAAATTGTCCTTTCGGTTTCGTATCCGCATTCACATACGCCCTTTTCGACTTTGTCCGTATGAAAGCCTGCGGGCGTTTTTTCTGTCCACGTGAACACGTGCGGGGTTTTCTCCGTCGTGTCGGTGTGTTTCTTCGTGGTGCATTCGTGCCAGTGGGTTTTTTCGTCAAACTTCCACTCGCTTGAATATTTGTGATTCTTGTTGCATGCCGAGAATATCGACAACGACAACGCCAACACTAATACCAACGCCAGCACTGCAATGATTGATTTTCTTTTCATAGTCTTGCTCCTTTTTGATTTAAGTGATTTATTCCAAATCGCCAAAAATCGCGACTTAAAACCGTTGTTATTTTTTTATATGTAAATTTAATTATTTTCTTCTTTAAGTAAAATGTTTTTCGGACAAGCGGGTTTTACCCCGCTTATCCGATCTTTTGTTGTTGTTATTTTGTTGAATTATGCCGCGACGATTTCTTTCGTTACCGTCAACACGCATTTTACCCCAATGCCGTGGCCGGGGCCACCGCCTGAAATATTTTCACATGTAACCGTTATGATATAATCTTCAACGCTCGTTCCTGCGGGGATAGTGAAAGAACCATCCACCAGCTCAATGGCGTTGCCTTGTTTATCGTGAACCTGATAACTAAAATTATCATTATTTGAAAGCGCAACGGTGTATTTCAAATTCTGTTCCGAACTCGCGTCGCCTACACCGACAATGAATTTTACCGATGTACCTTTCGAGTAAAACCTTTCGTCCGACGCAACGTTACCCGTGAAATTCAATCTTGTCGGCGATGTAAAGGAAGCCGTTATCGTAAACCCCGAAGCATTATTGGTCGCTTCCAACTCTTCTACGTACAAGTAAAAACTCTTTCTGCCGGAAGTTTCCGTGAACGTAAATTTGTTTTCGCCGACTTTATTAACAACAATGCTTGTTTCGGAACCGGTAACCGCATCGTACAATACCATTTCGATATTTTTCGGCGCACCCGACCAACTCACGTCGAACGTGCAAATATTTTCATCTCCCTCGGGAAGTTGCACTTCAAACACCGCGATTTGACCGCCTCCAACCGATGAGCTGTTCTGCAAAGAGTCTTTGCTGAGTACGGGGTGGTCTTTGGAGTCTGTTATTTCTATCGTAATTTCCAAATCTTCGTTACCAATCCATTTGCCTTCCGCGCTAACGTACTCGTTTGCGCCAAACAAATCGAAATGCATACCGGTCACTCGGTCATTATCGAACGACATACCGCCATACGTGTACACATAACTTAAATCGCTCGTGGTCTGCACGCCTCTTCTTTCAAATCTTGCAATGACGGTTTCTCCGCACTGAACTCTGATAATAAAGTATTTCTCTGCATTGTCTGTGTTTGTCAAATATTCGCATAATCCGTCTATCTGAGCCTGCATATTAATTCTATCTTCGCCAAACTTAATTCCTAACGCACTATCGGTTATGCCGGCGATAGGATTACCATCAGGACCGATTATATTTTTTATGGTAAGCACGCTTTCTTTCTTTACAGTGAAGCTGACGTACTGGGTGGCTCCGAAATTGTAGTTGTCGCCTTCCGCATATTTAATACGCACGCGATATTCGCCTGCTGTTCCTATTACTTCGTCTTTTGTAAGGGTGCGACTCCAAGCGCCGTCACCAAGGTGCCTTATCCACTCGATAGTCCTTTCGCCGTAACCGGTGCCGATTTCAACGTAATTTGTTGTAGGATCGGGGATATTCGTTGCGCCGACAAAGAACAACTCATTAAATGCGCTCGCATTGCTGATTTCAAAGTTAATGTCTGCTTTGATGATTTCCACGTTGACGTCTTCTCTTGCAAGGCTGTAATTGCCCGCGTCTTTTCCTGTGATTTCAAAGCTTTGAACTTCTGCTCCGACGTTAGCGCTACTCATTGTAACGGTAATCATTGCTTCGTCGCCTGGAAGCAATTCGGCGGGTGCGCCCGTAAAAGTATTTGAATTATTGTATGTAGGCTCCCAAGCAACGCTGATTACCATGGGGGTGATTGCAAAGTCAAATGTTTTTGTCGCGGATTTCCACTCTGCCGTGGCTGCTACGCTGACTTTCACGGTATATTCGCCGACTTTATTCGGGGCGGTTGCAGTGTACGTATTGTCGTCCGCGCCTTTTACCTTGAACATAATTGTGGGTGCGCGATTGCCTTCAATTACGAAATCGTCTTTCGTAATCGAAACAACTTCTCCATCGTATTCCTTGCCAAGCGTTTTGCCTTCTGCAAGTTTGATTTCGTTGTCCTTCGCGCCAAGCGCGTTGATGTCTTCGGTATAACTATATCCGCAGTCTTTGCACGTGAATTTCTTTTCGCCGACCACGCCGTAGTCCGCTGCTTTCACAATTTCTTCCTTAAACTCATGCGGGAGTTTCTCCGATGTGTCGGTGTGTTTCTTCGTGGTGCATTCGTGCCAGTGAGCTTTTTCGTCAAACTTCCACTCGCTTGAATATTTATGCTTCTTGTTGCATGCCGAGAATATCGACAACGACAACGCCAACACTAATACCAACGCCAGCACTGTTATGATTGATTTTCTTTTCATAGTCTTTCTCCTTTTTGATTTTTGTGATTTATTCCAAATCGCCGAAAATCGCGACTTAAAACCTTTATTATTTGTGTTTGTTCCTTTTACGCCGGTTTATTTTACCACAACGCTATACTTATATTTAATCGTTCCAATTCCCGGTTGGATATTGCTCTGTATAATGGTCGTTTTATCTGAGGACAACTCAAACGTTGAGCCGGCAAGCAAACCCATTTCGTGAGCGGGGATTTCTTTTTCCATATCTTCTTGGCTGTCGTAAAACACGATAGCAGAGCCTTTAATCCTGTACAACAGCGTTCTGACGCCTTTGCCTTTATCGTCTTCTTCGCCCGGGTGTTGATCAAAAGTCGCCGTCACGGAATCTTTATCCGCCGCAAAAACGAGCGTAACTTTTGATACCTTATGACTTTGTATAAACTGCTCCTCCGTCATTTCCATTTCTGCAAGAAGCGCTTGCTTGACGGCTTCGGACTCCCACTCGATGGTTGCGTCAACTTTGTTGAATGTCTTGCCCTTAATGTCGGCAGTCGCCCACTTTGCATAAAGCGTGAAAACTCTTGCCGGCATATATGAAAAACTGAATGCCGTGTCGGAAAGCGTTACTCCGCCATCCGTGCTTTCATACCAGCCTGCAAAAACAAAACCGTCTTTGGTGGGAGCGGCAGGAGCCGTGATCGCCGCGCCTGCGCTTGCCTTGATGGGTTGCACCGCGCTGCCGCCTTTGCTGTCAAAGGTTATCGTATATTCTGTTCCGACGACAAGTTCGTCAATCGATTCGGTCTTTTCTCTGCGGCAGACCGTGCAGGTGTAAACCATTGTGCCTTTTTGTTCCGTGGTCGGCTCAACAGTCACGTTGCCGCCGTCCCAGGTGTGCTCGGCTTTGTCTTTGGTTTCCTTGCAGCCCTTGTCTGTGCACGCGTGCCAATGATGAGTCTCGTTGTTGCTCCATTCTTCCGCAAAGTTGTGCTTTCCGTCCTTGTTGCAGGCAGTGAGCAGAACAATTGCCAGCATCAGCACCATAATTGCGAGAAATGACTTTCTTTTCATAGTCTTACTCCTTTTTGATTTAAGTGATTTATTCCAAATCGCCGAATACTTGCGACTTAAAACCGTTGTTAATTCCGCAGATATCGCGTTTTATTGTCTCAAAGGCGGATTGACTTGCGCGCGCATGTTATGCTATAATACAGATAATCACCTTCGAGTGTATAGACAGTATATCAAAATCAGGACGGCTTTTCCCCCACCCAACCCGCCAAAAGGTGGGGAAAAACCCAAAAATAATTTGATTTTTTGAAAAATCGGGGCAATTTCCCCCGACTGATAATAACGGAAAAACACTATGAAACGTAATGCCAAAAGAATACTCACTTTGTTGATCGCCGCCACGGCGCTTCTTGCAATTCCGTTTACGTTTGTTGCTTGCAACAAAAATAAATCCTTGCTCGATCCCAAAAAACCCACGACTCTTACGATGTGGCACGTTTACGGCGAGCAAGCCAACTCCCCGATGAACGACTTTGTGGAGAAATTCAACGCAACCGTCGGCAAGGAAAAAGGAATCGTCATTGACGTCACACTGATGTCCAACGCCGCCCAGATCGGAAAGAAACTCAAAGACGCGCAGGCGGGGAAAGCGGGCTCCAAGGATATGCCCGACCTGTTCTTCTGTCACTCGGGCGACGCGCAAAGTCTTGGGGCGGACAACCTTCTGAACTGGAAAGATTATTTCACGCCGTCCGAACTGGACGCCTTCGTCCCCGATTTTCTGAGCGACGGCATGCTGGGCGACCGCCTTTCGGTTTTCCCCGTTTCCAAATCGACTTATATGCTGTTCATCGCGGGCGGAGTTTTTGAAAGATTCGCCGCCGAAAAAAACGTTTCCGTGTCCGACCTTGAAACGTGGGACGGCTTCTTCACCGTCGCCGAAAAATATCACGAGTGGTCGGGCGGAAAACCCTTCTGCGCCATCGATTATCTCATAAGACTTGCGGAACTTTGTGCAATCTCCGACGGCGAAAGCGTTTCTTACAAGGACGGCTGGTACGACGAAAACAACCCGTCGTTTATAAAAGCCTACGAGGCGTTCGCGACGTCGATTGCCAAAGGCCATATCGTTGTGTCCGATATGTACTACAACACGCAGATTATGACCGCGCAAACGTGCGCCGGCATCGGCTCTTCGGCTTCCGTGCTTTACGCCAACGACAAAATCACGTATCCCGACAATACGTCGGAAGATATGAAACTGCAAGTTTTACCCCTGCCCCAACAGGCGGGAAAACAGAAATTCGCAACGCAGGCGGGCGTCGGGCTTTGCGCCTATAAAACGACCGACAAAAAAGCCGAGGCGGCAACCGTATTCGCGCGGTGGTTCACCGAGGAACAGCGCAACGTGGACTTCGTCCTGTCAACCGGATATATGCCCGTAAGAACGGGGGCTTTTGCGAAAATCGGCGAAAATTCCTTTAAGTCGGACGCCTTCAAAAACCTTTACGCCGCACTGACGAAAACCGTCGCGACCTGCACTTTCGTGAGAGAACCGAATTTCGACGGCTATTATTCCAAAGTACGCACGCTGTACGACGAAATCCGCAAAATCCAGAAAAACCTTGCCTCGCTATACGCGGCGGGCGGCACCACGGAACAAATCGTCGCGGAAATGAAAGCCGCGCTGTATAACGTCGCCTGAACGCGGCGATAAATCCCGAAATATGTTAAAAATCGCCGATTTCAAAAACAGAAAAAAGTCAATGTGGCGCAAGCTTTTGTTGTATATGCTCGCGCTGGTTCTTGTCGTCGGCGTGTTTGTAAGCTGCGGATTATTTTTCGCCGGGCAGTTCTCGACGACGACCGAAAAATATTCCGACAACCTCACTTTCCAGAACGAGTTTTATACAAGACAAATCGAAAAATACTTTGACGATATCTCGATGATGGGCGAAATGCTTGCCGCCGACTCTTCGGCGATAATCGACGCGTATCTGTCCGAAAACGGGATTTCTTTCAACGCGCTGAACGACTCCCTGTCGCATACCGAAGGCATGCAGAAAGCCCTTTTGCCGAAACTCAGAGAAGAACTGCTGAAAGCCGACGCCTCGGGCGCGTTCATTGTGATGGACGCAACCGTAAACTCCGGTGCTACAAACGCCGACAAATCCAGAACCGGGCTGTACTTCCAGCGCAGTACCCTCGACCGCACGGACGAAACGTTGCTTATGTACAGAGGAAACTCGGATCTCGGCAGGCAAAACGGCATAATGCCGCATCGTAAATGGCGGTTGGAATTCAATACCGAATCGGTGGCAGAAATAAAAGACATCTTCGGCAAATCCGTAAAAGATAAAAGACCGCTGCTGTCCGACGTTTATGCGCTTGACGGCACAAGCGACAGTGCGATGGCTTATATCACCCCGATTTTCGGCGCGGACAACACTTTTTACGGCATCTGCGGCTTTGAAATCTCCAACACCTACTTCAAGGACTACTTCGCCCAGCCGACAAGGTTGGATCAATTAACCTGCACTTTTTCAAAAACTTCAAAAGACAGCAAAATCGACTGCGAAAATATCTTTTGGACGGGCGTTCTCGGCGGCTATTCCCTGAAACCGAGCGGCACTCTTTCCCCGAAAATAATTAAAAACAACCTTACCGAACTTAGCGGCGAAACAAATTTCGTCGCCGTCACGAAAACGATTTCGATATGCGATACGGCATACTCCCTTGTGGTAATGCAGCCGAAAAGCGGCTTTGACAAAACCATTGCGGTCAACGCAACGAGAATCGTTTTGGTATGCTTCTTGTTGGTGTTCGCCGCCGTCGTGCTTTCGGTTGTCTTCTCACGAAAATTCGTCGCGCCGGTGATAAAAAATCTGGAACAAATCCGCAAGCAGGAGCACGCCGAAAACAACTCCGACATTATCGAAATCGACGACTTGTTCGTCTACCTTGCCGAACAGGATAAACTGCGCGATCTCGAAACGGATAAGCTGAAACGCCAGAACGAGGAACTTGCAAGCGTCACCGAAAACCAGACCGCCGAAATCGACAAGCGACAAGCCGAAATCGAAAGGCTTGCGTATTCCCGCAAAAACGAAATCGATCCGGACAACTACGAGGCGTTCAAAGCCGGGCTGAAAGAACTCACGAAAACGGAAAGAAAGATTTTCGACTTGTATATTGACGGCAAGTCCGCAAACGAAATCGCCGACGTCCTTAATATCCGCGAAAGCACGCTTAAATTCCACAACCACAACATTCTGGAAAAACTCGGCGTGTCCTCTCGCAAACATATGCTGCGCTACGCAACTCTGCTCCGTCAGGAATCGCAGGAACAGTAATTCGGAACCTCGTTAAATACAACTTGTTTCCTTGCATAAAAAAGACAACCCGCGGGCTGTCTTTTTTATTTTTGTTTTTTGTCCATTTCTCGCAATAATAGGCTTTTATCGCGTGATTTTAACAGTTAAACCACAATTTTTACCTATATCATTATATCATTGAAAAATCGAGAATTCAACGAATATGAAAAAATTTTTCCCGACGAATATCGGGTTTTATATGGTTTTCCGTCGTATTTTTAGGATGCCAACAGTTAATAATGCGAACGTTGCCAAAACGCCGATATTTTTGCGCTTTTATGAAAAATGCTCGCTTCTAGTACGAAAAGTACAACCGCGTTCGCCTTTTCCAAAAATCATTTGAAATCTCGGCGTTTTCGGTTGTGAACAAGTTTTCCGTCATGTTTTTAGAATAAGACAAGGCACGCGAGCGGCTTAATACTTTACCGTATAAGTCGTGAGCGTAACGCAGTATTAGTCAAAAACACGGCGCAAAAAAAAGGACTTGCTTTTGCAAGTCCCCTTTTCTCTTTTTATTACAGCTTGTTGCCGCAGTTATTGCAGTATGCGCTGTCGGCGGAATTCGCTTCGCCGCAGTTGTCGCAGGTTTTTGCAAGCGGCTTTCCGCACGCCTTGCAGAACTTCGCGTCAGCGTCGTTCAACGCGCCGCATTCGCACCTGACGCCGCTTTCGGTTTTTGCCGCTTTCACGACGTTTTGTATTGCCGGCGCGATTTCCGAACTTGCCTCGTTAATGACGGGCACACTTTCGTTTTTGGAATACGTGGCAATTTCGCGGCGGAACGCCAATGTGAGAAGCCCTGCCCCGATACCCAGCATGGGAAGCCCTATAAACGCCAGGAAGAAGAGTTTGGGCATTCCTTTGTCGGGATTACCGACCGTTATAACTAAGTCGATAAACGCCACCAGTGCCAGCACCGCCCCGACAATCACCAGGACAAATCCCGCGATCTTCAACTTTTTTTTCAGTTTTTCGTGTTTTTCAAAATTGTTTTCGTTTTGCATAATGACTCCGAAAGTTTTTTTATTGATTATATAATATCATAAGTTTCTTGGTTTTACAATACTAATTTTTGAGATTATCCTGCGGTTGTTTTTTTTTTCAAAAAACCCGATAAAAAAACCTTCGGTTACCCGAAGGTTTTTGATTGTTTTGTCTTAGTCTTTTACGCCAAGCGATTTTTTGAGTTCTTTCACTGTCTTTTCCCAGACTTTCTTATTCCTTGAAATCGAGTTGTCTTTGTTTGCTGCGATTGCGTTCTGAGCGGCAATCTGATAACGTGCCTCGGTATTTTTGGATTTAAGATCTTGGACAATGACGTCACGGAGCGTTTTATTTTTGTCGTTTTCGTCGTCTTCGCGGCCATAGTAAACGATGTAGTCAGGGGGAATAAGGTCGTCCGCTACGCCCGAAACGGTCGTGTCGTAAGGAATGTAACTTACGAACATGAAGTGAATGCCGTAGTCGGTGATGCACCAGCCGTACGAACCGAGACCGTTATTTACAAGTTCTCTGCCCTTTTTCGAAAATTCTTCAACGTAAGTTTTATCGGTTTCGTGGGGCGAGATAAGGTATCCGTTGCCGCCCGCAGTGATGGCGTTATTGCTGCTCGTATTATACATACCGGTGTCGTCGTTTACCATATAAACGTACTGCGCCGCGATTTCGCGTTTTGCCTCAAACGTAGTTGCCGCGTCGAGTTTCGCCGTAAGTTCGTTGATTACGTCCATTACGTTGTACTTCTTGATATTGCCTTCGCTATCGACCTCGTAAGGACGGGCGTTGCATTTTTCTTTCGTGCAGTACTTGTTGGGGTCATTGTTGTCTTTTTGTGCTTTTTCGCACTCTTCGCAGACTTCGTCGGGATCGTAATCGGGATTCGACTTTATAACCTCGATTTTGTTTGCAAGTTGTGCGCGATACTTTTCGACGATTGTTTTGTCGGGTTGTCCCGCCGTGAAGTTTTTAAGTTCGGTCGATTGCTCGTCGCTGAACTTAAAGAGAATGTTGAAAACGTAGCCGTAGCCGTGTTCCGACGTCGGATGATAAACGGTGTTTGTCAAGGACGACGAGATTGCGGTTTTGTAATTCGCTTCCGTTTCGATGCTGAATTTTTCCTTGTTGAGAGAAACGTATCTTTCGTATTCAGCCTGTATTGCGGCGTCGTCGGGGTTGAAATCCTTGCTGAGTTCTCTCTTATACTTCGAGATAAGCTGGGTTTCGTACGCGCTGTTAAGGTAATAATCGTAGGACTTGTAGTTGTCTGCAAGTTGTTTTTTGAGTTCGTTCAGAGCCTTGGGTATATAGTCGGCTTTGCCCTCGACCTTGTTAAGTTCGTCCCATTCTTTTTCGGTGTACAAATCTTTGTAGGGTTTCTCAAAGAACTTAATTTCGGCGTCTTCGGGCTTTAACTCCGCATTGTAATCGACTTCCGCTTCCGCCTTGTCGGGACGTGTGGGACGCGCGGCGATTTTGTCGGTTTCGTCGACTTTATCGTCGTCGGTCGTATCGTCCGTCGTGTCGTCGGTGGAGTTTGCCTCTTTCCAGAGTTCCTCAAACACCTGTTTGTACCACTTTGCCATGGATTCGTTCGCGCTCTTTACCGCTTCGTTTTTCTCAACGGCGTTCAGCAGGTCGGCAACCGCGGTGGTGTTTGCGACGCCCTGACTTTTTGCGATTTCGTCACGGACGTAAAGGATAAGCAACTTGCGCTGAGCAAGCGAATCCAATATGGATGTCGCCGCTTCGTCGACGGTGTATCCGTAATAGTAAACGTAATAGTAGGCAAGTGAGTTGAACGACTCGTTAAACTCGCCCTTCGTGACGGTGGACGTAAGCCCTGCGTATTTCACGGTGGCAAGCGATTGGTTGTAGTCGCGCTCCTCGTTCTTCGTGATAACGTCGCAACCCGCAAACACGGTAATTGCGATAATCGTCACAAGTATAACTGCCAAGAATTTCTTAATATTCATCATAGACTCCTTGCGGAATTATATATAATAATAAAAACCGTACACCATATTATATAAGATTACCTTAAATTAGGCAAACGTTTTTATATATTTTCCTTTTTATCGTTTTTTTGTTTTTCACGCGGGAAATTTCACGATTTTTACGTGATCAGCAAAAAGTTTATCATCTTTTCGACAACCTGCTCGACAGAATGCCCCTTTGTGTTGAACAACAGTTGCGGGGGTACGGTCGCCGTCAGCACGACGTCTTCGGTAAGTTTTGCCACGGCGGAAAGCAGGTTTTGCTCCTTAAAAACGTTCGCGTCGCGGAACACGAATGCCGCGCCTTTTTTCGTCGCGACGATTTTTTCGACGTCGTATTCGCCGGCAAGGCTTTTTAAAAGTGCGATGTCGATAAGGTTTTTAAGCGGCGCGGACACGGGACCGTATACGTCGGACAGCGCCGCGATAAGTTCGTCCCTTTCTTTCACGCTCGTAACTTCCGAAATGCGCTTGTATACCCTGATTTTGTCGCCGTCGCCCACGTAGTCTTCGGGGACGTATGCGTCAACGTCGATTTTGATAAGCACGTTGTTTTCTTTCTTTACGCCGCCGTTTTTGATTTCTTCCACGGTTTCTTTCAGAATCTTGCTGTACAGTTCATAGCCGACCTTTTCGATATGGCCGTGCTGTTCCGCGCCGAGGAAAGTTCCCGCGCCTCTTATTTCAAGGTCGCGCAGCGATATTTTGAATCCGCTGCCGAAGTCGCTGTATTCGGTAAGCGCGGTAAGGCGTTTTACGGCGTCGTCGGTCAGGACTTTGTTAAGCCGCGTCGTGAAATATGCGTGTGCAAGCGCGCCGCTTCTGCCGACTCTGCCCCTTAACTGATACAAAGTCGAAAGCCCGAATCTGTCGGCGTCGATAACGAAAAGAGTGTTCGCGTCGGGAAGGTCGATGCCGTTTTCGATAATCGTCGTTGCGATAAGCACGTCCGCTTCCCTTTGATAAAACGACGTCATTCGTTTGTCAAGTTCGCCCGCGCCCATCTGGCCGTGCGCCACCATCACCCTTGCTTTGCCGTCAACGAGTTTCCTGACCTTTTCGGCAAACGCCTCGATAGTTTCGACGTAGTTGTAAAGGATAAACACCTGTCCGCCGCGGCTCACTTCGCGCATGACGGCGTCTTTTAACAGCCCGTCGCTGTATTCGACGACGTAGTTTTGCACGGGCAAACGGTTTTTCGGCGGGGTTTCCAGAAGACTTATGTCGCGGACTCCGCTCAACGCAAGATTCAGCGTTCTCGGGATCGGCGTTGCGGTAAGCGTTAAAACGTTGACGTCCTTTTTCACCGTTTTCAGTTTTTCCTTGTGCTCCACGCCGAAACGCTGCTCTTCGTCAAGGATTAAAAGCCCGAGATCGTGGAACGCGACGTCTTTCGACAGTATGCGGTGCGTGCCGACGACGATACTTACCACGCCGTCTTCGATTTCTTTGAGCGAGCGGTCGATTTCCTTGTCCGATTGAAGCCTTGATAAAAGTACCGTCTTTATCCCGAAGCCCTGCAACCTTGCGTTTAAGGTGTTGAAATGCTGTTTTGCAAGGATTGTCGTCGGGGCAAGAATTGCGACTTGCTTGTTGTCCATGACCGTTTTGAACGCCGCGCGGAACGACACTTCCGTTTTGCCGTAGCCGACGTCGCCGCAGACAAGCCTGTCCATCACGCGCCCTTTTTCCATATCGTCCTTGATTTCGCGGACGGCGCGGTCCTGGTCGTCGGTCAGGTCGTATTCGAAATTTTCCTCGAATTCGCGCTGCCACGGCGTATCGGGGGAATATTTATATCCTTTTTGCTTTTCGCGTTCCTGATAAAGTTTCAGCAGATCGAAGGCAAGTTTACGTATCGACGCCTTCGCTTTTTCTTTGGTTTTTTTGAATTCGTCGCCGCCGAGTTTATTGAGTTTCGGCGTTTCTCCGCCCGAAAACTTCGTCAGCATATCCATCTGGTCGA
>ENA-UERN01001183-UERN01001183.1-human-gut-metagenome-genome-assembly--contig:-NODE-1183-length-25574-cov-43.412245_pt1 | contig 25574 bp, 20 predicted proteins | sample MGYA00242950_ERZ507950 | MGnify/ENA primary metagenome ERZ507950 (study PRJEB26167, sample SAMN06115515) | human gut metagenome | host: Homo sapiens | place: China:Ningxia | collected 2014-11-26...
ATTCCCCTGAAGCACCCGGTCAATCTGGCCTACGAGGCCGCCACCGCCGACCTGAACGATGTGAACATGATCGACCCCTTCCATCTGGAAGCCTACGGCGTGACCACCGTGAACTACAACCGCGACATCGAGATCTTCCCGGTGGTGAACGCCATGTTCGAGTTGATCGCAGGCCAGAGCCCCTACAAGTCCCCCACGGATATGGGCGTGAACATGGCTGGCAACTGCATCGTGGACGATGCAGTCTGCTGCGAGGCCTCCCGCAAGGAGATCGTGCGCCGGTACTACAAGTGCCTGTGCGAGCAGAAGATCACCGGCACCGCCAAGGAGAGCGAGCGCTACAAGCTGGAACTGCTGATGAATCAGGCCGGGCTGACCATGGGCGCACGGGAAGTGGAAAAGCAGGCGCACGCCCGCAGCGAAGCTACCGGCGGCGCACCGGCTGCTGCCATTGAGCTGAGCGACGGCACCGTCATCACCGGCAAGACCGGCCCACTGCTGGGTGCTACCGCAAGCGCCCTGATCAACGCACTCAAGTATCTGGCGGGCATCCCGCAGGAGACGGATCTGGTCAGCGCTGCCGCCATCGAGCCCATCCAGACCCTCAAGACCAACTATCTGGGCGGCAAAAACCCCCGTCTGCACACCGACGAGATCCTGATCGCCCTGTCCAGCTCTGCTGCTTCCAGCGAGCTTGCCGCAGCAGCTATGCACCAGCTGCCCAACCTCAAGGGCTGCGATGTGCACTCCACCGTGCTGCTTTCCAGCGTGGACAGCAGCACCCTGAACCGTCTGGGCATGTACCTGACCTGCGACCCCGTCTACGAGGAAGAGGACCGCAAGTACCATAAGCTGTAAAAAATAGCAATGCGCAAACTCCCCTGTTAAAGCCGTCTGGCTTTGGCAGGGGAGTTTTGGCTATTGCCTTGCTACTTGTCCGCAGATATGGTACACTTGTTCTGCTTATTTTTTAAAGCGGATAAGAAAAGAGGATTAACAATATGGAACAACAACACAAGCGCAGTGCATTCTCTGGTAAAATCGGGTTCGTGCTGTCTGCCGCAGGTGCTTCGGTGGGTCTGGGCAACATCTGGCGCTTCCCGTATCTGGCAGCCAAATACGGCGGCGGCATTTTTCTGCTGGTATACATTCTGCTGGCAGTCACCTTTGGCTATACCATGATCGTGGCCGAGACCGCGCTGGGCCGCATGACCCACAAAAGCCCGGTCAGCGCCTACGCCCACTTTGGCAAGGGGAAAGGCATCCGCTTCGGCGGCTGGATCAACGCCATCATCCCCATTCTGATCGTGCCGTACTATTCGGTCATCGGCGGCTGGGTCATCCACTATCTGGCCGAGTATCTGTGCGGCCGCGGCGGGAATCTGGCAACGGACGGCTACTTCTCCGCCTTTATCACCAACGGCCTGCAGGCCGAGCTGGCGTTTTTGCTGTTCAGTCTGTTCACACTGGGCATTATCTTTGCCGGTGTGCGCAACGGCGTGGAGCGCGTCTCCAAGGTGATGATGCCGGTGCTGGTGGTGCTGTCGCTGGTCATTGCGGGCTACTCTGTCACCCGTCCCGGTGCGCTGGCGGGTGTAAAGTATTTTCTGGTGCCCAACCCCAAAAACTTCTCTTGGATGACCGTGGTCACCGCCATGGGGCAGATGTTCTATTCTCTGTCCATCGCCATGGGCATTCTGGTCACCTTCGGCTCTTATATGAAGAAGGACGTCTCCATCGAAGAGTCCACCGAGAACGTGGAGGTGTTCGATACCGCCATTGCCATCATGGCAGGCCTGATGATCATCCCGGCGGTGTTCGCCTTCTCCGGCGGCGACCCGGACACCCTGCAGGCCGGCCCTGCACTGATGTTCATCACCATCCCCAAGGTGTTTGCCAGCATGGGTCTGGGCACTGTGGTGGGTGTGCTGTTCTTTGTGCTGGTGCTGTTTGCAGCCATTACCAGCTCCATCGCTCTGACCGAGAGCGCCGTCTCCACCTTTGAAGATGAACTGGGCTGGGACCGCACCCGCTCCACCGTGCTCATCGGCGCCATCATGGTGGTGCTGGGCAGCCTGTCGGCACTGGGCTACGGCCCGCTGGCCGGGGTGACTGTGTTCGGGATGCAGTTTTTGGACTTCTTCGACTTCCTGACCAACTCTGTCATGATGCCCATTGCAGCCATTGCCACCTGCCTGCTGGTGTCCCGCGTCATCGGCGTGGAGCAGATCGCGCAGGAGGTGGAACAGGACGGTCAGCGGTTCCGCCGCAAACCGGTGTTCAATTTTATGATCCGCTGGCTGTGCCCCATTTTTGCCGCCATCATTCTGGCAAGCTCGGTGGCAAACGCCTTTGGCTGGATCGCCATGTAAACCAAAAACAGTATTTCCGGCAGCAGAACGCAAGTTTTTAACAGTAGAAGCAGGACAAGGGGGCCCTTATGAAAATGGAAACCTTGAAGCAGCAGATCCTGACGGCAAAGGGTGACGTGCGGGCAGAGCTTGTGCTGAAAAATGCCCGGGTCATCAACGTGTTCACAAACGAGATCGAGCAGGCCGATGTAGCCATCCGTCAAGGCATCATCCTTGGCGTGGGACACTATACCGGCGAGACCGAGCTGGACTTGCAGGGCAAGTATGTCTGCCCGGGGCTTGTGGATGGGCACATCCACATTGAAAGCTCCATGCTCTGCGGCCCGGCCTTTGAACAGGCGGTGTTGCCCCACGGCACCACGGCGGTGGTCACCGACCCGCACGAGATCTCCAATGTAGCCGGTACGGCGGGGCTGGACTTTATGCTGGAGACTACAAAAGATCTGGCGCTTTCGGTCTGTTTCATGCTGCCCTCCTGCGTGCCTGCCACCGGGCTGGACGAGTCCGGCGCGGTGCTGGAAGCGGAGCGGCTGCGCCCCTACTATCAGCAGCCCCGGGTACTGGGGCTGGCTGAGTTGATGAACTCCTACGGCACAGTGTGCGCGGACGAAAAGATCCTGCAGAAGATCTGCGACTGCACCGCCGCTGGCAAAAAGATCGACGGGCACGCCCCCTTCCTCAGCGGGGAGGAGCTGAACGCCTATGTCGTTGCCGGGGTACAGTCCGACCATGAGTGCTCGGACATCCATGAAGCCATGGAAAAGCTGCGGCGCGGACAGTACATCATGGTGCGGGAGGGTACCGCAGCGCAGAACATGGAAAGCCTGCTGCCTCTGTTCCGGGAACCCTATTGCAGCCGCTGTATGCTGGTGACCGATGATAAGCACCCCGGAGACCTGTTGCAGGGCGGGCACATCGACTATATCATCCGCAAGGCCATTGCTGCCGGGGTAGATCCGGTGGTGGCAGTGCGGATGGGCACCCTTGTCCCGTGTCAGTACTTCGGTCTTGCGCACAGCGGCGCGGTAGCCCCGGGCTATACCGCTGACCTGATCGTACTGTCGGATCTGGAACAGTTCACGGTGGAGCAGGTGTACAAAAAGGGCAAACTGGTGGCGCAGCAGGGCAAAATGCTGCACCCCGCCGCCCTTACTGTGGACAAAGCACGGTTTGCGCGGGTGTTCGATTCCTTCAACATGGACGAGATCACCCCGGAGCAATTGCAGCTGAAGCAGACCGGCACCCGGCAGCGGGTGATCTGCCTGACCCCGCACGCCCTGCTGACCACCGAAAAGATCGTTCCGTTCTGCCAGCACCCGGGCACAGCGCCCGGCGTGGACGTGGCGCAAAAGATCGTCAAGCTGGCGGTGTTCGAGCGGCATCACCGCTCCGGCCATGTGGGCTTGGGCTTTTTGGGTAACTATGGCCTGCAATGCGGCGCAGTGGCTTCCAGCATTGCCCACGACTCCCACAACCTCATCGTGGCGGGCACCAACGATGCCGACATGGTGCTGGCGGGCAACACGGTGCGCAAAAATAAGGGCGGCCTTGCCTTTGCACTGAACGGACAGGTGGTAGGGGAGCTGCCGCTGCCGGTGGCAGGGCTTATGAGCACCGAGAGCGCCGAGGCTGTGGAGGAAAAGCTGCAAGCGCTCAAGGCGGCGCTGAAAGCCCACGGTATCTCGGAGGACATCGACGCCTTTATGACCCTTGCCTTCGTCAGCCTGCCGGTCATCCCCAAGCTGCGGCTGAACACCTACGGCATCGTGGATGTGGAGGCCCAGCAGATCGTCCCGGCGGTGTTCTGAGAACGCGGCACAGGATTGAATTTGGAAATCATTTTTATCGGCACAATGCCGGACAGTCTGCGGGCTGTCCGGCATTGTGCATTCACGGAAAGATGGCTCTTGACTTTTTGCCACAGAACCGGTATGTTGATACTGTCCGTCTGACACACAGCATTGCATTTATAATATAAGGAAACTTTATGGAAAAACGCAGCACACCCTCTTTGCAGATCACCGACCGCTTTGGCGCGCAGACGGCCTTTGCCAGCCTGCGTCTGCCGGACGGCACCGAAGCCACCGTGCCGGCAGAGCACGCCGCCGCTATCTATGTAAACGAGCAGCCCGCCTTCCGGGTGGTATGCACCCCGGCGCTGCTGCCGCAGCTGGCCTTGGGGCGGCTGCTCACCGAAGGGTGGATCGCATCTGCGGATGAGGTGGAGCAGATCGCCGTCTGCGCCGAGGGCGCAAAGGTACAGGTATATCTGCGTCACCCGCTGCCCACCCGCCGCGCCGCCGCGCAGGAGGTCGCCAGCTGCTGCACCGATAATATCGCGCTGGGCAGTCCGGTGGAACTGCAGCCCCTGCGCCCTGTGCCCGGGCTGGCGTTGCAGCCGGAATGGGTGGAGCGCCTGACCGCCGCCATGCACGCCGGGCTGCCGCTGTACCGCGCCACCCGGGCGGTGCACAGCTGCTTTGTACTGCACAAAGGGAAAATTGTTTTTGCCTGTGAGGATCTGGGGCGGCACAACGCACTGGATAAGGCCGTGGGCTGCGCGGTGCTGGCAGGGCTTCCGCTGGCAGAATGCGTGCTGTACACCAGCGGCCGGGTGCCGCTGGATATGGTGCGCAAGGCCATCCGCGCCGGGGTGCCGGTGCTGGTAAGCAAAAGCATGCCCACCGTGCAATCCGCAGAGCTTGCAGCAGAATACGGCCTGCAGCTGGTGTGCGGACGCAAAATCCCTAAAGTTTAAGCAGATTTTACAAAAACAATCGTTACAAAACGGAAAAGCCTGTCTGTTTCTGTTGACATACTCCGCGCACGCATGTTAATATATTATCGAAGAGACCGCTCCGCTGTTGCAGCAGCCAGAGCGGCCTCAATTGTTGTCCGGGGTTCCCCGGCAAAATAAAAAACAGGCAGGTGATAACATGAAGCAGGCAACCAACCCGTTTGCGCCCGTACCGCTGTGGCGCAAGCGGCTGCCGGGCTATGCAGCCATGGGCGTTGCGACCATCGCCTTGGCGGTCGGTCTGACCACCTTGCAAAGCGCACGCACCACGGTTGCCGGTACCCTGCTGCCGGTGTCGGAGGCGGATGCAGCCACCTACGGCATCAGCGCAGTGTACCAGCTCGACGATGGCAGCTACCGCGTGGAGGGCTCTCAGAAGGGCTTCCAGAGCGATGTACAGGCTGCCGTGACCATTGACGCCGAGGGCAATGTTTCCGCAGTAGAGATCCTCTCGCAGGACGAAACAGAAAGCCTTGGCGGCCAGTGCGTCAACCCGGAGTTCACGTCCCAGTATCAGGGCGCAGCTCCCTTCACGCTGGCGGGCAAAAGCTACACCGTAACGGACCCCGTTACCGGTGCCGCCTATGCCGCTGCCGGTGCAGCGGAGGAGCAGCCCGCTGCTGCCGGGGATTTTGACCCCGCACAGTGGCGCACCTTCGATACCTCTCCTGAGGCCGAGGCTACCCGCAAGATGTATGCTGCGGGGCTTACCCTCTCGGCGCTGAATGGAGAGCCTTTGGACGATGAGCTGGCTCCGCCGCTGGATTCCAGCGCAGAGGCCGTGGCACGGCGCAAGCTGTACGCAGCCATGCTCAGCAAGAGCGCACTGGACGGCGAGCCGATGGCGGTCCCCTTTGCGGATCTCTCGGCAGAAGAGCAGTCCAAGGTGCGTCTGGAGCAGGCCAGCCTGACCACCACCGGCAATGCGTCCGGTGCCGTCAGCGCAGACCTGACCGAGGTGGACGCCCTTTCCGGCGCAACCATCACCTCTTCGGCTGTGACGACCATCGTCAACAACTCGTATTTCTATGTGACCGAGGTGCTCAGCGCAGAGTGACCTCAACGGAGGAATGGAACCTATGGCAAAAACTGATTTCCTGACGGCTGACATGACCCGCCGTCAATTCATGAAGATCTCGGGCAAGAGCCTTGCAGGGCTCACCCTGTCCGCTTCCATGCTGTCCCTGTTCGGCTGCTCTCAGCAGCAGGTGGATTCCGGCGCAGTGGCCACTTGGGCACTGCCGCAGGGCCTGCTGGTGGTCAACGCAGATCTGTGCACCGGCTGCCAGCGCTGCGAGATCAACTGCACCCTGACCAACGATGGCGTGTGCTCCTCTTACATCAGCCGCGTCAAGATCCAGCGCCGTCTGAATCTGGACGGCGCCGGCAACGGCCTGCTGTCCGGCACCGATAACTGCTTTGTCTACTTCCCGGATACCTGCCGCCAGTGCGAGGACCCCGCCTGCGGCAACGCCTGCCCGCAGAAGGCCATCACCACCGACGACCGCGGCATCCGCGTAGTGGATACCGACAAGTGCATCGGCTGCGGTGCCTGCCATGAGGCCTGCCCGTGGCATATGCCCACCGTCAACCCCGAGACCGGCAAGTCCTCCAAGTGCATCGCCTGCGGTGCCTGCGTGGCAGGCTGCCCGTCCGGCGCTCTGTCCATCGTGGATTGGGATGCCGTTACCAGCGCAGCACAGGCTGCATACTTGGATCTGTAAGGAGGAACTACAATGGCTGAAAGTTATGGCTGGGCAGGCAAGATCCTGCGCGTCAACCTGACCACCGGCGAGATCACCACGCAGGATGACGAAAAGTACCATAAGTATATCGGCGGTATGGGCATGGCCTACCGCATTATGTATGAGGAAGCTCCCATGGAGCTGGACCCCTATGACGAGAAGGCTCTGGTCATCTTTGGTGTCGGCCCCCTGACCGGCGCAGGCGTGCCCTGCTCCGGCCGTATGAACGTGACCTTCCGCTCCACCTGGTCCAAGGGTCACTCCATTATCGACGCACACATGGGCGGCCACATCGGCTCCATGCTGAAGTATGCCGGTTACGATGGCATCGTGGTCAGCGGCATCTCTGAAAAGCCCGTCTACCTGCGCATCGAGGACGGCGCGGTCTCTCTGGAGGACGCAAGCGAGATCTGGGGCAAGGGCACCTTTGCTGCCAACAAGTGGATGGTAGAGCAGAACGGCCGCGAGTTCGAGACTGCTTCCATCGGCCCTGCCGGTGAAAATCTGGTGGACTACTCCACCCTGAACACCAGCTTCGGCAACTCCGGCGGTGCCGGTCTGGGCGCTGCCATGGGCAACAAGAAGCTGAAGGGTCTGGCCATCCGCGGCACCGGCAGCGTCAAGGTGGCTGACCCCAAGAAGGTGCTGGAGCTCTCCAACTACATGATGGGCAACCTGATCGGCGGCAACAACAACCACAACGTGCCCGCACAGCCCCAGAGCTGGGCAGAGTACAGCGCCACCTCCGGCAAGAACCGCTGGTCCGGCGCCCCCGGCCGTATGTGGAAAAAGGCTCCCGGCGGCCCCGTGGATACCGGCGAGCAGCCCTACAACGATATCAACAAGGTGGCACTGCGCTGCTTCAAGGGCTACTTCGACTTCGGCGCTCCCGCTGCCGAGTACACCGTGAAGAACGGCGGCTGCTCCTCCTGCCCCATCCGCTGCTACACCGAGTATGATGTGGATCCGCTGGCAGATTACGATCTGCCCACCCACAACTCCAACACCTGTATGCCCGTGCTGTACGGCACCCGCGTCTACCCGGACGGCGTGCACGACTTCAAGTACGAGGGCGACGGCACCATGGTCATCAATCTGGCATGGGCTCATGCTGTGGACGATATGGGTCTGTGGGACAACTACGGCAACCTGAACCGCGACCTGCTGTGGATCCTGCGCATGCCGCGCGAGGAGGCCACCAAGTACATCAGCGAGGCCGAGTACGACTCTCTGCCTTGGGAGTGGGAGAAGGCCGGCGATCCCCGCTGGGAGGTCGAGCTGATCCGCCGCATGGCTTACGGCGAGGGTGATTTGTCCGTCATCGCCAAGGGCACGCTGGCCATGATGGAAAAGTTTGGCCTGCCCAAGAGCTGGCTGGACCGCAATGACGGCGCTACCAACTCCAACCTGATCTACAACGGCTTCCCCAACCACCACGGCCCTGCTGAGGCATGGCAGGTTGGTATGCTGTACAACCTCGTCTATAACCGCGACTGCATGATCCACGAGATCGTCTGCGAGACCGGCTCCGGTGCTCCCTATGAGGTGACCAAGAAGGTCATGGAGGACTTCTTCGGCGAGGGCTGCTATGATAAGGCTAAGGCCTACACTCCCATCAACGAGAACAAGGCAAAGCTGGCTGCCTACTGCGTCAACGATAAGAACTTCCACGACTCCGCTACCCTGTGCAACTGGATGTGGCCCATGACCCAGTCTCCCTCCAAGGAGCGCGACTACCACGGCGATCTGGATCTGCAGGCAGACTTTATGACTGCTGTTACCGGCGAGACCTATACCCAGGCCGGTCTGCAGGAGGACGGTGCCCGCATCACCCAGATGCTGCGCGCGATGACCGCCATCAGCTTCCAGCAGAACTGCGGCAGCGCAAACCTGCGTCAGGAGCACGATGCCATCTGCGATTGGGTGTTCGATAAGGACCCCGACTTCAAGGCATTTGAGGAAGGCACCACCAAGCTGGACCGCGCCGACATGGAGAAGGCAAAGGATCTGTTCTACGACGTCTTTGGCTGGGATCGCACCACCGGTGTGCCCACCCGCGAGACGCTGGAGAAGTATGATCTGGCTGACATGGCCGATGATCTGGAGAAGCGCGGCATCTACGCCCAGAACACCGCAGCAGCTGAATAAATCCAACGGATAAATCCCATAGAAAGAGGAAAAATCGTCATGTTGTTTGGCAGACGTAAACCCGGCTACACCACCACGGTGGATGGCAGCGTAGACCCGGAACAGGCCGTTCTGGAACTGCAAAAGGCAGAGCTGGCCGCCAAGAAAAAGCCCAAGGCAGAGGTGTTTGACATCGACGCCGCAAGCGAGACTGCCCGCCGCCTGAAGGAGACCGGCAGCACCTTTGACGGCAGCGCCGCCAAGACCGGCGAGGATGTGATCGCCGCAGTGGAGCGGGAGACCGCCGAGCTTGCCGCAAAGCAGGCCGCCGAGGCCGCACCCGAAGCCGCCGAGGCTGCGCAGCCCGATGCTGCAAAGCCGGAACTGCTGGATTTTCTGGCCGGTGAACCGGAGGCAGAAAACGATCCCTTTGCGGATCAGCCCACCAAGACCGCACCGGAGCTGCCGGAGCTGACCCCGGCACAGGAGTTGGCCGGTTATATCCGCGCCCGCTCTGCGGCTGCGCTGATTACCCCCCACGCTTTGCTGCTGGAGGAAGTGGAAAACGCCGACGAGCTGCTGGCGCAGATGCCCGCAGACCCCCAGTGCACCGATATCGTCACCCGCGCGGGCGCAAAGGACACCTACTACTATTCCAACGCCAATATGAGCGATAACTACGCCATGATCGCGCAGCTCATCGAGGACAAGGATCTGTGTGTAATGTTCGCCGAGATGGTGCGGTTCAACGCCCGCATCTACCCCAGTGCCACCCCGCTCAAGTACTTCCAGCGCTCCCCCTACGGCCTTGCGCCGGAGGTCATCGAGCAGACTTGGAAGGCTATGCAGGAGAACCCCGCCTATGCCGATATCGAGGAGCTGACCAACAACCAGAACGAGCGGTTCCTCTTTTCCACCAAGCACCTCACCCGCCGCTACGCCAAGGCCATCAGCGACGTGGACGATTTCTGCGATTAAACCAACCTACAATTGAATCAGGGTATAAGAGCTTCTTTGAGCAAAGGTGTCTAAACTCCCGCAAGGAGCAGGACACCGCGCCGCAATGCTGCACCCGCAAGGGCGGGCATTCAAGGGTGGCAGGGGAAACCCCACCGCCTTCCCGCAGAAGAAACGCTGCAATTTGAAAAAAAGAACTCCTCCCATCTTCACAGGTGCTTTTTGGCTGTGTGCTGCCGCTGCAAGGGCGGCGCATAGCCAAAGGCTGCCACCGGCGTAGCAGACTGCAAACTGCCGCAGCCGGTTTTGTGGGGATATTCTGCGGAGGCGTTTTGATTTTCCGGTCAAGACGTCTCCGCTTCTTTTTCACCTGCCTTTTTTGAAAAAAGAATACCCCCGCCGGTGTCCCCGTCTGAGCCATAGCAGAAGGGGAGAGCGGCGGGTCTATGGAGGAAGTTATAATGAACCAGCCTTTCTGCTCCCCCGTTCAGGCGCTGCGCAGCGTGCTGGACGCGGCAGCGCTTCTGCCTTCTCCGTCCCCGGAGACTATCCCGCTGGAAGCCGCCTGCGGGCGCATTGCCGCCGCCGACCTCTGTGCCCGGATGGACCAGCCCCCCTTTGACCGCAGCCCGCTGGACGGCTACGCCCTGCACAGCGCGGATACTGCCGGTGCAAGCCGGGAGACCCCGGTCACCCTGCCGGTGGTGATGAAGCTCTACGCGGGCGATGCCCCGGCTGCGGCACTGCCCGCAGGCTGCGCCGCCCGCATTATGACCGGCGCGCCCCTGCCGGAGGGCGCGGACTGCGTCCTGATGCAGGAACTGACCGACAGCGGCGAGGAGACCGTGCAGCTTTATGCCGCTGTAAAACCGCTGCAAAACGTGGTGTTCCGCGGCGAGGACGTGGCCGCAGGCGCGGTCATTGCGCCCGCCGGGACGGTACTCACCCCCGCCCATCTGGGCGTGCTGGCGGGGCAGGGCTACACCGAGGTATCGGTGTACCGCCCGCTGACCGTGGGCGTGCTTGCCACCGGCAGCGAACTGCTGGAACCCGGCGCACCGTGGACACCCGGTAAAATTTACGATGCCAACGGCATCCAGAACGCCGCCCGGCTGCGTCAGCTGGGCTTTGCCGTGGAGCGGCAGCAGTGCTCCGACGACCCGGAGGTCATCACCGGTAAAATGCAGGAACTGCTGACCCGCTGCGATGCAGTCGTCACCAGCGGCGGCGTTTCCGTGGGGCAGAAGGACTATCTGCCCCGTGTGCTGGAAAAGCTGGGTGCACAGCTGCTGGTGGAGGGCGTAGCCCAGAAGCCCGGCAGCCCCATGCTGGCGGCAACACTGGGCGGCAAGCTGGTGTTCTGCCTGTCCGGCAACCCCTTTGCCGCCGCCGCTACGCTGGAGCAGTACGCCATCCCCGCGCTGCTGCGCGCCGCCGGACGCCGGGAGGCAAGCTGCATCCCTGCCCGCACCGTCTGCACCCTGACAAACGGTTTTGCCAAAGCCAGCAAGGGCAACCGCTACCTGCGGGCGACTGCCTGCGGCGGCAAGGTGACCCTGCCCGGCGCGGGCAACACCGAGGCGCACTCTTCCGGTGCGCTGTCCGCCATGATGGGCTGTAACTGTCTGGTGGAGATCCCCGCCGGAAGCGGGCCGGTGGAACCCGGTACAGAAGTGGAGGTGCTTTGCTTTGTACAGTGAACAAAAACAAATGCTGGCCGAAACACAGGCGCTCAAGCGCCCGGCGGTGCTGGCCGTCAGCGGGGTGCACAACAGCGGTAAGACCACCCTGCTGGAAAAGCTGCTGCCCGTACTGCGCAGCCGTGGGCTGAAGGTAGGCGTCATCAAGCACGACGGCCATGATTTTACCCCGGACGTGCCCGGCACCGACAGCTACCGTCTGAGGGAAGCCGGTGCCGAGGGTGTGGCGGTCTACTCCGGCACGCGCTATCTGCTGACCGAGGAATTCCGCCTGACCGAGCAGGATCTGCTTGCCCTGTTCGAGCGTCACGGCTACGACCTTGTGCTGCTGGAAGGGTTCAAGTCCAGCGGCTGGCCGAAGATCGAGGTGGTGCGCAGCGCCATTTCGGATGCGCCCGTCTCCTTCCAGCCGCTGGCGGTGGTGGGGGATATCCCCGGCGCAGATTTTGACCTGAACGATATTCCGGCACTGGCAGACTGGATCGAAGCCCAGATGCCCGCGCTGTAAGGAGAATGCCATCATGAAACTGATCCGTACTGTTGACGCCGCAGGGCAGGTGCTCTGCCATGATATCACCCAGATCATCCCGGGCGAGTACAAGGATGCCCGCTTTCGCAAGGGACACGTCATCCAGCCCGAGGACATCCCTGTGCTGCTTTCCATCGGCAAGGAGAACCTCTACGTCTGGGAAAAGCACCCCGGCATCCTCCACGAGGACGAAGCAGCCGCCCTGCTGTACAAGGCTGCTGCGGGCAAAAATATCCACGGCACTGCGCCGAAAGAGGGGAAGATCGAGCTGATCGCGGACTGCGACGGGCTGCTAAAGATCAACCGCAGGGCGTTGATGGCTGTGAACAGCACCCCGCAGATGATGATCGCCACCATCCACGGCGACCTGCCGGTGAAAAAAGGACAGAAGCTGGCCGGTACCCGCATCATCCCGCTGGTCATCGAGCAGGAGAAGATGGACGCTATGCAAGCCGCTGCCGGGGCAGAGCCTATTCTGAACGTGCTGCCCATGCAGGCCAAGAAGGTGGGCATCATCACCACCGGCAGCGAGGTGTTCAAGGGACGCATTGAGGACAAGTTTACCCCCATCCTGCAAAGCAAGCTGGCCGTCTACGGCTGCGAGATGGTTTTCCATAAGGTCTGCGATGATGACCCCGCCGGGATCACCGCCGCCATTCTGGAGGCCAAGGCCGCAGGGTGCGAACTGATCTTTACCACCGGCGGCATGAGCGTGGACCCCGACGACCGCACCCCGCTGGCCATCAAGAACACAGGCGCGGACATCATTACCTACGGCGCGCCGGTGCTGCCGGGCGCGATGTTCCTTGTCAGCTATCTGGACGGTGTACCGGTGTGCGGTCTGCCCGGCTGTGTGATGTACGCCAAGCGCACCATTTTTGACCTGCTGCTGCCCCGTCTGCTGGCCGATGACCCCATCACCGCCGAGGATATCGCCCGCTTGGGCGAAGGCGGTCTGTGCCTGAACTGCGAGATATGTCACTGGCCGAACTGCGGCTTTGGGCACTGCTGAAACCCTCTCAGCTTACTAAGGTGAAAAAATATGAGTGATAATAATCTGACACATTTTGATGCCGCCGGGAACGCCGTGATGGTGGACGTGAGCGCAAAGCCCGTCACCGCCCGGGAAGCCACTGCCCACGGCATTATTACCATGAACGCCGAGGCCTTTGCCGCCGTGCAGAGCGGCACCGTGAAAAAGGGCGATGTGCTGGGCGTGGCGCGCATTGCGGGCATCATGGCCACTAAGCGCACCAGTGAGCTGATCCCCCTGTGCCATCCGCTGCCCCTGACTAAGGTGGGCATCGAGTTCCGTCTGCTGCCCGAGCGGCAGGCCGTGGAAGCCCTGTGCACCGTCAAGACCAGCGGTGTGACCGGCGTGGAGATGGAAGCGCTGACCGGCGTTTCCACCGCGCTGCTGACCATCTACGATATGTGCAAGGCCGTGGATAAGGGCATGGAGCTGGGCGAGATCCATCTGGTGGAAAAGACCGGCGGCAAGAGCGGCCACTACATCCGGGCGGAGGGCGGCTATGTTTGATCGTTACCAGCGCGAGATCCATTATCTGCGCCTGTCGGTGACCGACCTGTGCAATCTGCGCTGCCGCTACTGTATGCCGGACGGCGTGGAAAAGCTGGAGCGGGAGGCCGTGCTGACCTACGAAGAATTTCTGCGTCTGGCCGCGCTGTTTGCCCAGTGCGGCATCGACACCGTGCGAGTGACCGGAGGCGAGCCGCTGGTGCGCAAGAACGTGGCGCAGCTGGTGGCAGGGCTTAAAGAGACTCCGGGCATCCGCCGGGTCACCCTGACCACCAACGCGGTGCTGCTGGCAGAGCAGCTGCCCGCTTTGCTGGACGCCGGGCTGGACAGCGTGAACATCAGTCTGGACACCCTGCGCCCGGAGGTGTTCCGGCAGATCACCGCCCGGGACGATTTTGCCGCCGTGCAGGCGGGCTTGCAGGCGGCGCTGGAAAGCGGCCTGCCGGTCAAGCTGAACTGCGTGCCGCAGGCGGGCGTGAACGAAGCCGAGCTGGAAGCCCTTGCCGCACTGGCAAAGGACAACGCCCTGCAGGTGCGGTTTATTGAGATGATGCCCATCGGCTACGGCGCTGCCATGCCCTGCATCTCCGGCCCGGAGCTGCGGGCGCGGTTTGCCCGGCGCTGGCCGGAGCTTGCGCCCCTTTCCCCTGCGCAGGAGCACGCCTTGGGCGACGGCCCGGCGGTGTACTACACCGTGCCGGGCTGGCAGGGCAGCATCGGCTTTATTGCAGCGGTGCACGGCAAGTTCTGCGCTTCCTGCAACCGGGTGCGGCTGACCAGTCAGGGCTTTTTGCGGCCCTGCCTTGCCAGCGAGACCGGCTGCGACCTGCGCGCACTGCTGCGCGGCGGCGCGGACGATGCGCAGCTGCTGGCCGCTATCCGGGAGACCATCTGGGCAAAGCCCCGGGAACACCATTTTAACGACAGTTCCATGCCCGCTACCCGCGGGATGTATCGCATTGGAGGATAAATAACTATGGGTAAGCTTCTGGCAATCTGCACCAGCCCCAAGCGGGGCACTGTAAAAACTGAGGTGCCCAGCGCCGTCCTGACCCCGGAATGGGGCATCGTGGAGGACGCCCACGGTGGCAACTGGCACCGTCAGGTCAGTATGCTCAGTGCCGAAAAAATCGAGGCGTTCCGCAAGAAGATCTGGGTGGACTACGGTGCCTTCGGCGAAAATCTGGTCATCGAGGGCTTCGATTTTCGCAATCTGCCGGTGACCAGCCGGTTCGCCATTGGCGATGTAGTGCTGGAAATGACCCAGATCGGCAAGGAGTGCCACAATGACTGTGTCATCAAGCAGCAGACCGGCGAGTGCATCATGCCCCACGAGGGTGTGTTTGCCCGGGTGCTCACCGGCGGCGAGATCCATGTGGGGGACGAGGTGACCCTGCTGCCCGCACTGGAAAACCCGCCTCTGCGTGCTGCCGTCATCACCCTTTCGGATAAGGGCAGCCGCGGCGAGCGGGAGGATAAAAGCGGCCCGCTGATTGTAGAGATGCTCACCGCCGCAGGCTATGTGGTGGAAGAGACCATGATCCTGCCGGACGAAGCCAAGGCGCTGAAAGCGCAGCTCATCCGCATGGCAGACGGCCGGCAGGTGAACCTTGTGCTCACCACCGGCGGCACCGGCTTCTCTCCCCGGGATATCACCCCGGAAGCCACCTGCGCTGTGGCCGACCGCAACGCCCCCGGCATTGCTGAAGCCATGCGCTACCACAGCCTGAGCATCACCCCGCGCGGGATGCTGAGCCGCGGCGTCAGCGTGCTGCGCGGCAAGACCCTGATCGTCAATCTGCCGGGCAGCCCCAAGGCGGTGCAGGAAAACCTCGAGTACATCCTGCCCAGCTTGGAGCACGGGGTACGCATCGCCGCGGGTCTGGACGGCGAGTGCGCCCGCAAGTAAGGTTTCTTGCCCTGTTTTCCTTTACGGGGCGTAGAAATAGAATGTTTTTTACTTGAAGTAAGGAGAAACAGAGATGAACGACCATCGCATTTCCCGTCGGAGTTTTCTGGCCGCTGCCGGTATGGCCGGTGCAGCCGCTGTCCTCACCGCCTGTGGCGGTGCAGCTTCCAGCGCAGCATCGTCCGTGGCTTCCTCTGAAGCAGCACAGAGCGTGGAGTTGATCGTGTTTGCCGCCGCCTCCCTCACCGAGACACTGAATGCGATCGGTGAGAGCTACACGGCAGAGCACCCGGAGGTGACCTTCCGTTTCAACTTCGACTCCTCCGGCACCCTCAAGACCCAGATCCAGGAGGGCGCGGATTGCGATCTGTTCATCTCTGCCGGTCAGAAGCAGATGAACCAGCTGGACATCACCGCTTCTGCCGATGTGAACAAGGACGGGCTGGACTTTGTGGATGCCGACAGCCGCGTGAACCTGCTGGAAAACAAGGTGGTGCTCTGCGTGCCGGAGGGCAGCGACAAGGGCATTGACAGCTTTGACGCACTGGCCGAGCACTTGAAGGCGCAGGATATCCTGTTCTGCATGGGCAACAGCGATGTGCCTGTGGGGCAGTATACCCAGAAGATCCTTGCCTACTATCAGCTGGACGAAGCTGCACTGGCTGCTGCGGGCGTGATCACCTACGGCTCCAACGTCAAGGAGGTGACCACGCAGGTCACCGAGGGCAGTGTGGATGCCGGTGTCGTTTACTGCACTGATGCGTACAGCGCCGGTCTGACCCCTGTGGACGAGGCCACCAAGGAGATGTGCGGTCAGGTCATCTACCCCGCCGCCGTGCTGAAGGCCGCCTCCAACGCCGAGGCCGCCAAGGAGTTTTTGGCTTACTTACAGACCGACAAGGCTATGACCGTATTCGAGGGCGTGGGCTTCAGCGCCGTATAAAGGAGCAGGCATGGACTGGTATCCGTTGTGGAACAGCCTGCGCATTGCTTTGATCAGCTGCGCGGCGGTATTCTTTCTTGGCATTTTTGCGGCCTATTATATTGCCCGGCTGCCCCGGGTGATCAAGGGTGTGCTGGATGTGCTGCTCACCCTGCCTATGGTGCTGCCGCCCACGGTGGTGGGCTACTTTCTGCTGCTGCTCTTCGGCGCAAAGCGGCCGCTGGGCATCTTCTTCATGCAGCAGTTTGGGGTAAAGCTGGTCATGAACTGGTACAGCGCCATTTTTGCTTCCATCGTGGTGGCCTTTCCGTTGATGTACCGCACCGCGCGCGGCGCGTTTGAAAGCTTTGACGAAACGCTGGCGTGGTCGGCGCAGACGCTGGGGCAGTCCGATACATGGATCTTCTGGCGGGTGCGGATGCCCGCCTGCCGTCAGGGCATTCTGGCGGGCACGGTGCTGGCCTTTGCCCGGGCACTGGGCGAATACGGCGCTACCAGCATGATCGCGGGCTACACCCCCGGCAAGACCGCCACCATTGCCACCACGGTCTACCAGCTGTGGCGCACCAACGATGAGTTGGGTGCTATGCGGTGGGTGCTGGTGGATATTGCCATCTCGGCGGTGGTGCTGCTGGCTGTGAACCTGCTGGAGAAAAAACAGAAAGCGGGTGGCCGCAAATGAGCCTTGAAGTCAATATTGAAAAAAAGCTGGACGGCTTCACCCTCCGGGCTGCTTTTACCGCAGGCAACACCTCCACCGCGTTGCTGGGCGCTTCCGGCTGCGGCAAAAGCATGACCTTGCGGTGCATCGCGGGCATTGTAAAGCCGGACCGTGGGCGCATCGTGCTGGACGGGCGGGTGCTGTTCGACAGCACCCAGCACATCGACCTGCCGCCGCAGCAGCGGGGCGTGGGGCTGCTGTTCCAGAACTACGCCCTGTTCCCCAATATGACCGTGGAGCAGAATATCCTCTGCGGTCTGAAGGCGGAAAAAGACCCCGCCGCCCGCCGCGCCGCCTGCGCCGAGATGCTGCGCGCCATGCGGCTGGAAGCGCTTGCCAAGCGCTACCCCGCCCAGCTTTCCGGCGGGCAGCAGCAGCGCGCCGCGCTGGCACGCATTCTGGTGGGCAAGCCCCGCATCCTGATGCTGGACGAGCCCTTCAGTGCGCTGGACAGCTACCTGCGGGAGGAGGTCGAGGGCGAGGTGGGCAGCCTGCTGGCAAACTTTGCGGGCACCGCCCTGCTGGTGACCCATAACCGGGACGAGGCCTACCGCCTGTGCAAAGAAATGATCGTGCTGAACGATGGGCAGGTGCTGCGCGCCGGTACCACCAAGGCCGTTTTTGCCGACCCGCAGAGCGTTGCCGCCGCGCGGCTGACCGGCTGCAAGAACATTCTGCCCTGCACCCCGCTGGACAGCCACACCGTCCGGCTGGACGGCTGGGACACCACCCTGCGGCTGGCACTGCCCGTCCCGGCGGGCTGCACCGCTGTGGGCATCCGTGCCCACGACTTTACGCCCTGCGCCGCCGATGTGCCCAACGCCATCCCTGTAAAGGCGGTCTCCACCAGCGAGAACCCCTTTGACTGGAACCTCATCTGCACCCCGCCGGAGGGCACGGCACAGCTGTGGTGGAAGGTAAGCAAAAAAAGCCTTTCCTCGGCAGCACCCGCTGCGCCGCAGTACCTGTGTGCCGCACCGGAGAGCATCATGCCGCTGAAGGGCTGAGAAAATGAATGGCCTGCACTGTGTTCCGGCCATATTCAGCGGAAAGAATCATTTGAAAATAGGGGACTTCCCCACACGCAAAGCAGCCGCTGCACGGTAAGATGCAGCGGCTGCTTTGCTTATTTGTGTAAAAAGGGGAGTGCTTATGCCATATCGCGGCAGGTCACAATGTCAGCCCCGGTGCCGCAGACGTCGGTCAGCACCACGTCACCCACATGGATGGGCGCGTGCAGCACCACGCTGTCCAGCGCGGCGACTACCTCGGCCATCTGTCCCTTGGGCACGGGCTTGGAGGTCTTGACCGGGCAGCGGGAGTGCAGGCAGCCCTCGGCGCGCACGGTGCTGGTGATGATGCGGGTGGGGTGGGTCAGCTCTTCCTTGCCGTAGGCGATGCCGTTGGGGCAGCCGTTGCCGGTCACCTTGTAGTCGTTGGCTTCATCCACCTGCAGATGGCAGCCCTGAGGGCAGCAGGTGCAAATTACTTCTTTCATATCGCTCATGCCTCCTCGATCTCAATGGTCACTTCGTCCACGGGGGCTTTGTCCAGCAGCACTCTGGGCAGGGCAATGTGCTCCATCTCGCCGGGGGCAAGGCGGTCGCGCTTGAAGCGTGCGATCACCGTGTCACCGCTCTTGACAAGGATGGTGCTCTTGCCGCAGATGCGGCGGACGCGGAAGGAGACGTTGGTGCTCTTTTCCACGCCTTCCAGACGGATGCGCTGCGGCAGGGTATAGCCAAGGTCTGCGCCGGGCTTCACGGTCAGCACGCGTCCCTCGGCCACAGGGCCGTTCTGGACGTAGTTGGCAGCAGCCACACCGGCCAGCTCGCTCTCGCCGGAAACAAAGTCCACCAGATCGTGCACCTGCACCACGTTGCCGCAGGCAAACACGCCGGGGATGCTGGTCTCCATGTTCTCGTACACGATAGCGCCCTTGGTGCGGGGGTCCATCTCGATACCGGCCTGTTTGGTCAGTTCGTTCTCGGGGATCAGACCCACGCTCAGCAGGATGGTGTCCACATCGAACTCCATCTCGGTGCCGGGGATGGGCTTGCGGTCGGGGCCGATCTCAGCAACGATAGCCTTTTCCACGCGGTTCTTGCCCTGAATATCCACGATGGTGTGGGAGAGGTACAGGGGAATGTCGAAGTCGTTCAGGCACTGTACGATGTTGCGGGTCAGGCCGCCGGAGTAGGGCATCACCTCTACGCAGGCCAGCACCTTTGCGCCCTCAAGGGTCATGCGGCGTGCCATGATCAGGCCGATGTCGCCGCTGCCGAGGATCAGCACCCGCTTGCCCACAAGATAGCCTTCCATGTTCACATAGCGCTGTGCTGCACCGGCGGTATACACACCGGCAGGGCGGGTGCCCGGGGTACCAATGGCACCACGGGTGCGCTCGCGGCAGCCCATGCCCAGAACGATGCTCTTGGCCTCGATGATCTGGTAGCCGTACTCCTTGGAGACGCAGTGCACCTTTTTGTCCGGGGTTACTTCCAGCACCATGGTGTCCAGCTGAACCTTCACGCCGGTGTTCTTGAGCATCGCAATAAAGCGTCCGGCGTACTCCGGGCCGGTCAGCTGCTCGCCAAAGCGGTGCAGACCAAAGCCATTGTGGATGCACTGGTTCAGAATGCCGCCCAGCTCTTTATCGCGCTCCAGAATGAGGATGTCGCGCAGACCGCTTTCCCATGCCTTGCAGGCAGCAGCAAGGCCCGCAGGGCCGCCGCCGATAATGACCAGATCAACCATTGCTCTTTCCTCCTACCTTTGTTTCGCTGACCAGAACGTTCGAGCCGTTCTTGTCCTGCAGAATGTCCAAGGGGTCTATGCCCAGTTCACGGCTGATCAGCTCCAGCACACGGGGGCCGCAGAAGCCGCCCTGACAGCGGCCCAAGCCTGCACCGGCGCGGCGCTTCACGCCGTCGATGGTGTTGGCAGGCACTTCGCTGTGGAGAGCTGCCAAGATCTCGCCCTCGGTGATGGTCTCGCAGCGGCAGATCACGCGGCCGTAGGCGGGCTGTTCCTTGACAAGCGCTGCCTTTTCCTCTGCGGAAAGCTCCTTGAAGCGGATGTGGCGGCGGCCGTCCTTGTAATCAGTCTTTTCAGTGCCCAGCACACCGCGCTCTTTCAGGATAGCAACAGCTTCCTCAGCAACTGCCGGGGCAGCGGACAGACCGGGGCTCTTCATGCCGGCCAAGTCGATCCAGCCGGGTGCTTCCGGCTCCTCGCCAATGACAAAGTCGTCCACGTCCAGATTGGCACGCACGCCCGCAAAGCTGCGGATGGACTCGCCAAAGTTGATGCTGGGCACGCTGCGCTGGGCAGTGGCCTTGACAAATTCCAGACCGCTGCTGGTGCAGGAGGTGTCGTTGCCCTCCACCGGCTCTGCGTTGGGGCCGACGATCAGGTTGCCGTGCACAGTGGGTGCTACCAGCACGCCCTTGCCCAGCTCGTTGGGGCACTGGAAGATGACGTGGCTCACGCGGGTGCCCTCGCTCTTGTCCAGCAGGTAGTATTCGCCCCGGGTGGGAATGATGTGGAAGTTGGCGGGCTCCACCATGGAGTGTACCTTATCTGCCCAGATACCGGCAGCGTTGATGACGCAGCGGGTCTCTACCGTGCCGCCGGGCACGGTCAGGCGGTAGCCGCCCTCGATGGCTTCGGCATCGGTCACCTTGCAGTTGCGGCGCAGCTCCACGCCGTTGCGTACCGCCACCTCGGTCATGGCCAGTGCGTACTCCCACGGGTTTACGATGGCGGCGCTGGGTGCCCACAGTGCGCCGCAGACCTTTTCAGAAAGGTTGGGCTCCATGGCAAGGGCCTCTTCCCGGGAAAGGATCTTCATGTCGGGCACGCCGTTGGCGGTGCCGTTCTCAAACAGATGCTGCAGGTGGGGCAGCTCCTTTTCGTCCAGTGCCAGCACCAGAGAGCCGCACTGCTTATAGGAGACATCCAGCTTTGCGCAGATCTCCTTGGCCAGCGCCACGCCGCGCACATTCAGCCGTGCCATGCGGGTGCCGGGGGCGGGGTCGTAGCCTGCGTGGAGAATGGCGCTGTTGGCCTTGGTGGTGCAGTCTGCCACATCGTTCTCGGCCTCAAGGATGACCACCTTGTTGTCGTAGCGCGATAGTGCGTAGGCGGCAGCAGCACCGATGACACCACAGCCGATGATTGCTATATCATACATTGTTCTTTTCCTCCTGTCCGTTCTGCCTTGGCCCGTCGGGAGCCGGGCAGCTGTTGATGGTACAAAAAAAGAGCGAAACAAACAAAGGCAACTGCCCTTGTCCGTTTCGCTCATATCTCTTGAAACAAACAGCACTTGTTGATTCTTATGATACCCTGTCCCTGCACAAAAAGCAAGATGTTTTGCACTTTTTGTGAAACCCTTACAAAAAGTGCCTGCCGCTTTTGCGCAGAATGCAGGTTACATATCCCACACGGCCTGATTGGTGGTAGAAATGGCGGTAGCTCCGGCTTCCAGCGCAGCCAGCACGTCCTCCTTGTCCGCGATCAGCCCGCCGGTCAGCACCGGCACCTTGGCTTTGGCGCAGACGCGGCGCAGGATCTTAGGCATAGCACCGGGCAGAAGATCCAGACAGTCCGGTAGGTTTGCGGGGATCTTGTCCAGACTTTCCAGTGCGATGGAATCCAGCAGGAATACCCGCAGGATGGCGGCCAGTCCCAGCTCCTTGGCGCGGCGGATGAAGGACTGCCGGGTGGAGATGATGCCGTCCGCCTCGGTGGTATTGCGGATAAAGTCCACCGCCACCTCTTTGCCCGCCAGCCCGGCAATAAGGTCTACATGCACCACGGCAAAGCGTCCGGATTCGTGGATGCGGCGCACAATGGAGGAGATATTACAGATATCTCCATATAATACAAATACCACCCGGATGTTCTCGTTGGTCAGTGCGTTGCAAAGCCCTGCATCATCTTTGACTGCCGCAATGACCGGCGTTTCCTGAATGGCATCCATCAGCTCCTGCTTCATGCTTTTCCTCCTGCCCGGCGTTCTGTGGGGCAACTTTTTACTGGTGCTCTGCCAGCCAGCGCAGCGCCATATAGGTGTAGGCTGCCGTGCCGCGGTACAGGATGCTGTCGTCAAAGCGCACCTTGGGGTGGTGCTGGCCGTAGGTGTAGCCCTCCTTGGCGTTGCCAGCAGCCAAGAACATGCTCACGGTGGGCACTTCGTGGCTGACAAAGGCGAAGTCCTCGCTGCCGCCGCCGGGCTTGCCGCCGGTGAGCGGGGTCATATCCATCGCTTCCTTGCCCAGCAGCTCGGTCATATAGGTCAGGGCATTGCCCGCCAGCGGGGTGTCCACCACCATGCAGGGGCAGTAATCGCTGAACTCCACCTCGGCGGTGCAGCGGTAGGCGGTGGCTACGCTCTGTGCAATTTCGGTCATGCGCTGGTGGATGAGGGCACTGACCTTCTGCTCCGGGTCCACAGTGCGGATGGTGCCCCACATATCGGCAGAATCCGGGATGACGTTGGAGGCCTTGCCTGCCTCGAACCGGCCGGTGGTGAACACGCCGAAGCCTGCGGGGTCCAGCTCACGGCTGTTGATCTCCTGCAAGGCAATGTGGATGTGCGCCGCTGCGGTGATGGGGTCGATGCAGGCGTTGGGCATGGAGCCGTGGCCGCCCTTGCCGTGCACAACGATGTGGTACTGCTCGCAGCTGGCCATGGTGATGCCGCCGCCCGGCACCAGTACCATACCGGCGGGCAGGGGCATCCCGGCCAGCACATGGAACATGACCGCTGCGTCCACCTTGGGGTTCTCCAGCAGACCGCTGTTTATCATATCCAGCGAGCCCTGAAAGATCTCCTCTGCGGGCTGAAACTCCAGCTTTACCGTGCCCTCGATCTCGTCCTCGTGCTCCTTGAGCAGCTTGGCCGCGCCCAGCACCATGGCGGTGTGCATATCGTGGCCGCAGCCGTGCATCTTGCCGGGCAGCTCAGAGGAAAACTCCTCGCCGGATTCCTCCTGCAGGGGCAGCGCGTCCATGTCGCCCCGCAGCAGAATCACCTTGCCGGGACGCTTGCCGCCTGCAAGCGCCACCACGCCGCACTTGCCGCAGTCCTGCGGGGTGTAGCCCATCTCGGTCAGCGCTTTTTTGACCAGTGCCTTGGTCTGGGGCAGGTCGAAGCCCACCTCCGGGTGACGGTGCAGTGTGCGCCGCCACTCCTGCAGCTGAGGTTCCAGTGCCTTGGCAGCTTCCAACAGTTTTTCCGGTGCGATCATTGTAAAATCAACTCCCTCTGAATTTATGCGGAAAGCCCTCTCGGCCACAGCAGGGAGGGCTTTGCCTTACGGTTATTCTTCCCCGCCGTTATTGCCATTGGGGTGGTACTGGGCGCAGGTGCACTTTTTGAACTTCAGGCCGCTGCCGCAGGGGCAGGGGTCGTTGCGGCCAATTTTGACCACACGCACCGGCTGACCCTTGGGGCTGCCCTTGACGCCGGGTGCACCGTTGCCGGGCACAAAGCCCTCGCCGGTGGGCTTTGCCACCTGCTCCCGCTTGGGGGCGGAACCGGCGGCGCGCAGCTCGATGGTAAGCAGCATCTTGACGCTGGACTCCCGGATGGAATCCACCATCTGGTCAAACATATCAAAGCCCTCGATGCGGTATTCCACCACCGGGTCCTTCTGGCCGTAGCCGCGCAGCGCGATGCCCTGCCGCAGCTGGTCCATGTTGTCGATGTGGTCCATCCACTGGCGGTCTACGCACTTGAGCAGGCAGATACGCTCCAGTTCGCGCATGACGGGTGCACCGTAGCGCACCTCCTTGGCCTGTAAAATCTGCATGCCGCGGTCGTACAGCATATCGGCAATACCATGCTGGGAGAGGTCATCAAAGTCTGCCACGGTATAGTGGAAGTCGGCATCGGTGGTCAGCCAGCCCTGATAGTGGCGGCGCAGCGCGCCGAAATCCCACTCGTCCTTCACATCGCCGGAAAGGAACTGGGCACAGCTGGAATCAATGTTCTCCCGCAGCATCTTGTGCATTTCGGTGCTGATGTCCTCGCCGTCCAGCACCTTACGGCGCTGCCCGTAGATGATCTCGCGCTGCTGGTTCATCACGTCGTCGTACTTCAGCACATTCTTACGGATCTCGAAGTTGCGGCCCTCCAGCTTTTTCTGGGCGCTTTCCAGCGTATTGGTGATCATGCGGTTCTCGATGGGGGTATCCTCGTCGATCTTCAGGGTGTTCATCAGGCTGGACACCCGGTCGCCGCCAAACAGGCGCATCAGGTCGTCCTCAAGGCTCAGGTAGAAGCGGGAGGCGCCCGGGTCGCCCTGACGACCGGCACGGCCGCGCAGCTGGTTGTCGATACGGCGGCTCTCGTGGCGCTCGGTGCCAATAATGAACAGGCCGCCTGCAGCGCGCACCTCGTCGGCCTCGGCGTCAATGGCGGGCTTGTACTGGGCATATAGCTGCTCAAAACGCTGACGTGCGGCCAGAATGTTGGCATCGGTGGTCTCACCGTGGCCGTTGGCTTCGGTCAGCAGCAGTTCCACAGCTGCCGGGTCGGCGTCCTGCGGGGTGTCGGGGTTGAGCAGGTTCTCGCAGAAGTGCTCCTTGCGCATCTGGGCTTTCGCCATGAACTCGGCGTTGCCGCCCAGCATGATATCGGTACCACGGCCTGCCATGTTGGTGGCGATGGTGATGGCACCCTTTTTACCGGCCTGCGCTACGATCTCGGCTTCACGCTCGTGATTCTTGGCGTTCAGCACGTTGAAATCCCGGGTGTGGCGCTGCAGCATCTTGGCAAGCGTTTCGCTCTTTTCCACGCTGACAGTACCCACCAGCACGGGCTGGCCGTTTTTGTGGCACTCCATTACCTGCTCGATGACGGCGCGGTACTTGCCCTCCACGGTCTTGTAGATGGCGTCCGGGTAGTCCTTGCGCTGCACCGGGCGGTTGGTGGGCACGCTGACGATATTCAGGCCGTAGATCTCGGTGAACTCGGTGGCTTCGGTGCGGGCAGTACCGGTCATACCGGACAGCTTTTTGTACATACGGAAGTAGTTCTGGAAGGTGATGGTGGCCAGCGTCTTGCTCTCGGCGGCGATCTTCACGCCCTCCTTGGCCTCGATGGCCTGATGCAGACCCTCGTTGTACCGGCGTCCGATCATCAGGCGGCCGGTGAACTCGTCCACGATGATGACCTGGCCATCCTTGACCACATAGTCGATGTCCCGCTGCATCACGCCGTA
>ENA-UERN01001213-UERN01001213.1-human-gut-metagenome-genome-assembly--contig:-NODE-1213-length-25148-cov-8.974472_pt1 | contig 25148 bp, 20 predicted proteins | sample MGYA00242950_ERZ507950 | MGnify/ENA primary metagenome ERZ507950 (study PRJEB26167, sample SAMN06115515) | human gut metagenome | host: Homo sapiens | place: China:Ningxia | collected 2014-11-26...
CTGACCACCCTCAACACCCCTAAACGCCCCCCAAACCCCCCCCCCCTAATCTTTTTCCCCTAAACTTCCGTAATGACCGGAACCACAACCGGATCGCGTCCTACGACCTTGCGGAAGAAGCTCCGCAGGGAGGAACGGATGCGATCGCCAAGGCGCGGGATGCCGAGCCGCGGAGAAGTTTCGAGATGATCGAGGACAAGACACTTGGCATCCTCAAGCAGATGGCTGAACTGCTGCTCAAACACAAAGCCCTTGGAAATCATGTCCGGGCCGTGGATGACCTCGCCGGTCTCCTCGTCAAGCACCAGTACAACGACGACAACGCCGTCGCCGCCGAGAAGCTGACGCTCGCGCAGAACGAGATTGCCCACATCGCCCACGCCCTTGCCGTCCACAAGAATGGAATCGGCGGGGATCTTCTCCTCAAGCCGAATGGTATCAGGCAGCAGGGTCAACGGCTCGCCATCGTCGAGGATGAACGTGCGCTCGGGCGCAATGCCCCAATCACGGGCCAAATCGCGGTGCTGGATCAGATGGCGGTACTCGCCGTGAATCGGCACGAAAAATTTGGGCCGTACGGCGTCGAGCATGGTGCGGAGCTCGTCGCGCCGACCATGGCCGGAAACATGCACGGGGCGCGTCCCGTCGTGGCAGACATCGGCCCCCATGCGGTACATCTGGTTGATCAGCCGGTTGACGGCGCGCGCATTGCCCGGAATGACGCGGGAAGACATGATCACCGTGTCGCCTTCCATGATGGAAAGCTGACGGTGCTCGCCGGACGCAATGCGGGAAAGCGCGGACAGGGGCTCTCCCTGAGAACCTGTGGCGATGACCACCATGCGCTCAGGGGAAACATCGGGGATGGTCTGGTCCGTAAACAGCTCGGGCGGCATACGCATGAAGCCAAGATCGCGGCCGCGCTCAATATTGTTCACGAGGCTGCGGCCGCTGACCACAACGGCGCGGTCGAATTCGCGGGCCATGTCGAACACCATCTGGATGCGCTCGATATGGCTGGAAAAAAGCGTGATGACAATACGGCCTTTCGCTTCCGAAAAAATCTCGTGGAACGTCTCGCGCACCACTTTCTCTGACTGGGTGTGCCCTTCGCTCTCGGCATTGGTAGAGTCGGAAAGCAACAGCCGGACGCCGTCAGCGCCCGCGAAACTCCGCAGGGCGGGCAAATCCGTGCCGACGCCGTCAGAAGGAAATTCATCGATCTTGAAGTCGCCCGTATGCACGACTTTTCCCACTGGCGTATCCACCGCAAGGGCGTATCCCTGCGGGATGGAATGGCTCACCGGAATGAAATGGAAACGCAAGCCGCCGAGCGCCAACTCGTGTTCGGGGGTCACGGTAATGAGTTCGGCCCGGTCGAGGAGGCCGCGTTCACGGAGCTTGTGCTCCACGAGCGCCAGCGTCATGGGGGAGCCGTAGACTTTCAGGCCCTTGATAAAAGAAACCAGCCAAGGAACCGCTCCGATGTGGTCTTCGTGCCCGTGCGTAAGCACCACGCCGAGCAGCCGACCGCGCTGAGCCAAGATGGGCTCCAGCGGCGGAATGACCACATCCACGCCAAGTTGCTGGTCATCAGGAAACATGATCCCGCAGTCGACAAGAACACACCCTTCGGGCGTGTTCCACATCTGGCAGTTCATGCCTATTTCACCCAATCCCCCCAGGGGAGTAATCGTCAAAAAAGTATCCGTCATTATGCTCTCTGTTCGTAGGTTATTGTCGGAAGTTTACCCGAAGCCCGGCGTTTTCACAAGACGTTATCGTAAAGGACGGGCACGGAAAAAGATAAAAAAATAAAGTAATTTCAGCGAATAATAAAACGAAGCCCTTCCCACAGCAGCCAGCGGACGCAAGCGGATATAAACGCCAAAAGGCCGGGGTTTCCCCCGGCCTGAACAAATCTGAAACGGGCCTCGCGGCTTAACGCTTCGAATACTGGTAGCGAGCACGAGCGGCGCGCTGACCGTACTTTTTGCGTTCCTTCTTACGGGCGTCGCGGGTCAGGAACCCTGCACGCTTCAGGACGCCGCGCAGGGACGGGTCGGCGCTCAGCAGGGCACGGGAAATCCCGTGACGAACGGCTTCAGCCTGACCGGTCACGCCGCCGCCGCAGACGTTGACCTTCACGTCGAACTTGTCCACGAGCTTGGTAAGGACCAGAGGCTGGCGGATGATCATCTGAAGGGTCTTGCGGGGGAAGTAATCTTCCACTTTACGACCGTTGACTTCGATAGCGCCGTTGCCGGCATAGAGACGGGTACGAGCAGTAGCGTTCTTGCGACGGCCCGTGCCGTAATCAAACTCAGACATGATTGACTCCTGGCCTCGTTAGTACGGGAAGGACAGAGGCTTCGGGCCCTGGGCAGTATGCGGATGCGTGGGGCCAGCATACACCTTGAGCTTCTTCAGCATGGCACGACCCAGACGATTCTTGGGAAGCATACCACGGACGGCGTGCATCAGCACGTCGGCAGGCTTCTCAGCAAGGAGCTTGTCGAGCGTAATTTCACGCAGACCGCCCACATAGCCGGAATGATGGTAATACTTTTTCTTTTCCAGCTTGGCGCCGGTGACCTTGATCTTTTCGCAGTTGACAACGACGATAACGTCGCCATTGTCCATGTGAGGAGCAAATTCGGGCTTGTGCTTGCCGCGGAGGCGATGGGCAATTTGGGCGGCCAGACGGCCGAGAACCTGATTGTCCGCATCCACTACAAACCACTGGTGGTCGATATGCTCCGGAGTGGGGCTAAACGTCTTCATGCTGAAGCGTCTCCTCTGCTAAAACTTGTAGAACGAAATGTATAAAATGCCAGAGCAGGCTTGTCAAGCGACAAAACCGTTTTCCTTCTGCGCTCGGCAGAACAGAACCGTTGCCGGGGACGCCCTAGCATCGATTCTCATAACATGGCGCTTTTGATAAAACGCCCTGGAACCGCCCGGCGTCTGCCCCTGCCGCCCTTTGTGAGGAAAGGGAGAAAGGAAATCCGGACATTGTTCGGAGCAAAACACAACGCGGGGCAGCCACAACCATGCGAGTAACGGATCACAAGGGAGAAGCCGATGTCCGCAATCCGAAAAAGCCTTTTACAGCTTATGTTTTCCGGTTCGTACATGCGCCGCTGGAACGACAAACTGCGTCCCGTGGAACTCTACGAAATAGACAAGCAGGCGCATAAAATGATTGTCGCCTGGATGCTCACGCTCCTGAACAGCGGTGGTTATTCTGCCTCAGATCAACTTAAATTGCAACAGGAAGTTATAGAAAGAGGGCTTTTTGATTATCTGTACCGTCTGGTCACAACCGACATCAAGCCCCCCGTATTTTACCGTATCTGTGAAAACGAGAAAGATTACAAAGAACTGACGGAATGGGTCCTCAAAGAACTTCGCCCCGTGCTCGGCGCGCCGGACGAAGGTTTCTGGGAGCGCCTTTCCGCCTACCACAGGAACCGGGATCGGACGAGCCTCCCGGATCGCATTCTCACGGCGGCCCACCACTACGCTTCGGGGTGGGAATACAACGTCATCAAGCCATTCAACACGTTTGACGAGGAAAATCAGTCCATTGCCGAATCCTTCACTGAGCGTCTCGATGGTCTGACCGATCTGTGCGGCGTGAACGAACTCATACAGGGGCACGCCTTTTTCAGCGATTCGCCCACGGCCTTGGGGCGTTTCGCCAAGCTGTGCGGCCAGCTCCGCTTCCAGATCCGCTGGGCCGACACGCCCCGCGTGCCGGAAACCTCCGTGCTCGGGCACATGTTCCTCGTTGCGGGCTACGCGTATTTCTTCAGCCTCTCCCTCGGAGCCTGCCCCGCGCGCCGGGTCAACAACTTCTTCGCCGGACTGTTCCACGATCTGCCGGAACTGCTCACGCGGGACATCATCACCCCGGTCAAACGCTCCGTAAACCAGCTCCCAAGCCTTCTACGCGCCTACGAACTGCAAGAGCTGGAGCGGCGTGTCTTCGGCCCCCTCTCCGCCGGGGGGCACGACCGGCTGGTGGAACGCCTCCGCTACTATCTCGGCCTCGTCGGTGAGGGTGTGACGTCAGAGTTCGACGAAACCATCCGGGACAGCTCAGGGCAAGTGCGCTGCCTCGGCTCGTTCGACGCCCTCCACGCCAACGGCAATGAAGACGGACTCGATCCCAAGGATGGAACGCTGCTCAAGGTTTGCGACAACCTTGCCGCGTTCATCGAGGCGCACTCTTCCGTCCGCACCGGGATCTCCTCCCCCAACCTGCATGAGGCCATTGCCCGGATCAGGGGCGATTTCCGCCATCGCTCCCTTGGCCCGTTGTCGCTCGGGACGATCATTGCGGATTTTGATTAAGAAAAAAGGAGAGGGGGCGGGAGGGGCTTTCTGAAGAATCCCCATGAAGGGGACAAGCGGAGCTCCCCCACCCTCCGGCCCTCCTCCACCCTCTGCAAAGACTTTTATTAAGGATCAATGATGAGAAGGGTGGCTTACCGGACATCCCGCTTGTCGGCCTTCCCCCGGCGGCTCCGAGCAGGCTCCCAAAACGGCAGGCCTCACCGGACAATGCGGGAATGGATTCTTGCGAAAGGCGCATGTGAATGGGACTCTATTGGGATTCGACAGTTCCGTTGAAATCCCTGAGCCCACAAAAAAACGAGCGCTGCAATACAGTGCCCGTTTTTTTATCCTTTGGTAGCTCTTACCGAAAAAAGGCCTTACCCCGGCAAAACAGCCCCCCCCCGCCGGGAAAACTCCCGTTCCGCCCCCAATCGAAAGCCTTGGGAGCGGAGGGGCTGGAGAAGGGGGAACCGTGGGGATGCTCCCCACTTCTTCAGAACGGTCCCTTCCCCACTTCCAGCTCTCACGCTACCCCATATTCACCATAAAAAAGTACACAATCGGCGCAAGAAGCAGCCGATACACGGCGAAAGGCCGCAGGGTGATGCGCCCCACAAGGGCGATAAACGTCTTGATGGCGAGCCAGCCGAAAAGGAAGGCGAAAAACAGCCCGGTAGCGAACAACGGAATATCATCCACCGTGAAGAGGGACCACGTCTTGAGGAGATCGTAGCCGGTGGCCGCAAACATGATCGGCACCGCCGCCACAAACGAATATTCCGCGGCAAGAGCGCGCTTCTCGCCAAGCAGCATCCCGCCCATAATCGTAGAGCCGGAGCGGGAAAAACCCGGCCACAACGCCATGCACTGGCAAAGGCCGATGCCGAGCGCCAGTTTGGGCGTCACCTCGTCGATACTGGAATACTTGGGCGGGCGCTTCGCACAGTAGCTTTCCACAAAAAGCATCAGCAAGCCGCCGACAGCAAGCGAAAGCGACACGCTAAAGGGGGTGAAAAGCTGCTTGATGTACGAATGGAAGAGCAAACCCAAAACCGACGGCGGCAACGTCGTCAGAAAAAGGAGCCAGATCCCCCTCAACCCGGCAAAAGGTTTCGGGGCTGACGTTTGCACCCGGCCGGGCAGCAGCAACCCCATGAAACGGTCCCAATACACCATCAGTACGGCGAAAATGGAACCAAGCTGGATGGCGACCTCAAATGTGCTGGCCTTCGGGCCCGTGAACCCAAGCAGGTCTCCAGCAATGACCAAATGCCCCGAAGAAGAGACCGGCAGGAATTCGGTCAATCCCTGCACAGCCCCCATGATGAGGCCGGTAGAAAACCAATCCATGTGCTACTCGCAGGCGTTACACGGCGTTATGGCTCTGGCGGCGAAAGCGACGGCCTCACGGTACAGATGGGGCGGCGCGTACGGCGTGAGGACACGGGTACGGTTGGCACCGACCACCAGCGACATGAGAATCTGGGCCGTTTCCTTCACGAGCAGCTCGCGGATGGAACCGTCTTCAATGCCCCGCCACAACTGCTGTTCCAACAGTTTGTGAATGTCGTTGAACTTTTCGAACATCAACTCGCGGTCGTCGGTCGTCTTCATGTCGCTGTAAGGCGAACAGCGCACAAGGACAAGCCAGTTGGAGTCGGGATCAATCGAAAAATCGAGATACGCCTTGCAGAAATTCAACACGCTCTCGCGGCCATTCTTGCCTTCGTCGCACGCCCGCTGCAAAACTTCATGAAAGCGTTCGAGGACGTCCATGCCTGCGGCAAGAAAAAGCTTTTCCTTGTTTCCATAATGATGGGTCAACAACCCGAGAGCCACTCCCGCACGTTCGGAAATCTTCTTGAACGTGGTTTCGGTATAGCCGCATTCGCCAAAAAGTTCCTTCGCGGCCTTCAGCAAGGCCTCCTTCTTCGTCATGGCCATATGATCCCCCCAAAAAACATGATCAAGAAACAACGCTGTTTAGTTGCGCAACCAACAGACTATGCTACAGGATTCCGCTCGTCAACGGAAAAGTATGCCTCGTGTGAGCGGCGTTCTTATACTGTTCAAAAAAGAATTGCATCCTTTTTTTCATACAGCGGAAAAAGGAAGCGGTATTCACTCCTTCCCGGAAGAAACCGGATAGACGCACCATACGAGCGCACCGATGACCAGCGCCACGCCGATCCCCATCGCATACGGCCCGCGCCATCCTATATATGCCCAGCCGATCCCGAAAAACAGCGGCGAAAGGCTTTGGCTAAGCCGCAGCACCGTACCGTTCATAGCCATGACGATGGCCCTGTTGCGCGTTGGGGCAAGCGTGGTCATACGGGCGTTCAGCAAGGGGAACGTCAGCCCCTGCGCCACTCCGCCGATGAAAATGGGCAAGGTCAGCCACCAGAGCGAGGACACGGCGTCGGGAAGAACAAGCATGAGCGTTTGAGCCACGACGTAGCAGCACGTAGCGCTCAGCATCAAACGGCGGTGCGAGTATTTCCGCCCGAGCCACGCCAGATTCATGGCAATGGCCGCCGTACCCAGCGAAGCCACGGTAAAGACGGCTCCGATATGGGAAGGGGTTGCTTTATATAATAGGTCGGCGAGCAGAGGGAAATAGGTGATGGTAGGCCCGTAAAGAATGCAGAAACAGAGAAAAGTCAGCCCGAAAAGCCCGATTGCGGCGGAGTGGAAAATGATGGAACGGCTATCCCGCGCGTACTGTTTCCAATCCATGCCGGTATGCGGGCGCTCCAGCGGGACACTCAGGGCAAGCAGCCCCACCGGCAGCGCGGCCAGGGAAATCCAGAACGGCCACCTCCAGTCCATCTCACCGAGGAAACCGCCGATGGCCGGGTACAACGCGGTGCCGAAGCTGATCGTGGCACCGACCATGCCCATGACTTTGGGGCGATCCGCTTCCTTATAGAAATCACCTACCAGCGTCCCGTACAAGATCCCCAAAGGTGCGGCCCCCAGCCCTTGTATGGCTCGCCATGCCAGCAGGTTCTCGAACGAATCGGAAAAAGCGCACCCCATTCCCCCACAGGCGAACAGCAGCAGCCCCGGCAGCAACACGGCCTTGCGTCCGAAACGGTCGGCAAGCACGCCCGCCACCGGCGTCATAAACGCGCTCGGCAGCGTAAAGCAGGTGATCAGAAGCGCCACCCCTGCGGCGTCCTGATGAAAAACGGCCCCCAGCTTAGGCAGAATAGGCAACGTGATCGAGACGCCCATAACCCCCATGAGGGCCACGCACAGCACAAGAACCAGCCCCGCAAGACTGACGGGGCGGGATTGCCCCTCTTGAGATGCCTCGCCGGGCAGCCCGTCCTTTGTCACGTGTCCTCCTCATCGTTACGGGTGGATTCTCCGAATTCGCCGCTACGGATTTGGAGAGCCGATATGGTCGCAGTGTGCTTCAATCCCGCCAGCCAGACAACCTTTTTCCAAGGTTGATCTTCTGGCGGTTCCAAAGATAGCGAATAGAACGCATTACAGGGTGCAACGTCTCCCGCCGATTCCGCTCACGCGCTTCCTCAAGCAATGAGATCCACTTTTGCGTCAGCATGTTCACGTCAAAGGCTTGCGCCCGCTTCGCGCCGTGTTCCGTCATCCTCCGGTATAAACCAGATTCCTGTTGCAGACGATCAATGGAGTCCAGCACGGCCTCGGCCGAGGCTGCCTCCAGAAAATCCAGCGGGGAGGTACGCAATTCCCTGTAGGCCGGTTCCGGGCCAAGTAGAGCGGGTACGCCCGCTTTCCATGCGTTGATCAGCTTGGATGCCGGTTTGGTTGCCAGCACAACAGGAGGGCAATCACGGATTGCCAGCACGGCATCCACATGCTGGTAATCGTGCCATTCCCCCTGGAAACGGTTGACGAAGCGGACCCCCCGCTGCCGCAGGGCATCCTGAAAGGCACCGGTCTTCACGAACTGCGGTTCATATTGATCGCTGCCGAAGTAAGCAATCGTTTCAAGGCGATCTCCCCGTGCGGGATCTCGTGGAGAATCAAACCCGGCTGGGGCCAATGCGGCATCGTCCGCCGCAGCCCCGTCTCCCCCATCAACCCGTTCTGCATAACGGTCATATCGGATAACGCGGGGCGGGGCCGGTCCGCTTGCGCGACAACGGCAAAACACCGGTGAACTCCCTGTGCAGGGGTCGCATCATCCCAATGGAAAACGCACACGGCATTGTCGACAGATCTGCAGCTTAATACGGGGTCAAAGGGGCAATCAACAGCGCATAGCCGCGCCCATGTCAGTATTATCCAGCAGTCCCGTCCGGAAATGATCCGTTCCGGGCATTCGTCCGGAGCAAAGGGGCGAGGCTCGGAAACAAGCTCAGGCCACTTCTTGAAAAGATGTTTCTCATTGACGACAAAGTATATTTTCTCTCGCGGACAAGCACGGGACGACATGGGCGGCTCACTCCACCGCGTGATATTCACAGCGGATTGTTTGAGATATGAAGAACGTATTTTTCATTATACCATAGAATAAAGTAAGATATATCTTTATATTGTTTACTTGACCAAACAGCGGCTTGCCAAAACAAAAACGTTCCTGCCTGACGGCATCCAATCAATATTTTTTCTACATAATCGTCCATAATAACTTGCGCAATTCTTTTTTTGATATGGCACACAATTTGTGACTCTTCGATCAAACAGTCGACAATGCTTGCACTAACGGGAAAAACACCACATACTATAGGGTAACTTTTGGGGAAGGTTTCTTTTCTTCTTTCACAATTCTGTCCAAGGTAAAGGAGTCATTATGTCCGTTGAACTGCTTGCTATGGTAGCGGTTCTGCCCATTTTGGTGGCGCTCATCCTTATGGTCGGCATGAGATGGCCCGCAACGAAAGCGATGCCGCTCGCGTGGCTTGTCTGCGCCGTCAGCGGCATCCTTGTCTGGGGGTTGAGCCCCGGATATGTTGCCGCTCTGACGTTGCAGGGCATCGTCACCGCCATCGGCGTTCTCATCATCGTTTTCGGCGCCATCCTGATTCTCTTCACGTTGGAGAAGAGCGGCGGCATGGAAACCATCCAGTACGGGATGCAGAACATCAGCCGCGACAAGCGCGTTCAGGCGATCATCATAGGATACATGTTTGCCGCCTTCATCGAAGGCGCGGCCGGTTTCGGCACCCCCGCGGCGCTCGCCGCCCCACTCCTGCTGGCCCTCGGTTTTCCCGCCATGGCCGCGGCCATCATCTGCCTTGTGTTCAACAGCTTCCCCGTAAGCTTCGGTGCGGTGGGCACTCCCATCGTCATGGGCCTCTCCCCGCTCAAACCCATCCTTGACGCGGGCGTCGCCGACGGCGGCATGACCTATGCGGCGTTCTGCAAAATCGTGGGCGAATACTGCACGATGATGCACATCCCCATGGCTTTCATCCTGCCTGTTTTCATGCTTGGCTTCATGACCCGTTTCTACGGCCCCAACCGTACGTGGTCCGAAGGCTTCTCCGCGTGGAAATACTGCATCTTCGCCGGCGTCTGCTTCTCCGTCCCCTACTTCATCGTTGCGTGGACCCTTGGACCCGAACTGCCTTCCCTCATCGGCGGCCTCATCGGCCTCGGCATCCTCATTTACGGCACCAAGCGGGGCTTCTGCGTTCCCGAAACCACCTGGGACTTCGGCCCGCATGAAAAGTGGGACGCCTCCTGGACCGGCAGCATCGCCGCCAGCGGCAAGACCGAATTCCATCCCCACATGACCCAGTTCCGCGCGTGGCTGCCCTACGCCATCATCGGCCTCATCCTCGTGCTGACCCGTATCCCGGAACTCGGCCTCAAGGCGTGGCTCGCCTCCTTCAAGCTCAGCTTCGTCGATATCCTCGGCTATCAGGGCGTGAGCGCCTCCATCGACTACCTGTTCCTGCCCGGCACGATTCCCTTTACGCTGGTCGCCATCCTGACCATCGGCCTCCACAGCATGAAGGCCAACGACGTGAAGGACGCATGGACCACCACCTTCGCCAAGATGAAGGCCCCGACCATCGCGCTGTTCGCCGCCGTGGCGCTGGTGTCCATCTTCCGTGGCTCCGGCGTGAACGACGCGGGCATGGACTCCATGCCGCTCGCCCTCGCCAAGACCCTCGCCGCCCTCACCGGTGAAGCCTGGCCCGCCCTCGCTTCCTACGTCGGCGGCCTCGGCGCCTTCATTACCGGCTCCAACACCGTGTCCGACCTGCTCTTCGCCCAGTTCCAGTGGGATATGGCCACGCAGCTGAAGCTCTCCAAGGAAATCATCGTTGCCGCTCAGGCCGTCGGCGGCGGCATGGGCAACATGATCTGCATCCACAACGTCGTGGCCGTCTGCGCCGTTGTGGGCCTCTCCGGCAGCGAGGGCATGATCATCAAGAAGACCTTCTGGCCCTTCCTGCTCTACGGCATCATTGTCGGCATCATCGCCTGCGGGCTCGTTTTCTAGAATGGTATAGAACCATTGAGGAATGGAGGGAAAAACGTTTCTCCGGAAACGTTTTCCCTCCCTTCCCCAAACCTGCGGCGCGGAGCCCATCCCTCCTTTACCAAAGGCTTTCGCGCTCATCGAACTCTGATTACAACATTCTCCGTATGAAAAGGCCGCCCGAAATGTTTCGAGCGGCCTTTTCCGAAATGGATGGGGACCCTCAAGCGGTACGCTCTTCGGACTTAAGGCGGCCTGGCCGTTCCGCCAACAGCCCAAAGCCATAACCGAGCGCCGCATCGGCGGAATTCAAAACCAAAAGGGGAACCTTCCTTCCGAAAGATTCCCCCAGTGGCATCGATTCTTTTCCCCTACGAAATCTTGCTTCCCGGCGCGACATCCCCACCGGGGGCGAGGAGGGTCAGCTTGCCGTCCGGGGCTTCCGCGGTCAGGATCATGCCCGCGGACACGAGCCCGCGGATCTTGCGCGACGCGAGATTGGCGACCACGCACACCTGACGGCCCACGAGGGTTTCCGGCTCAAAGTGTTCGGCAATGCCCGACAGGATCTGACGCGGTTCGGCTTCGCCAAGATCGATCTTGAAGCACAGCAGCTTGTCGGCTTTGGGCACCCGGCCCGCTTCGAGGATCGTGCCCACGCGCAGCTCAAGCTTCTGGAAGTCGGCGTATTCGGCCACTCCGGGAACAGACATTTCGGCGGGCGCCGAAGCAGGCGCGGCTTTGGCTTCCTTCTCTTTGGCGGGCTTCTTCTGCTTCGCCTTCTTGTCTTCCTTCATCTCTTCCGGGATTTCCAAGCGCGGGAACAGGTTGGACGCGGACGCGATCACGCTGCCCGTCGCAAGGCATTCCCAAACGCCCTCTTCATCGTTGACGTTCCCGGCGGGCGCGACGCCGAAACGCTCGGACGCGGGCAAGGGCTGGCCGAGCTGCTCAAGCAGAGCCGCCGCCGTGCCCGGCATGACCGGCCACAGGCAGAGCGCCACCTTGCGCATACATTCGAGCAGCAACCGGATGACCGTACCGAGGCGGGCCGTATCGCCCTGCTTGAAAAGCGTCCACGGGGCCTGAGAATCCACATACTTGTTGAGGGCGCGCACGAGATCCCACAGCGCGTCGAGTCCCTGCGAGAAACGGATGTTGCCGAACAGCTGCACGTAGTTGCGGCGGGAGTTCTCCGCAAGTTCGATGAGCGCCTTGTCGTCCTCGGCCAGTTCGCCCATCGGCGGAACCTTGCTCTCGAAATACTTGGCGTTCATGGACAGCACGCGGCTGAACAGGTTGCCGAGGTCATTGGCGAGATCGGCATTGAAGCGGGTGATCAGCGCCTCTTCGGAGAAGCTGGCGTCCGAACCGAACTGCATGTCGCGCAACAGGAAATACCGGAACGCATCCAGCCCGTAATGTTCCGCCATTTTGATGGGCTCGACCACGTTGCCGAGCGACTTGGACATCTTGGTGTCCTTGATGAGCCAATAGCCGTGCACGTTGAGGTGCTTGTACAGCGGCACCCCGGCGGATTTCAGCATGGTGGGCCAGAACACGCCGTGCGGCTTCAATATATCCTTGGCGACGAGGTGCTCGCCGGGCCAGTACGCGGCATACTTGTCGCCGTCGGGCCAGCCGAGGGCGGAAATATAGTTGAGCAGCGCGTCAAACCACACGTAACAGACGTAATCCTTGTCGAACGGCAACTCGATGCCCCATTCGAGGCGGGTTTTCGGACGCGAAATGCACAGGTCTTCCAGCGCGCCGCTTTCGATCATCGACAGCACTTCGTTGCGGTAGCGCTCGGGACGGATGAAGTCGGGATTTTCGCGGATATGCCCGGCAAGCCACGGCAGGTACTTGGACATGCGAAAGAAGTAGTTCTTCTCCTGAATGAAGTCCGGCTTGGTCAGGTGCTGCGGGCACAGGCCGTTTTCCAGTTCCTTTTCGGTGTAGAAACGCTCGCAGCCCGTGCAGTAATGCCCGCCGTGCTCGCCGAAATAGATGTCGCCGTTGTCGTACACCTTCTGGAGAAACGCCTGCACGCGGGCCTTGTGATCGGCATCCGTCGTACGGATGAACTGATCGTGCTTGATGCCGAGCTTGGGCCACAGGGCCTGGAACTGGCCGCTGATGCCGTCCACGAATTCCTGCGGGGTCTGCCCGGCCGCTTCGGCGGCCTTGACGATCTTGTCGCCGTGCTCGTCCGTGCCGGTCAGGAACCACGTATCCTCGCCGAGCAGCGTATGGAAACGGCGCAGGCTGTCCGCAACGATGGTCGTATAGGCGTGCCCAAGGTGCGGGCGGGCGTTCACGTAATAAATCGGTGTCGTAATGTAAAACGTGGAGGACACGGGAAAGCTCCTTTCATGGTGTTCCGTATATGCCGACCGTAAACCGTCCCGTCTACAGCCGTTTCTGGCTCATCGCACCCTTCCCCGCCGGAACGGGCTCCGCCGCACGGCCTCCCCTCCGGCCAAACGCCTTTGGGGGATGATGGAAGGGGGCGGGAGAAGGAGAAGGGTTCTTTCTCCAGAAAGGCCCCTTCTCGCTCCCTCGTCTCTATCTCTTCCGCTTGCGCTTGCGCTTGGGGCGGAGCCCCTCTTCAAGCGTTTCCATCTCGCCGTCATTGAGCCCGCCGAGATCGTCAACAAGCTCGTCGGATTCGTCGCCAAACGCCTCGTCGATGGTGTCCGGGTCGGCCATGACCACCATCAGCTCGTCATGCGGACGGGGCGACGAGGGCTTGTTCTCCGGCTTCGCATCGGGCTTCCCTTCCGGGCGCGGCGGCGCGTCGGGACGCCGGGGATCGAGCGCCTGCCACTCGTCGAGCGTCAGCTCAAGCTCCTCGTTCGTATCCGTCAGCAAGGCCACGCTGTTGCGGAACATGTTGGCGCGCAACACTTTCATGGGGCCTTTGTTGGTCTGATACCGCTTCCCGAGGCGCGGGCAGCTGCTGTGGAAAATATCGTAGTTCTCCTGCTCATAGCTGAGGCAGCACAGGAGGCGCCCGCAGATGCCCGAAATCTTGGACGGGTTCAGGAACAGGTTCTGTTCCTTCGCCATTTTGATGGTCACTGGCACGAACTTGCGCAGGAACCGGCGGCAGCAGCACACCATGCCGCAGCTCCCCACCGCGCCGAGCATCTGCGTCTCATGCCGGACGCCGATCTGGCGCAGTTCGATGCGGGTGTGGTACTCGCGCACCAGATCCTTTACCAGTTCACGAAAGTCGATCCGGGTCGGGGCGGTAAAGTAAAACACCAGCTTGCTGCGATCAAACAGGACCTCCACATCGACAAGCTTCATGTCGAGCTGGCGTTCCCGGATGCGCGATTCACAGAACTTGTGCGCGGAGTACGTCAGGGTATCGTTCTCTTCGGCGACGATCTGATCCTCGTCGGTCACCTTGCGCAGGACATCGCGCACACCATCCAGAGGAAGATCCTCAGGAAGGCGATCCACAATGTTCATGACCGTGGCGATGCCGAGGCCCTGACCGGTTTCCGCAAGTACGCGATCCCCTCTGTCTACAAAGGGGTCCTCACAGTAGAAAAAATATATTTGTCCGTAATGACTGAATTTTATACCGATTATGCGCTTCATGTAGGTGCGTTGTCCGCCGCGGGGCGAACCGGGTAAGAAGGATGGAAATAGATCCCTTTCTTTTCCGTCATTCCAGAGGCTGTGTCAATCACCCGACAGCGCTGGATTTTGAAGCCGCGCTACGGTATGCAACAGGTTCCTTGTTCCCTCACCAACCCACGGAGGCGTCATGCTCGACCGCGAACAGGCTTTGGCCCTTTTGAACGAACTCGGCCCCGAAAAACATCTCATCCAGCACGCGCTGGCCTCGGAAGCGGTCATGCGCGCCCTTGCCCGGCATTTGGGCGAGGACGAGGAAGTCTGGGGCCTGACCGGGCTGCTGCACGATCTCGACTATCCCCTCACCCATGAGGACCCCGCCAAACACGGCCTCGTCGGAGCCGAACGCATCGGCGACCGCCTGCCCGAAGAAGCCCTGCACGCCATCCGCGCCCACAACGGCGAGATGACCGGCGTGGCTCCCTCCTCCGCCTTCGACTACGCCCTGCGCTGCGGGGAAACCGTGACCGGGCTTGTGGTCACGGCGGCGCTCGTGCGCCCCACGGGCATGGAAGGTATGCAGGCCTCCAGCCTCAAGAAAAAAATGAAGGATAAAGCGTTTGCCGCCAGCGTCAACCGTGACTGTATCCGGCAGTGCTCGGAGCTGGGGCTTGAACTCGGCGACTTCCTCACCCTCGCCATCGGGGCGATGGCGGAAATCGACGAGGAGCTCGGGCTGAGGAAATAGGCGGCCCGGCCTTCCCCGACGGCGGGGCGTGCGCACGCCCCCTGCCATCGGGGCTCCGCGCAGGCACGGCACATTCCGGCACGCGGATACCCTGCGGCGCAGTCATCCACGGGGCACCGCGCAGAAACCGCACATATTCTCCAACGGACGAACCATGAAAATCCGTACGGTCTGCACCTGTCCTCTGGAAATCGTCCACGACATCATGAGAGGCAAGTGGAAAACGATCATCGTGTTCCAGCTGCGGAACGGCGGCATGGGGCTGGCGGAACTGGAACGCGGCATTGAAGGCATCACGCAGAAAATGCTGTTGCAACATCTGGGGGAACTCAGGGCGTTCGGGCTGATCGGCAAGATCGAACCGGACGGATACCCGTTGCGCGTGACCTACTTCCTCACAGAGCGAGGGGAAAAGCTGTTGCGGGCCGTGCGGATCATGCAGGATATCGGCGTGGAATACATGCTGGAGAACGGGCAGGCCGGCATTTTGGAGCGCAAGGGCATCATCCCTGCCGCCGAGGGCATACCCACAAAAAAGTAACTACTGTACTTTCCGCCACATGCCGCTATCGTGGGCACAACACCCGGAGGTACGGCATGAATACGGCACTTCTCTTGATCGACATCCAGAACGACTATTTCCCCGGCGGCGCTTGGGAACTGTCCCACGCGGACGAGGCCGCCGCACAGGCCCAGCTGGCGCTGGGGCGTTTCCGCGAACAACACAGGCCCGTTTTCCACGTCCGGCATATCAACACCCGTCCCGGCGCGGCCTTCTTCCTGCCGGATACGCCCGGTTCCGAGATACACGGCGCGGTCAAGCCGCTGGACGGCGAGCCCGCCATCATCAAACACGCGCCGGACGCTTTTTTCCAAACGGATCTCCACGACGCCCTCAGCCGGGCGGGCATACGGAAACTCGTCGTCTCCGGAATGATGAGCCACATGTGCATCGACACGAGCGTACGGGCCGCCCGAAACCACGGCTACGACATCACGCTCCTGCATGACGCCTGCGCCACGCGGGATCTGTCATGGAACGGGAAAACCATCCCCGCCGCAACGGTACACGAAGCATTCATGGCGGCCCTGCACGGGGCTTTCGCCGACGTACGGACGACCGAGGATTTCCTCCCGTCCCTTCCCGCATAACCGGAGCCTCTTCCGCATAATCGCCGCCGCAATACGGCAATGACGCCACATAAGGCTATTTTTGGGAAAATAGCATACCACCGCGAGACGGCGAGGGCCTCGGACAACCGCCACCCCGCCGCCTGAACAGCGAATACTCTGATGCGGTGAAGTCGCCCCATGCCCGCACAAAAAAGAGGGGCTTCCACGGAAGCCCCTCTTTTTTGTGCCGTAATCAAAACAATCAGCAGTTCCTGTTGCAGTGGAACTCGTCATCCATCCAGTATTCTAGAGGCATGGCTTTCTTCATGTTTTCGATGAGGGCCTTTTCCTTTTCGGAGTCCATCGCATGGAGACGGATATAGACGTGGCTGGTCCCTTCCTGCGTCTTGCCGCGCGAGGTGAGCACGGAAAGGACGTTGCCGCCGTTCTGGCTGATGGCCTCGAAAATCGGGGTCAGCACACCGGGCTTGTCGGGAAGCATGAAGGCAAGCTGAAGGCCGCCCTTGCTCGCCCCGCAGAAGTCCACCAGCACTCTGAAGATGTCATGATCGGTGATGATCCCTACGAGTTCCCCGGAACCATCGACCACGGGCAGGCCGCCGATGCCCTTGTTTTCCATGAGCAGGGCGGCGGCGTCCACGGCGTCGGTGTCATAGACCGTGACCGGATCGCTGGTCATGATGTCTTTCACCTTCACTTCGGAAAGGAGATAATACAGCTCGTGCATATCGAGCGTCGTCGCCTTGGAAGGAGAGGCGGCCCGGATGTCCCTGTCGGAAACGATGCCTACCACATGCTTCCCGTCAAGGACGGGAAGACGCCGGATATTATGATCCTTCATCAACTTCGACGCTTTCAGCATGGATGTGTCAGGGGTCACGGTGATGACGTCCTTGGTCATCCACTCACGAATCAGCATGGGAACCTCCTTGCGAGACAATCCGAGAGTTACAAGGGTTAAGGGGGCGCTCTTCGAGCAAGCCTTAATCTACACGAATTCCCGCCTTCACACAATGCCGGGAGACGGAAGAATACACACTGGCCTCGCCCCGGAAAGCATGGTATCCGACCCTCATGATACCTTCCGATCTGATGCCGTTCTGGCTGACGCTGGGCCGCCCGCTCACCCGGCTTTTGTTCGCCATGTGCATTGGCCTGCTCATCGCCAATATCGTTGAAGCGCTGCGCTGGACACAGCCTCTCGCCCGCCTTTCCGCGCCGCTGGTGCGGCTCGCCCGGCTGCGCGAAGCCGCCGGGGCGTCCTTTTCCATGGCCTTCTTCTCCCCAGCCGCCGCCAACGCCCTGCTGTCCGACAGCCACGCCAAGGGCGAAATCAGCCTGCGCGAGCTCGTGCTCGCCAATCTGTTCAACAGCCTGCCCGCCTACATGGTCCATCTGCCGACCATGCTGTTCATGCTCTGGCCCGTGCTCGGCGCTCCCGCCCTTATCTATACGGGGCTGACCCTCGCGGCGGCCGCGCTGCGGACCCTGTTCACGGTGGGCCTCGGGCATTTCCTCCTGCCGCCCCTTCATGGCGAGAGCTGTATCGAGTGCCGGCTGCCTCAGGAAAAAGTCACCCTCAAGAGCGCCGCGCTCAAGGCATGGAAACGGTTCCGCCGCCGCCTGCCCAAGCTCGTCATGTTCACCATCCCCGTGTACGTCGCCATGTACCTGATGCAGCACTACGGTCTGTTCCGCACCGCCGAGGCGTGGCTTTCCGACCATACCCCGTGGCTCGGGTTCATCCGGCCCGAGGCGCTCGGCATCGTGCTCCTGAGCCTCGCCGCCGAAATCGGCGCCTCCCTGTCCGCCGCGGGTTCCGCCCTGCATATGGGCGGGCTCACCCCCCCGGAAGTCATCATCGCCCTGCTCGTCGGCAACATCCTCTCCACCCCCATGCGGACCGTCCGTCACCAGTTCCCGGCCTATGCCGGGTACTACAGCCCCGGCCTGGCCTTCAAGCTCATCTTCTACAATCAGCTCCTGAGGACCATCACCATGATCGGCGTGACATGGGCCTATTGGCTATGCGCCATCGCCTGAGGGACCCGCTTCCCCGCCTTCTTCAAGGGCTCCGGAAGCATAAATGCAGCCCGTATCCGGATGCGGCACCCCAAGCGGCTCCTTTGCCCAAAATTTGAAAGAAAGAAATCCATAGGTTACCGCTTTCGAAATTTTCTTGCAAAAAAAGCTTGCCAAGTTTCTCAATCTCGCTTATTAAATGTCCTCGCTGCTGCGGTAGCACTTATGGCAAGGTAGCTCAGTTGGTCAGAGCATACGGTTCATACCCGTAGTGTCGAGAGTTCAAATCTCCCCCTTGCTACCAGATGACAATGGCGGTTCCGGATGAACATCCGGGACCGCTTCGTCGTTTCAGGGTATTCGATGTTTCTGAACATTGGCGCATACCGTTTCTTTTCAGGAACGGCGTGCGCTTTGTTTATGGAAGTTCCGGGCCGGCTGCGGGCGGCGTCCCCATGTCGTCCAGAAGGCGCGGCGACGGCGGAACCCCCGTCGGCGGGTCACACCATGCGGGAAGACGCGAGAACAGGCCGAGCATACGGTAACGGTCCTCATCCGGAAACACGCCCGCGCCGCACCGCTCAAAGACGATCCGGGACCATGCCCTGCCCGCCTCCACAAACGAACGCGGATCGGCTTCGTACCGTTTCCGGCCCCGCACATGAATGTCGTAGGTCGCCAAATGGTCGTATGTCGGAGCCGCCGCCATGACGGTCTGCCAGAACAGCGCATACCCGTCCTCGCGCTCCCGGGCCGTGCCCGCCTCGCCTTCCCCGTAGTGCTCCATATAGGCTTCGCTCAGGCATTGCCGGAACGCGGCGATCCGTTCCGGAGGCGTGTCCTCCGGCAGCAAGCGCTGCCCGAGGCTCCCGAAGGTTCGGGCGTTGGCTTGTGTCTGTTCCGCAATAGGGACATGGAAATGCATCAGGCAGCATCCCGCCAGCAGCCCGGCACCCAACAAGGCTAAAACGTTTCGCATGGCGTTCTCCTCGGGATTCCGGACGACTCCGCAGGAATTCCCTTGCTATTTGCGGTTTCGCCGCGCGGCGCTTCCCCAGCGGGACAGGCTGAACACAAGCTCCCGCACATCAATGGGCTTGGTGAGATGCGCGTTCATCCCGGCGGCGAAACTCCGCTCCTCGTCGCCGTGCATGGCGTGGGCGGTCATGGCAAGGATGGGGACGCTCCGGCAGCGGGGCAAGCCGCTCTCACGGATGCGCTGCGTGGCGTCATAGCCGTTCATGACCGGCATCTGCACATCCATCAAAATCACGTCGAAATCCTGATCTTCCGCATAGCGGTCCACGGCGTCCCGCCCATTCTCCGCCACGCACGTCTCCACGCCAAACCGGGCGAGCATGTTGAGGATCACATACTGATTGAGCTCGTTGTCCTCCACCACAAGGACCCGCTGCCCAACCAAATCCCCAAGGGGCAGGCTCTCGTCCGGAACATTGCCCCCGGAGCAGAACGAACCGGCATCACCCGGCGAAACGTCTTCAGCCAACGGGAAGGCCAGCTCAACCCGGAACGTACTGCCCTTGTTGACGCGGCTCCCCACGGTCAGCGTGCCGCCCATGAGTTCCACAAGCCGCTTGCTGATGGCAAGCCCGAGCCCCGTGCCGCCGAAACGGCGGGTGGCGGATTCGTCCACCTGCATGAACGGGCTGAAAATGCGCCCTATTTCCGATTCGGGGATGCCGATGCCGCAATCACGGACCACAAACTCCAGCCGCACGCGCGTGTTGGTGGAATCCACCACACGGACGCGCAGGCTGACCGACCCCTCGTCGGTAAACTTCACGGCGTTGTTGCACAGATTGAGAAGGACCTGCCGGACGCGCAGGGCGTCGCCCATAAGCAGCAAAGGCACATCCGGGGCGATCTCCAAAGAAAACTCAAGCCCTTTCCCCTCGGCTTCCGGAAGCACTACTGCGGCAAGGATACCAAGCTCTTTCTTGAGATTAAAGGGAGTGCGGGCCAATTCCAGCTTGTTGGCCTCGACCTTGGTCAGATCAAGGATATCGTTGAGGATGCCGAGCAAGGCCGTGCTCGATTCGCTGATCCGGGAAATGTATTCATACTGCTGCGTGGTCAAATCCGTCTTCAAGGCCAGATAGGAAAGGCCGATGATCGCGTTCATGGGCGTCCGCAGCTCGTGGCTCATGTTGGCGAGGAAGGATGACTTGGCCCGGTTGGCGGCCTCCGCTGCCTCGGCGGCCATGCGCAGGGAAGCCTCATGCTGCTTGTGCTCGGTGATGTCGGCGACGTAACCAACCGCCCGGGCGGCATCGCCGTCCTGCGAGAATTCACACTCGAAATCGAACCACCGCGAACCCTTTTCCGGGTCCAGCAGTTCGATCTCAAAACGTTCGCACCGCCCCGGCTTCCATGAGGATCGGCGCAGCGCTTCCAGCACCCGCTTCCGGCAGCCCGGCGCTATGCGGCTCCATAATCCTCTGAACGCGGAAAAACACACCATGTCGGCGGGGATGCCGAACTGCTCGAAAAAAATGTCGTTGGCGGAAAAAAGAATCCGGCTGCCCCGCGTGCACTCGAATACGCCTATCCGGCCGATCCGGCAGGCCGTTTCGAACCGGGAAAGATTCTCGCGCAGCCGTTCCCGCATACTCTCCAGCTCGCTGACGTCCTGATGGTATCCTTTTAAGCGCAACAAGCCGTTCTTGCTGCGTCCGGGCAACAGCTTGCCGCCGCAGCGCACAAAAATACGCCCGCATACGGGATGGAGCCACGGGTACTGGACTTCATACCGCTATCCGGTGCTGAGCATCTTTCCCACGCACTCGTCCACCGCGGCGCGATAGGCTTCGTCCACACGGCCATACCAATGCCTGAAACAGTCCTCCGGCGAAGGGTGCGTCTCCAGACCGAGCAACAGCAACATGGTCTCGTTGGCCGTCATCCGGTGCTTTCCGTTTTCCTCATCGACCTCAATGGCCCAAAGGCCCGTATTGCCGATCCGGAGAGCCTCGCTCATCCATTCGGGACTGTTGAACATGTCCGCGTCGATTCCCATAGCCCACCCTCCTCCGCCGCGATCCCGCAAACCGGAATCCTCGGAGCGTATCCAACGTTCCGCCTATCTGTCTCCCTCTGCGGCAGTGGCCTGCAAAGCGGGAACATCAAGAATAACAATGTCTTTTCCCCTCAGCTCGACCAAGCCCGCCTCGGAGAACCGAGACAGCTGGCGGGAAAGCGTTTCACGGGCCAGCCCAAGCAGATTGGCGAGCACTTCCCGGGAAACCCCGAGCCGGATGCAGTCCCCACCCCCGATCTGCCTTCTGTGCAGCAAATACGTGGCAAGCCGGCAGGCCGCACCGCCCTGCCCTTGCGCCGCCAGCTTGTGCGCGAACATCCGCAGGCGAAGCGACAGCGCCGCGAGCATCCGCAAGGCCATCTCCGGGTTTTCCGTCACCAGCGTGAACAGCGCATCCGCCGGAAGGAACAGGGTTTCCACATCGTCCACAGCCACGGCGGACGCGGGGAACGTCCCCTTCTGGAACATTGCGGCCTCGCCGATCGTGTTCCCCTTACGGACAAGGTGAAGCACCATCTCCCGCCCGTCGGGAGCGAACCGGACGACCTTCACAACGCCGCACAGGACGATGTGCATACCGTCGGCGCGTTCTCCCTCACGGAACAAGGTCGCCCCGCGCGCAAACGTGCGCATCCGGCACCCCGCAGCGAGACGTTCCCGCTCGTCCGGGGACAACGGCTCAAACAGCGGCAAGCCCCCGAGCACTTCCAACCGTTCGTTTGACATGCCCGCTCCTGTTTCACAGTGTATTTCCTTGAAAAATACACCGGAGTCCTTGCCAGACGCAAGCGTTTCCGCACCAAAGGTTCCAAATGCAAAAAGGACGGGAGCTTCCGAAAAAGCTTCCGTCCTTATATTCTGCATGACTGTTGACGGATGGGTTGGCGAGCCCCTGCGCGGCAGCCCTGCGGCGTCACACAGGGCACGCGGGAGAAGCGCCATCCCCCATACTTAGCCCAGAAGGGTCTTCAAATCCTCGTCAGGGGTGGAAATGGGCTTGATGCCCCAGTTTTCGACCAGCAGATTGAGGATGTCGGGGGACACGAAGGCCGGGAGGCTCGGTCCGAGGTGGATGTTCTTCACGCCGAGGGCGAGCAGGGTCAGCAGGATAGCCACGGCCTTCTGCTCGTACCACGACAGCACCAGCGAGAGCGGCAGATCGTTGACGCCGCACTTGAGCGCGTCGGCCAGCGCCAGCGCCACCTTGACGGCGGAATAGGCGTCGTTGCACTGCCCCACGTCCAAAAGGCGCGGGAAAGGCCCGATCTTACCGAGATCCTTGTCGAAGAAGCGGAACTTGCCGCACGCCAGCGTGAGGATGAGCGTATCCTGCGGGGTCTTTTCCACAAATTCGGTGTAGTAGTTGCGGCCCGGCTTCGCGCCGTCGCAGCCGCCCACGAGGAAGATGTGGCGCACGGCCCCGGACTTCACCGCGTCAAGCACGGCGGGGGCGGCGTCCAGCAGCGTCTTGCGCCCGAAGCCCACGGTCACTTCCTTGCCCGGCGCGTCTTCCGCGAATCCGGGCAGTTCCAGCGCTTTGAGGATGAGCGGCGCGAAGTCCCGGTTCTTGATATGCACAAGGCCCGGCCAGCCCACGATGCCGGAGGTGAACACCTTCCCGCCGTAATCCTTGGGGTTCTGGATACAGTTGGTGGTGAACAGCACCGCGCCGGGGAAACCGGGCAGTTCCTTCTGCTGGTTCTGCCACGCCGTGCCGTAATGCCCCACAAAATGCGGGAACGCCTTGAGCACCGGATACCCGTGCGCGGGCAGCATTTCGCCGTGGGTGTAGATGTTGATGCCCGTGCCCTGCGTCTGCTTCAGCAGTTCGTACAGGTCTTCGAGATCATGCCCGGAAACGAGGATGGCCTTGCCCTGGCGATGCCCGAGGGAAACCTGCGTGGGGACGGGATCGCCGAACGCCTTGGTGTTCCCGGCGTCCAGAAGCTCCATCGCCTTCAGGTTGGCCTTGCCGCAGCGCAGGACCAGATCCAGCCAATCTTCAAGGCTGCGCGCCTTGTCCGGCGTGCCGTCCTTGTCGGGCATCCCGGCGGCGAGCGCCTCGTAGACGAAGGCGTTCAGTTCCGGGTCACGCTGGCCAAGGACCGCCGCGTGATCCGCATAGGCGGCTACGCCCTTCAGCCCGTACAGGAGCAGCTGCATGGCGGAACGGACGTTCACGTCGTCGCTGAAACGGTCGGTCCCGGCCTGCACCTTCCGGATGCTTTCCCAGTCGGCATCCACAGCCGCGTCACAGGTATCCGGCGTACAGCCGAGCTTCGTAGCGAGCGCCTTGCGGCGGCGTATGGCTTCCCGCGCCACTTCTTCAAGGGCCGCGGGATCGAAATTCACGTTGGTAAGGGTGGAGAACAGCGCGCGGACGGTAAAGTCGTCCGTATCCTGCTCGATCACGCCCTTGGCGCGGGCCTTGAGCGCCGTGCGGGACAGCAGCCGCAGGGCATAGATCACATGGTCCTGAAGATCGGCCACCGGGGCCAGCTTGCCGCAAACGCCCATAACCGTGCAGCCCGTGCCCTTCGCCGTCTGTTCACACTGATTGCAAAACATGGAAACCTCCAGAGTTGAGGTGAAACGACATCGTCTTGTAAACGGACATTCCCTTCTTTACCGGAAAAAGGCAGTGATCGGAATCACAATCACCCCTCCCGCATAAAAAAATCATGCCGCAGCCGCGTGTTCCGCCCGTTTTTCCCGGCTTGACAAGGCTCTCGCACGCCAGATAGAAAAACCAGTTAACCGGTTTCACGCCGGGCCATCCAATCCGCAGCGCGCAACCGCGCCCTGCCCCGGAGTTCGCCTCATCATGATATGCAAACGCTGCAAGTCCGCCACGGCCATCATTTCCCTGCCGAGCCACAACACCGGATTCTGTGAAAACTGCTTCCGGGATTTCTTCTCCGCGCAGGTCGCCCGCGGCATCGAAACCGGAAAGCTGTTCACCCACGAGGACCGCATCCTCGTCGCCCTGTCCGGCGGCAAGGATTCCCTGTCCCTCATGCTGGAACTTTCGCGTCAGGGCTATGACGTTACCGGCCTGCACATCGACCTCGGCATCCCCGGCTCGTCCGAAATCGTGCGCGGGGTCATCGAACGCTTCTGCGGCAAGCACGGCTTCAAGCTCATCGTCAAGGAAATGGCCAAGGAAGGGCTTGCCATCCCGCTGGTCAAGCAGCGCCTCAAGCGTCCCATCTGTTCCGCCTGCGGCAAGATCAAACGGCACTATTTCAACAAGACGGCGCTTGAAGAAGGCTTCACCGCCCTTGCCACCGGGCACAACCTCGACGACGAGATCGCCCGCCTGTTCAGCAACACTCTCCGCTGGGACGTCGGCTACCTGTCGGATCAGGGCCCGCGCCTCGACGGGGAAGACGGCTTCGCCCGCAAGGTAAAACCCTTCTGGCGTCTGACCGAATTTGAAACCGCGACGTACGCCTTCCTCGAAGAGATCGAGCACCATCATACGCCCTGCCCTTACAGCGCGGGCGCGAGCTTCACGTACTACAAGGGGCTCTGGAACCAGCTTGAAGAGGAAATGCCCGGACGCAAGCTTTCCTTCTACGTGGACTTTCTCAAGCGCGGGCGTTCCGCCTTCGCCGGACTCGAAAGGACGGAAGGCGACGCCCTCGCCCCCTGCACCGTCTGCGGCTACCCGACATCCTCCGGGGTGTGCGGCGTCTGCCGCATCCGGGAAGGCGTCAAGGAAGGAAAAGAGTAGAGATTGGGAGGGGGAGAGGCCCTTTCTGGAGAAAGGGCCTCTCCCCCTCCCAAACCCTCCCCTCTCCCCAAAGACTTTTGGCCTTATC
>ENA-UERN01001232-UERN01001232.1-human-gut-metagenome-genome-assembly--contig:-NODE-1232-length-24820-cov-8.330679_pt1 | contig 24820 bp, 34 predicted proteins | sample MGYA00242950_ERZ507950 | MGnify/ENA primary metagenome ERZ507950 (study PRJEB26167, sample SAMN06115515) | human gut metagenome | host: Homo sapiens | place: China:Ningxia | collected 2014-11-26...
ATAATTTATTAGGTAGTTGCATCAAACACCTCACAGCTTTGGACAAAATAGGAAACAACGATCTGACAGTAGATTTCTTCCTGCAGGCTAACCTTATGGATTTTCTCTGTTATCTCGTTAAAGATTTCTACATTTGTCTTTTTTGCTTTCTTTAATCTCCTGTATATTGCCTTCATCTGATCCTGCAGCACTTCGTAATCTATCAAGCCAGACTTATCTGCATTCGTCATGATTTCGCGAAGTCGAACGTAATAGGCCGTAACATAGGCGTTTATCGTCACATAAAGTACCATGTTGTCAGCCGGGGTAAGCTTCTGCTGTATTTCCTTCGGATCCAGTGATGCCGTTGCCAGGTCCTTTTCTTTGAGATTTTTTATCTTCTTTAATACACCTACAACACCCTTTTCCAGAGGCAACTCATCCAACAGCTGTACGCTATTATAATGTGCCATCAAGATTTTCTTTACTCCAACAAGCTCCTTCATGATTTTTTTATTATCATCTATCGAATATACCGCGTAACATCGTGGGCAGAGCGCCAGTAGATTTTTGATCTCTGGTGCTTTTTTCTTATCTATGAGTGCCACATTAAAAGAATCAACACTTTTTCCTGCACCTGAAATTGTAAGCATGCGTCCGCAACCAGGAAATGGGCATGTATGATTTTCTTCGCTAAGAAGATAAGCACCAAATCTATTTCTTAAATCCACTTCCGCATTCTGTAGTCGTTGCTTTTCCAGTACTGTAGGCTCTACTAGCCCTGCCGTTCTGCGAATAATCTCAACGAAACACTCTGCTAATTTCTGTGCAACATCATCCTCAGTAGTGGTCGGATCATAAGCCTTATAGTCATCTGCCAATAGTTTCAGTATCACTTTTGGCCTGCTATTTAATGATTCAGCAAAATTTTCAGGACTGAGTTTGTATACAATACTCTGAGCAAATTTCTCGCTTACGCCTCTTTTTGCATAAGTTCTCAGAGTGTTCTCTTTTGTCAGTTTTGTCGACGGATCCTTCGGAGTATTCCATGCCTCTTCAGGAACATCCGTAATCATTGCAATTATATCCTTAAAGAAATAAGGGATATCTGCGCCATCAGATATTCGATTTTTCATCATTGAAAAGAATTCCTTAAATTCCACGCGCCTTATCTCCTTTTCTGACTTTGTACCATCGTGTACCACGTTGTACCAAACTATCCCCAGATCACAGTAGTCGATTTTCTATACTGATACTGACAAAAGGGACAGAACTTTCTGACTTTAATAAGTATTTCAATTATATCATCCACATGTCCTTTTGTCAAAAATTATATTCGCGTTAAGGATTAAATTCAAATATTACAGACTTCCTGATCGTGAAAAGGTCCCGGTTATGACATTAAACTGACCTTCCATCTGATCGTTAACTTTGTCCTGGCCAGGAAGTGTGTTCGAAACTTTCAGATGGAACACAATTTAATACCGTGCCAGCTTTAACGAACGAGCTGGTCACCAGAAATGAAGCGGAGTTATCCGCGAAAGGTGACCAACTATGACAAACATTACTGGTAGCCATGATGGGCATCTCCGCTTCGGTTTGAAAGCCGAAAGGAGACAAATATCATGGCAATCAAAGACAATCAGAGTAAAAAACGCTACTATCCACTTAGCGACATGAGCAATCCCTACAAGGTTACACTTGTTGAAATCACTGAGGCTCAGTACAGAGCTTTGTATCCTGAAATCTGGGCTACCCAGAAGCGTGAACAGCACCATCACCGTTGCATGTGCACCAGAAGGTATCTCTGGAAATGCGATGGCAACTGCGACTTATGTGAATATCATGCTGCCGGAGACACGCTTTCCCTTGATGTTCCGACAGAAGACGGTAACGCAAATATGTATGACACAATTCCCGATACCGCTCCGACTATGGAGGATGTTCTTTCTGATGCGATGCTCCTGGAACAGCTCATTGCAAGATTCCGCGAGCTTGATCCAGATGCAGACCGCATCATTGAACTGCTGGGGGACGAACTTTCTGATCGTAAGATTGCAGAACAGCTCGGCCGCAAGCAGCGTACCTTCGCTGATCAGATGAAGAAAATCCGTACAGAGCTCCGTAAAATCCGTGGCTATTAATCCTACATATCATATGTAGCAATTCATCCCTCTGGCATCCATCAACCGATGTCCAGAGGGCTTTTATATTTTTTCAAAATTTCTCCGCTCAAATCCGCCACTCATCTCCAGTGGAAGGTGTAAGGCACGAAACAACAAGCCTTAACCATCACAGAAACGGAGGTGAAGCACATGAAGAAGTCCTACTTCGATTCAGGCGGTAACGACACGGAGCTGATTGCAGTACTGAATGCAATCTCCCACATATCCGCAAGAATGGCGAGAAACATGACAATCCTCGCACAGCAAAGACAATCAGAGAAAGGAGAACGTCGCTATGAGCAAAATGAGCGATATGGCTATGACCATCGAAGAGCTGCGCAATGCAGCCGCTGCTATTAACGAAGCAGCCAACTGGTTAGCAGAACAGTTTGGTGGCACTGCTGACAGCGCACCTGTCAAGAATCCTGCTGCCAAGGAAGAAAAGAAACCGGAGCTGAAGCTTGAGGATGTACGAGCTGTCTTAGCAGAAAAGTCCCGTGCCGGGCATACCGCTGCTATCCGTACATTACTTCAGAAGTATGGCGCTTCCAAGCTATCTGCTGTTGATCCGAAGCACTATGACGCCTTGTTAAAGGATGCGGAGGTACTTGACGATGCCACCTAAAGGACATGCTATCTTATCTGCTTCCTCTTCGGACCGCTGGCTCCACTGCCCGCCTTCCGCAAGGCTCTGCGAGACCTACGAGGATAAAGGCAGCGATTATGCTGCGGAGGGCACCGATGCTCACGAGCTTTGTGAATACAAGCTAAAGAGGGCCCTGGGGATGGATGCCAGTGATCCAACAGAAAACCTCACCTGGTACAACGAGGAAATGGAGGACTGTGCCAATGGCTATACCGCCTACATCCTTGAAATGGTAGAGGCCGCCAAGGAAAGCTGCGCTGATCCGAAGGTTCTGATTGAACAGCGTGTAGATTTCTCTCGCTGGGTAGAACAGGGCTTCGGAACCGCCGACTGCATCATCATTGCAGATGGCACCTTGAGAATATGCGATTACAAGCACGGTCTTGGAGTCCTCGTGGATGCGACTGACAATCCTCAGATGAAATGCTATGCGCTCGGTGCTCTGGAGCTCTTTGATGGTATCTACGACATTGATAACGTCAGTATAACCATCTACCAGCCAAGGCGTCAGAACATCTCCACCTTTGAGATTTCCAAGGATGAGCTGTACAAGTGGGCAGATGAAGTGCTGAAGCCGACCGCAGATCTTGCCTTTGCAGGAGATGGAAACTTCCTCTGCGGCGAATGGTGTGGTTTCTGTAAGGCCAAGCACGAATGTCGTGCCAGAGCCGAGGCCAATCTCACGCTGGCTCAGTACGATTTCAAGCTCCCACCTCTTTTAGAGGATTCGGAGATTGAATACATCCTCTCCCGTGCAGATGAATTAGTCGCCTGGGCATCCGATATCAAGGAATATGCTCTGCAGCAGGCCATCAGCGGTAAGGAATGGGCTGGCTGGAAGTTAGTCGAAGGAAGATCCAACCGCAAGTATTCCAATGAGGAAGCAGTCATCCAGGCAGTTACGGATGCCGGATTTGATCCATATGAAAAGAAGCTCCTTGGCATCACGGCCATGCAGAAGCGTCTTGGCAAATCCAGATTCGATGAGCTGCTTACCGCCTATATCGAAAAGCCCCAAGGTAAACCGACGCTCGTGCCGGAGAGCGATAAACGTCCGGCAATGAACAATGCAAAAACTGATTTTATGGAGGAAAATTAAATGAACAAGAATGTAAAAATCAACAATCCTATGAAGGTAATCACTGGTCCTGACACTCGTTGGTCTTATGCGAACGTCTGGGAGCCGAAATCCATCAACGGAGGTACTCCGAAGTACAGCGTATCTCTGATCATCCCGAAGTCTGATACCAAGACCATCGCCAAGATTGAAGCTGCCATCGAGGCCGCTTACAAGGAGGGCGATGCCAAGCTCAAGGGCAATGGTAAGTCCGTACCTGCTCTCTCTGTCATCAAGACGCCTCTTCGTGATGGTGACATGGAACGTCCGGACGATCCGGCCTACGCCAATGCCTATTTCGTAAATGCCAACGCAACTTCTGCTCCTGGCATCGTGGATGCAGACCGCAATCCAATCCTTACTCGTTCCGAAGTCTACTCCGGTGTGTATGGTCGCGCCAGCATCAGCTTCTATGCCTTCAACAGCTCTGGCAATAAGGGTATCGCCTGCGGTCTTAACAATCTGCAGAAGATTCGTGACGGTGAACCTCTTGGTGGCAAGGCATCTGCCGAGTCTGATTTCGCATCTGATGAAGAGGACGATTTCCTGGATTAAGCTCATCAAAATAAATCCGAGGTGGTGGTGGGAGCAATCTCACCACCTTTTTGGTAGAAAGGACAATCTATGAAAACCTTATCGATTGATATCGAGACCTACAGCGATGTGCCGCTTTCCAAAACCGGTGTGTATCGATACTGCGAATCTCCTGATTTTGAAATATTACTCTTTGGCTATAGTGTCGACTCCGGCCCTGTTCAGGTAGTGGACCTCGCGTGTGGCGAGAAGATACCAGCGGAGATTATTGTTGCACTTGAAGATGAATCTGTCATCAAATGGGCCTTCAATGCTTCCTTCGAACGTATCTGTCTTTCCAGGTTCCTAGGCTATCCAACCGGTGAATATCTTGATCCGGAAAGCTGGCACTGCTCTATGATCTGGGTAGCAACCATGGGCTTACCGCTTTCCCTGGAAGGCGTCGGTGCCGTGCTGGGACTTGAGAAGCAGAAGCTCACAGAAGGCAAGGACCTCATCAAATATTTCTGCCAGCCCTGCGCTGCTACGAAATCCAATGGTGGCAGGACGAGAAATCGACCTCTTCATGCGCCTGAGAAATGGGAAGCCTTCAAGCGCTATAACATCCGTGATGTAGAAACTGAAATGGGCATCCAGCATAAGCTTCGTAAATTTCCTGTACCTGAATCGGTCTGGGAGGAGTATCACATTGACCAGGAAATCAATGATCGTGGTGTCCGTTTGGATATGGAGCTTGTACAGCAGACCATCGCAATGGATGCTCGCTCCAGTGAAGAGCTGACTGCTGCCATCAAGGACATCACGAAGCTGGAAAACCCGAACTCTGTGCAGCAGATGAAGCAGTGGCTCTCTGCCAATGGTGTAGAAACCGACAGCCTTGATAAAAAAGCGATAGCCGAGCTCCTAAAGAACGCTCCTGACAAGCTTGCCTCTGTTCTCATTCTTCGTCAGCAACTTGCCAAATCCTCAGTACGTAAATATCAGGCGATGGAAAAGACGGTTTGTGCCGATGGCCGAGCCCGCGGCATGTTTCAGTTTTATGGAGCCAATCGTACCGGTCGCTTTTCCGGTCGAAACATTCAATTACAAAATCTTCCTCAGAATCATCTGCCAGACCTTGCTGATGCTCGCGCGTTGGTACGCTCCGGAGACTTTGATGCAGTCTCTCTTTTGTATGAAGATGTGCCGGATACCCTATCGCAGCTGATCCGAACTGCATTCATTCCACGTGAGGGTGCACAGTTCCTGGTTGCAGACTTTTCTGCCATCGAAGCCCGCGTCATCGCATGGTTTGCCAGAGAAGAATGGCGACAGAAGGTATTTGCTAAGGGTGGGGATATCTACTGTGCTTCTGCCAGTCAGATGTTCAAGGTCCCTGTTGAGAAACACGGCATCAATGGACATTTGCGTCAAAAGGGTAAAATCGCAGAGCTGGCGCTTGGCTATGGCGGCTCCGTCGGTGCACTGAAGGCGATGGGGGCTATCGATATGGGGCTAACAGAGGATGAGCTTCCTACCCTTGTAGATGCCTGGCGTCAGTCAAACCCACACATCGTACAATTCTGGTGGGCTGTAGATCGTGCTGTCACAGAAGCTGTGAAATATAAGCACACGACTACCGAATACGGCCCTACCTTCTCTTGCCGCAGTGGCATGCTTTTTATCACGCTTCCTTCCGGCAGAAACCTGGCCTATGTGAAGCCGAAGCTCGGTACGAACAAGTTCGGCGGCACCTGCATCACCTATGAAGGCATCGGCCCAACCAAGAAATGGGAACGTCTTGATTCCTACGGACCAAAGTTTGTGGAGAATATTGTCCAGGCCACCTCCCGTGATATTCTTCTCTATGCCATGAGAACCCTCCGCAACTGCTCCATCGTTATGCATATCCATGATGAAGTAGTCATCGAAGCGGATCCCCGCATGTCCTTGGATGCCGTCTGTGAACAGATGGGTCGCACACCTCCCTGGGCGAAGGGACTTCTCCTTCGTGCAGATGGCTATGCTACCCCTTTTTACAAAAAAGATTAAAAAGATCCGCTCAACTCAGGCGTTCATCTCCAGTGGAAACTAGAGGTGGACGCTTTCTTAGCATCTGCCTGAATACAGAAAAATGTCAGGAGGCATAAAGCTATGTATGAAATCAAAGAAAACAGACGCAGATTGAAGGATGGAACAGAAATCTCTACCTATACCCGTGATGTTGTGAGCTGCAACATTCTCGAAGTGGAAGCTGGTACCACAGGCTATAGAGGTGGCGACACTGGGCACGGCGGACGCACCTATTTTCGCATCAAGGATGCAGCCTGCACCGATATGGATATCCATGTTATGCGAGATCGCTTTGGTGATGCAGAAGGCTTCGAGGTCATGCTGGGCGGTGATTGTGAGCTTGAAACCATGATCCGAGCGCTCAAATTCATCACAAAGGTTCTGGAGGAAGAAGCTCAGGAGGTGTACGACTGATGTTTACCATTTACAGCGCGGACGTTACCGGCAATTCCGGTAACTGCTCCTACCCTCATAAACACATCATCCTGGATGAAGATAGCCTGAAGGCGGCTGTTTGTCATGATTACGTGTGCGCAGAATATAAAAATAGCTATCGCAATGGCGACAACTTCATCGGCAGTGACTGTCTTCCAGTTGACTGTGATAATGATCATTCCGAAAATCCGGAAGACTGGATCACTCCGGAAGATGTCTTGCAGGCCTTTCCAGGTGTGACCTTCGCAGTCCATTACAGCCGCTTCAATAACAGAGTAAAAAACGGCAAGCCCGCAAGGCCCAAGTTTCACGTTCTCTTTCCGATTGATTATGTGACAGACGCTGCCTTTTACAGCAACATGAAAAAGCTGGTCAATTCCATCTTTCCCTATTTCGATACGAAGGCCCTGGATGCTGCCCGCTTCTTCTTTGGCACTATTGCTGCAGATGTTGCTTTATATCCGAGACGCATGAATCTGACGGAATATCTCAATGAGGATATTTTCGATGAGGATATGCCGGAAGGTCAATATGATGGCGCAACGATTCCTGAAGGCAGCCGTAATGCAACCATGTCTCGTTTTGCCGGAAAGGTCATCAAGAAATATGGCGACGGTGACACGGCCTATCAGGCATTTCTGGAAGAAGCAGATAAATGTGATCCGCCTCTGGATGCTGCTGAGCTCGCCACCATCTGGCACAGTGCCCAGCGCTTTTACGCTCGTGTCCAGCAGCAGGAGGGCTATGTTGCACCGGAGCTCTACAACGATTCTTCCTGTTATAAACCGGAAGACTACTCCGATGTGGGACAGGCTGAGGTGTTAGCAAAATACTTCTCAAATGAGCTTCGCTATTCTCCTGCCACCCACTTTATCCGCTACTCTGACCACTACTGGCAGGAATCAGAGCCGGGTGCTCAGGCCGTGGCTCATGAGCTTACCCGCAGACAGCTGAAGGAAGCAAATCGAGATCTCATGGAAGCACTGGATAAGATGAAGAATTGCGGTGCACAAAATATCCTCGACAGCACGTCAAAGGCCAAGGCAGAACAGCTTATGAACGATCAGCAACTGGAGGTCTATCGAGAACTTTTGGCGGCCAAGGCTTATCAAGCATTTGCCATCAAGCGCCGTGATTCTAAGAATGTGACTTCTACTTTGAAGGAATCCCATCCGATGCTGGAGATTTCTCCTCGTGACCTGGACGCAGACTGCTTTGCGCTCTGCACCCCGGAGGCAACTTTTGATCTTCGTCAGGGTATGGCCGGAGCCAGGGAGCATTCGCCGGAGGACTTTATCACCAAGATTACCAGCGTTTCACCAAACCAGAAAGGCATGCAGATTTGGCTGGACAGCTTGAATCTTATCTTCCAGCACAATCAGGAGCTCATCGATTACGTCCAGATGATCTGCGGCCTTGCTGCCATCGGCAAGGTTTACGTGGAGGCGCTGATCATCGCCTATGGTGATGGCCGCAACGGTAAGTCTACCTTCTGGAATGCCATCTCCCGCGTGCTGGGCCTTTACTCCGGGAATATTTCTGCGGATACCCTGACCGTAGGTTGTCGCAGAAACATCAAACCGGAAATGGCAGAGGTCAAGGGTAAGCGACTTCTCATTGCTGCAGAGATGCAGGAAGGTGCAAGGCTCAATGATTCTACCGTCAAGCAGCTCTGCTCTACCGATGATGTCTTTGCAGAGAAGAAGTACAAGGATCCTTTTTCCTTCAAGCCCTGCCACACACTGGTGCTGTATACCAACCACCTGCCTCGCGTCAGTGCTTCTGATGATGGTATCTGGAGGCGACTGATCGTTATTCCTTTTAATGCCAAGATCACCGGCAGCAGCGACGTCAAGAATTACAGTGAGTATCTCTATGACAATGCTGGCGGCGCGATCCTCTCCTGGATCATCGAAGGCAGCAAGAAGGTTATCGATGCTGACTACCACATCCCGGTTCCGGCCTGCGTGCGGAATGCCATCGATGATTACCGTAGCCAGAATGACTGGTTCGGGCATTTCTTAGAGGATAAGTGCATCATAGGTGATGCGTATAAAGAAAACTCCTCTAACCTATATCAGGCCTACCGCAATCACTGCATCGATTGCAATGAGTATGTACGCTCTACGGCGGACTTCTACTTTGCTATGGAAAATGCCGGATACGAGCGTGTCACCTTGAGTCGAAAGCGCTATTTTAAGGGACTACGCCTGCGGACTGAGGACGATTTTGATGAGGAATTTTTAGACTGATCGAACCGAATGACAAGGTGTATCAATGTCTCTGTATAAACTTTTCTATTAGGCTATAAAAAATCATATATAGAAAAGTTATGTAAATACCATTGATACACCTTGCACATCAGAAAATTATTCACTGATTGGAGAATGTCAATGTTAGAAAAACAGATAGAAAACAAGTTAACCCGGATGGTAAAGCAGCATGGAGGCATCGCTGTAAAATTCGTGTCTCCGAGCTTTGCGGGAATGCCGGACCGTCTCGTCTTATTACCTGATGGGATCATCGCCTTCGTAGAGCTGAAAGCTTCTGGGAAAAAGCCTCGCCCGCTTCAGTTAGCCAGACACAAGCTGCTACGTTCACTTGGCTTTCAGGTCTATGTGATTGATGGTGTGGAACAGATTGGAGGGATGCTTCATGAACTTCTCACCCCATAATTATCAGGCCTACGCCATCGACTATATCGAAACACATCCCATAGCTGCAGTTCTCCTCGATATGGGTCTTGGCAAAACCGTCATTTCCCTGACTGCCATCGCGGACCTGCTGTTTGACAGCTTCGAGGCACATCGTATCCTGGTGGTTGCTCCTTTAAGGGTGGCCCGTGATACCTGGCCTGCGGAAATTGCAAAATGGGAACACCTGCAGCATCTGACCTACGCCGTCTGCGTGGGGACACCAAAGGAACGACGCATGGCCCTTATGTCCGGAGCCAACATCACCATCATTAACCGTGAGAACCTTGGCTGGCTGATAGATTCCAGTGGCTTTGACTTTGATTACGATATGATCATCATTGATGAGCTCTCTTCCTTCAAGAATCACAAGTCCAAACGATTTCAATCTCTGATGAAGGTTAGACCTAAAGTAAAACGAATCATCGGTCTTACCGGCACACCTTCTTCCAACGGTCTTATGGACCTGTGGGCCGAATTCAAGCTTCTGGATTTTGGAGAGCGTCTCGGTCGCTTCATCACCCACTACCGTAACAACTACTTTATCCCGGACAAGCGAAATGGCGAAATCATCTACTCCTACAAACCAATGCCTTATGCAGAGGATGCCATCTACCGGAGAATATCGGATATTACGATTTCCATGAAATCTACCGATCACCTGCAGATGCCGGAGTTAATCACATCGCAATACGAAGTGCAGCTGTCTGAGGAAGAAACTCAGCGATACGAGGAACTCAAGGCAGACTTTATATTGGAGCTCCCGGAAGGAGAAATCACAGCTGCCAACGCGGCTTCTCTTACCGGTAAACTCTCCCAGCTGGCCAACGGTGCCATTTATGATGATGACGGTAATATCATCGAGTTCCATGATCGGAAGCTGGATGCCTTAGAGGATCTTATCGAAGCCGCCAATGGCAAACCGCTTCTGGTAGCTTACTGGTTCAAGCATGACCTGCAGCGAATCAAGAAGCGCTTTAATGTCCGTGAGATAAAATCCAGCAAGGATATCACTGATTGGAACAATGGCGATATTCCTGTTGCTGTCATCCATCCCGCCTCTGCCGGTCATGGACTGAATCTTCAGGCTGGTGGATCAATACTTATCTGGTTCGGGCTGACTTGGTCACTGGAATTATATCAGCAGACCAACGCCCGTCTCTGGAGGCAGGGCCAGACCTCCGGAACCGTGGTGATAGAACACATCATCACAAAAGGAACCATCGATGAGCGCATCTTAAAGGCGCTGTCCCTGAAGGAAGTCACACAAAACGCATTAATTGATGCGGTAAAAGCAAATCTATGACAATCTACGACAACATAGGTCAATCCGAGGGAATTTCATTATTCGGAGGTATGCTATGAATGCAAAAGAATATTTATCCCAGGCCCGTAACCTGGATCAGCGCATTATCACAAAAACCCAGATGATTGACTCCTTAAACGATCTGGCTACCCGCTGCACCGCTACTTATTCGGATATGCCTAAGAGTCCAAACCGTGGTAACTCCCGTCTGGAGGAATGTGTCATGAAAATCATCGACCTGGAAGAACAGATTACAGAAGATATGGAAAAGCTGGTGAATTTGAAGAAAGAAATCACTCATGCAATCCAGTCCGTTTCCAATCCTGAATATCAGGATCTTCTGGCAAAGCGCTACATCTGCTGTGAATTCTGGGAAAAGATCGCCGTGGATATGAACTACGAGCTCCGCTACATCCACAAGCTCCACAGCCGGGCTCTGCAAGAAGTAAAAATTCCTGAGTCAAACGAAGATGGGCACGAAAAGACATAGAATGACACCATCAACTTCTGATAGTATTAGACTAGCAAAAAAGAAAATCACAGAAGCCTTGTAGGATCTACTTCCTGCAGGGCTTTTCTTATACCGCAAGGAGGTGAAACTGATGCCGAGAAAACCGAAGCGTCCTTGTTCTTATCCAGGCTGTCCTAATCTCACGGACGGTCGCTTCTGTGAGGAGCACGCCCAGGAGGAAGCCAGGCGCTACGAACATTATGATAGAGATCCCGCCACCAAGCGTCGCTACGGTCGTGCCTGGAAGCGAATCCGTGACAGCTATGCCGCTGCTCATCCGCTTTGTGAAGAGTGCCTTGCGAAGGGTGTTTATACACCAACCGAGGAGATTCATCACATGCTCCGCTATCTCAGGGCGGAACCCATGACCGTGAGAACCTGAAAGCCTTGTACAAGGCCTGCCATGCACGCATTCATGCAGAACGCGGTGACCGCTGGCACAACACATAAAGCGGATGCATTTTCTTTGTGCATCAGCTCCCCCAGGGGCGGTCTGAATCTCTACGGCGCAGCTGCCGTGGAACGGGCGTGGGGTCTCACGCACAAAAACGCGTTTTCAAACGGGGTAATAGGCCCCGGACAAGGAGGTGAATCATTTTGGCTAAGGACGGAACCAACCGTGGCGGCGCTCGTATCGGTGCCGGAGCCAAGAAAAAGCCCTTAGCTGACAAAATCACTGAGGGTAATCCGGGCAAGCGAAAGCTGACTGTCATCGAGTTTGAAGATCAAGCTGCAGAGTTAGAAGGTCAGCCGATGCCCAAGCCATCCAAGCTCTTATCCGCCACACAGAAAGACGGCAAGCCACTGGTGGCTGAAGAAGTATATAAGGCAACCTGGGAATGGCTGGCAGAGCGCAGGTGCGCATCGCTTGTTTCACCCCAGCTTCTGGAACGCTATGCCATGAGTGTTGCCAGATGGATTCAGTGTGAGGAAGCAATCACAGACTACGGTTTTCTCGCCAAGCACCCTACAACGGGAAATGCCATGCAATCTCCCTACGTAGCCATGAGCCAGAATTTTATGAGCCAGACAAACCGGCTCTGGATGGAAATCTATCAAATCGTAAAAGAAAATTGCGCGACGGAGTACAAGGGCGAAACGCCTATGGATGATGCGATGGAACGCCTGCTCCGTGCAAGGAAAGGAAACTGATATGGACTATCGTGAATTTATGAATCTGCTGAAAAGCTATCGCCAGCAGCTGAGCTTTCAGCAGTTCAGCACACTTCGTGGTCAAGCTAAGGCCGGTGATATTGATGCCGCCTACAAGGGCCTACAGAAAATACTCAGGAGGAATGCACCATGCTAATTGAAAAGAAAAATGTCGCTGAGCTACTTCCTGCTGATTACAATCCCCGTAAGGATTTAAGGCCCGGCGATCCGGAATATGAAAAGCTGAAACGCTCCATCGAGCAGTTCGGATATGTGGAACCCGTCATCTGGAATACCACTACTGGTCGCGTGGTTGGCGGGCATCAGCGCTTAAAGGTTCTCCAGGACATGGGCATGACGGAAGTTGACTGCGTCGTTGTTGAGCTTGATGAGGAACACGAAAAGGCACTGAATGTTGCACTCAACAAAATCAGTGGTGAATGGGATAACGACAAATTAGCACTGTTAATCGCTGACCTGCAAGGTGCTGACTTCGATGTCTCTCTCACTGGTTTTGAACCTGCTGAGCTTGACGACCTGTTTAAGGAGGATGTGAAGGATGGCATCAAGGAAGATGATTTTGACGTCGATGCTGAGCTTGCAAAGCCTACCATAACTAAATCCGGTGACCTCTGGTGCCTTGGTCCGCATCGACTTTTTTGCGGCGACAGCACCAAACCGGAAAGCTATGAAATGCTAATGGCTGGCAAGAAAGCAAACCTGGTAGTCACGGATCCTCCTTACAATGTGAACTATGAAGGCTCCGCTGGTAAGATCCAGAATGACAACATGGATAATGACTCCTTCTATCAGTTCTTGCTGGATGCCTTCACCAATATGGAAGCGGTCATGGCCGATGACGCATCCATCTATGTGTTCCATGCAGATACAGAAGGCCTGAATTTTAGAAAAGCTTTCTCTGATGCAGGCTTCTATCTTTCCGGCTGTTGTATCTGGAAGAAGCCCTCCCTGGTGCTGGGCCGTTCACCATATCAATGGCAGCATGAGCCTTGCCTTTTTGGCTGAAAGAAAAATGGAAAGCATCAATGGTACTCCGGTCGCAAGGAAACCACGATCTGGGAATTTGAAAAGCCTAAGAAAAATGCAGATCATCCGACTATGAAGCCGGTGGCATTGATTGCCTACCCGATCATGAATTCAAGTCTTACAAACTGCATCGTGCTTGATCCCTTCGGAGGCTCCGGCAGCACGCTGATTGCCTGCGAACAGACCGGGCGCATCTGCCACACAATTGAATTAGACGAGAAATATGCAGACGTCATCGTGAAGCGCTATATCGAACAGGTAGGCGCTTCCGATGGCGTTTCTGTTATCCGTGATGGTCTGACTTACCAATACGATGAAGTCGCTATCTCCGAAGAATCCCTGCAGGCATAATACACACGATTTGTTGCAACACTCCAGCGGATCTTTGGTACATATATTCGCTCTGAATCGCTTGATAATATGTGCCTTCAGAGTGATATATGTACTACCAAAACAAAGGAGGATTCCACTATGGAGATCAGATTTAACGTAACAGGAAGCGCCAGAAAAGAGCTGGTAGGGATTATTTCACATGTAACCGGATGTAAGCAAGTTTATAAGGGAATGCCAAGCGCCGCCTACGAGGTTGCAGACATTACCATCAGCAAGGATGGCACCGTAAGCTACGACGAGCGAACAGAGGAAAACACCATCAAGGCAATCCTTGAACAGACTGCTACTGCAGGTTTTACCGCAGAGTTAGATGAAGCACCGGCCACTGAGATACCAGAAGCACCCGCCACAGCAGAAGCAGATATTTCAGCGGTTGCAAAGGACACCGGCCTGGTGATTTCCTTCCCGGCTGACAAGGTTAACCTAGAAAACCTGCGAAAGCTTCTGGAGAGCAAGTCAGACCTCATCAAGAAAGCCCTGGAGGTTGAAGCCTTCCCGATTGAGGAGCACGACGATCAGGTCAGCTTCCCTTGGTGGCCTAGCATGCCAGACTTCGATACCATCACCGCCTACACTGCTTTCCTTTCTGCCCTTTGCAAGATGAGTAAGGAACAGAAGCGTATCATAGCAAAGGCAAAGGCAAAGCCGATAGATAACGAAAAATACGCCTTTCGATGCTTTCTTCTTCGCCTTGGCTTCATCGGAGACGAATACAAGCAAAGCCGCAGGATTCTCTGCAGGTACCTTTGCGGCAACAGCTCCTACGCAGGAGGTGAAGGCCATGTTATTCGCTAACAGATCGCAGGTTGAACGCCTGCGCCTCCGCTATCCCATCGGTACCAGAGTGGAGCTTGTAGAGATGGACGATGCTCAGGCACCGCCCATCGGCACCCATGGAACGGTAACCGGTGTGGATGATACCGGCAGCCTCCTGGTGGACTGGGATAATGGTTCTGGACTCAATGTAATCTACGGTGTGGATCGTGTGAAGGAGGCTCTGGATGAATAAAAAATATCAATATCTCGTAAAATTTGAACATATAGATTCCAGGAAATCTCGGATTTACACATTCACCACTTATAGCCAAGCGCTCAATTTCTTCCGCCCCTACTATAATCCGGAATCCGAGAAATTTTATAAAACAATTTGCATATCTGAATTTGACAACATCCATGATTCAGAAAAGATATGTGCTCTTCTCAGTTTTGTAGAGCGTGACATTAATGGAGATTTAATCAGAAAAGACTGGAGAAATTGGAAAATCGGACGACCAACAATATTTGAAACTCATGAATTTGATGGCGATAGCTTAGCCCAGGGAATCATCACAGAAATCCATTATGATCATGCAATATTAAAGGCTGACGGAATGAACCTCTGGATCGACGACGATTCACAGTACATGTTCCGATAATTTTCAAGAAAGGAATAACTACCCATGGCAAGTTTTGATAAATTGGCTGATTATGACTTAGACCAAATAAAACTTTTGACCGATTATGCCTATGACGATGCTTTAGTCGGAATCACAGAAGATAATCGAGCAATCTATGACTATGATCTGATGGTTAGATGGCTCGTTAACGAGGAAGGTTTCGAAGAATCAAGCGCAGAAGAATGGATAAATTATAACACTCTTCGTGCATTAGATTATTCCGGAGCCGATTCGCCTATAATCATGCACTCACTTTTATAAATCTTTAATTTGAAAGGAAGTCTATACATGAATTACAAGATACTGGATTCTTATCTACCTGAATCCGAAAAACAATATTACGAAAGCTCAAACCCTGGATGGGAAATCAATACCACAAATTGTTTGCAGGTCACATTTGAAGATGGCACCTCCTCAATTTATGTCATTTTTGATGGGCCTTGGACTAAAACAAATATGTGTAGAGATTGCGGTTCACATTATGAGCTTTTGATTGGCAATCAGCTTTATAAATTCCCACATAATCCTGCATAACATCTTGAAGATATGACTTGATATTATGTGCTTTCAGAGTGATATATGTACTACCAAAAGAAAACAAGGAGGCACACACCATGATGAACATTTTTGAAGAAGCTTACAGAGGAATCCAGGAAGCAAAAAAGGCTTACGCCACAGCAACTAACACGGCTGAGCAGGATGCAGCAAGAGCCATTTACAAGCAGGCAACCGCAAAGCTTGATGGCTTAAACAGCACAGAGAAGCGCATCTGGAGAGCTTATGAAACCGCCAAGGACTGCGGCAACGAGTACATCGACCTGAACGACACCATCCGCGATGACGAAGTCGAAGGCCTGGTGGCCTGCATGAAGAAATACGGCATTGAAGCCTTCACCTTCTCTTCCACCTGGAGCAGCGCAGTTGAAACCGCATGGCTTTTCCAGAAAGCCGGATGCACCTTGGCAGGCCTGATTGAGATCAACAGCCAGCACAAAGCCTTCATGAGCGATGAGTATGAAAAGGCACACGGATACCTTTTCAAGCTGAACTAAGGAGGGCAAAACCATGTGGGCAGAAGGAAGCATCAAGATTGAAAACAGCATTTTTCATTACTGGGTGAAGCATTATGAAGAGCCGAGCGAGGACTACGACATTGACGGCGGTAGGATTTCAAAGCTCATGCTGAAGAGAAACGGTGAGATCGCCTACAACTACGACAGAGGCCCGGACATCGAGCCGGTCGACGAAGAAACCGAAATGGCACTTGCCATTCTGATGAAGGAATACAACTAAGAACATTCCCGAAGGACCACCCTCAAGGGTGTGTTCCTCGTTATACGATATTTATTGATGATGGTCGTGCCAATACGGTAACGACTTATTTTTATGCCCGGAGGTGAAGCATGTGCGTAAATTAAAGAAATATAAACCGACCAAATTCAAAGCAAAAGACTCTCATTATGATGTGGATGCTGCGGATTATGCTGTGAGCTTTATCGAATGTCTTTGCCACACCAAGGGCACCTGGGCCGGTAAGCCCTTCGAGCTGATTGACTGGCAGGAGCAGATCATCCGTGATCTCTTCGGCACACTGAAGCCAAATGGATACCGCCAGTTCAATACTGCCTATGTGGAAATTCCTAAAAAGATGGGCAAATCTGAGCTTGCAGCTGCCGTGGCCCTACTTCTTACCTGCGGTGATGGTGAGGAGCGCGCTGAGGTTTACGGCTGTGCTGCTGACCGTCAGCAGGCGACCATTGTTTTTGATGTTGCCGCAGATATGATACGTATGTGCCCAGCGCTCATCAAACGTGTGAAGATTCTTGCTTCTCAGAAGCGTATCATCTACACACCAACCAACAGCTTCTATCAGGTGCTCTCTGCAGAAGCCTACTCCAAACACGGCTTTAACATCCACGGTGTTGTCTTTGATGAGCTCCACACTCAGCCCAACCGAAAGCTCTTTGATGTTATGACCAAAGGTTCCGGAGATGCCAGAATGCAACCACTGTATTTTCTCATCACCACTGCTGGAACAGACACCAACAGCATCTGTTATGAAACCCATCAGAAAGCCAAGGACATCTTGGAAGGCAGAAAGATTGATCCTACCTTCTATCCAGTGATTTATGGCGCGGACGAATCTGATGATTGGACGGATCCGAAGGTCTGGAAGAAAGCAAATCCCTCTCTCGGCATTACAGTCGGCATTGATAAGGTGAAGGCCGCCTGTGAGTCAGCCAAGCAGAATCCCGGCGAGGAGAACTCCTTCCGACAGCTTCGATTGAATCAATGGGTAAAGCAGGCAGTCCGCTGGATGTCGATGGAGAAATGGGATGCCTGCTCCTTTGCAGTCAATCCGGACGAGCTAGAAGGACGTGTCTGCTATGGCGGTCTGGACCTCTCTTCCACTACGGATATCACCGCCTTTGTGCTGGTATTTCCGCCCCAGGATGAGGATGACAAATATGCCATTCTTCCATATTTCTGGATACCGGAGGATACGCTGGGGCTACGAGTTCGTCGTGATCACGTGCCATACGATGTCTGGGAGAGACAGGGCTTTCTGCAAACCACGGAGGGTAACGTCGTCCACTACGGCTACATCGAAAAATTCATCGAGCGCCTAGGTGAGAAATACAACATCCGTGAGATTGCCTTCGACCGCTGGGGAGCCGTCCAGATGGTACAAAACCTTGAGGGCATGGGCTTTACGGTGGTTCCCTTCGGCCAGGGCTTTAAGGATATGAGCCCTCCTACCAAGGAACTCATGAAACTGACGCTGGAGCAAAAGCTGGCCCACGGTGGGCATCCGGTACTTCGCTGGATGATGGATAACATCTACATCCGTACAGACCCCGCCGGAAATATTAAAGCCGACAAAGAAAAATCTACAGAAAAGATTGATGGTGCGATTGCCACCATCATGGGACTGGACCGCGCGATTCGCTGTGGCAATGACACCGGTGCTTCTGTCTACGATGACAGAGGCATTTTGTTTATCTAAAGGAAAAATGATGATCACTCTACTATTGCTTGGGCTGATTGTGCTGCGTGAAGGCATTAATCAGGGAATTGGAGGTTTTGATGAATATACTTAGTGGACTTTTTAAATCCCGCGATAAGCCGACAAACAGCCTAAACGGCTCCGGCTATCGCTTTTTCTTTGGTGGCACCACCTCCGGCAAGGCCGTCAACGAACGATCTGCCATGCAGATGACTGCTGTATATGCCTGCGTAAGAATTCTATCGGAATCCATCGCATGCTTGCCGGTACATCTTTACCAATATAAGGAATCCGGCAGCAAGGAAAAAGCCCTCTCTCATCCACTGTATAAAATCCTGCATGATGAGCCAAACCCAGAAATGACCTCCTTCGTCTTTCGAGAAACGCTGATGACACACCTGTTACTGTACGGCAATGCCTATGCGCAGATTATCCGCAACGGTAAAGGTCAGGTCATCGGACTCTATCCACTGATGCCTAACCGCATGACCGTGGATCGGGATGAGCACGGACACCTCTACTATCAATATCAGATGCAGGAGTCGGATGCTCAAACCATGAAAGCTGGAACGGTGACGCTCAGGCCATCCGATGTACTTCATGTACCAGGCCTCGGATTTGATGGACTGGTTGGCTACTCGCCGATTGCCATGGCTAAGAATGCCATCGGCCTTTCCATCGCCACAGAGGAATACGGCGCTAAGTTTTTCGCAAATGGAGCTACTCCCGGAGGTCTGCTGGAATTTCCTGGCACCGTCAAGAATCCAGATGCCATCCGCGAAAGCTGGAACAAGGGTTTCTCCGGCAGCAATTCTCATAAGATTGCAATTTTAGAGGAAGGCATGCACTACACGCCAATCTCTATCAGCCCAAATGAAGCGCAGTTTCTTGAAACACGTAAATTTCAAATTGATGAAATCGCTCGAATCTTCAGAGTTCCTCCTCATATGGTAGGAGACCTGGAGAAGTCGAGCTTTTCTAATATTGAGCAGCAATCGCTGGAATATGTGAAGTACACCCTGGAGCCCTGGATTGTTCGATGGGAACAGGCGCTAAACCGTGCCCTTCTATCAGATTCCGAGAAGGCTGCTTATTTTGTCAAGTTCAATGTAGATGGCCTGCTTCGCGGCGATTATCAAAGTCGTATGAACGGCTACGCTACAGCTCGCCAAAATGGCTGGATGTCTGCAAATGATATCCGTGAGCTTGAAAACCTGGACCGCATCCCAGCGGAGCTTGGTGGTGACTTATATCTCATCAACGGCAACATGACCAAGCTCGAAGATGCAGGAATATTTGCAGCCTCTTCTGCTGCTGGAAAGGAGAACGATTCCAATGAAGAAATTCTGGAACTGGAAAAATCAGACACAGACGAATCAGGAGACACAGGAAACAGTGACAACAAGAATACTGTTCCTGAACGGAACCATCGCCGAGGAAAGCTGGTTTGATGATGATATCACACCGACCCTTTTTAAGGAGGAGCTCTTAAGTGGCTCTGGCGATATCACTGTCTGGATCAATTCACCCGGTGGTGACTGTGTTGCAGCTGCCCAGATCTACAACATGCTGATGGATTATAAAGGCAACGTTACCGTCAAGATTGATGGTATTGCCGCTTCTGCTGCATCGGTCATTGCTATGGCCGGTACCAAGGTAATGGTGTCCCCTGTATCCATGCTGATGATCCATAACCCAGCCACGATGGCCTTCGGTGATTCAGCAGAGATGCAAAAGGCCATCGCCATGCTGGAGGAAGTCAAGAAATCCATCATCAATGCCTATGAGATTAAGACCGGTCTGAGTCGAGCAAAGATCTCTCGTCTGATGGATGCCGAAACCTGGATGAATGCCAATATGGCCATTGAGCTGGGCTTTGCAGATGAAATTATGAAGCGCGATACGCAGGATGAAGCTGTTTCTCTTCCTGCCGCCTCTGCTTCTTTCTCTCGCGCAGCTGTCACCAACTCTCTTATCGAGAAGCTGGCAGCCAAATGTCATATCCCGACAAGACCTGCTGAACCTGCTATTTCGGAGCGCTCTGTAGACAGTCTCATGGAGCGCCTAAACCTTATCAAACAACACATTTAATGGAGGTAATACTACTATGACGATTAATGAACTTCGCGAAAAGCGTAACAACGCATGGAATGCTGCTAAGGCATTTCTGGATTCTCATCGTACCGAGAAGGGTACCCTCACTGCCGAGGACGATGCAACCTATACCAGGATGGAACAGGATATCGCAGACCTTGGTAAGGAAATCGCTCGTCTGGAGCGTCAGGAGGCACTGGATGCCGAGCTTTCTAAGCCGGTAAATACTCCACTTACTTCTAAGCCTGCCTCTACCGCTTCCTCTAACACAAAGACCGGACGTGCATCCGATGCCTATAAGGCCGGAATGCTCACTGCCCTTCGTTCTAACTTCAAGCAGATTTCGAACGTGCTGCAGGAGGGTGTGGACGCAGACGGTGGTTATCTGGTACCGGATGAGTATGACCATCGCCTGGTGGATGTCCTTACTGAGGAGAACATCCTGCGTAAGCTTGGTCACAAGATTACTACATCCGGTGAGCATAAGATCAACATCGCTGCAACTAAGCCCGCAGCTGCTTGGATCGAGGAGGGTGGCGCACTCAGCTTCGGTGATGCAACCTTCGACCAGATTTTACTGGATGCCCATAAGCTGCATGTTGCCATCAAGGTAACTGAGGAGCTTCTTTACGACAATGCCTTTAACCTGGAGAGCTATATCATCGACATGTTCGGTAAGGCTCTTGCTAATGCTGAGGAGGATGCCTTCCTGAATGGTTCCAGTGTTGGTCAGCCTCTGGGACTTTTTGCTGCGACCGGTGGTGGAACGGCAACTATTTCCACGGCTTCTCTTACCGCCGATGATGTGATTAAGCTTGTGTATGCATTGAAGCGTCCTTACCGTAAGAACGCAAAATTCATCATGAACGATCAGACCATCGCTTCTATCCGCCAGCTCAAGGACAACAATGGGGCCTATATGTGGCAGCCTTCTCTTGTAGCTGGTGAGCCGGATAAACTCCTTGGCTATGATGTCTACACTTCTCCGTTCTGCCCTGCTGGAAAGATTGCCTTCGGTGATTACAGCTACTACAACATCGGAGATCGTGGTACTCGTTCCTTCAAGCAGCTCACAGAGCTCTTTGCTGGAAACGGCATGATCGGCTATGTTGCCAAGGAACGTGTGGATGGTAAGCTCATCCTTCCGGAGGCAGTGCAGATTCTTACCATCACCGGTAGTGCAAAAGCTGCCAAGGCCTAAGGTAGTCTGAATGAAAGGTGGCGTCATTTGGGATGAATGGCGCTGCCCTTACCATATCCTTAAGAATGGAGGCGATGAGAAATGCTCATTACAATGGAAGAAATGAAAAACTATCTGCGAGTGGATTTTGATGATGACGACGCTCTCATCGAAACTCTAATCACCGCTGCAACAAGGATCTGCATGGATATTCTCCGTACAGAGAATCTTGACGAGCTGTCTGCTTGTGAGAATGCCAAGGCTGCCATTTTTTATACCGCTGCATACCTGTACGAGCACCGAGAGGAGGCAGATCATCATGCACTGACGCTTACACTGCGCTCTCTGCTATTCGGTGCCAGAAAGGAGTTCTTCTGATGAACATTGAACTTTTAAATGTCCGCATCTTCATTACCAAAAATGAAGTAACTGTGGATGCCATCGGAAACCATAAAACAAGCTGGGTACCCTACTACAGTTGCTATGCAACGGTAAGTGCTGAAGCAGGCAAGGAGGATACGGATGCTGGAATGATTGTAGACAATACGAAGGTCGATTTTACTATCCGGTGGTGCAAGAAGGCTGCCTCCTTAGATTCCACGCATTATCGTGTGGAGTTTAACGATACGCTTTATGACATCACAGCCATCGACCACATGAATTACAAGAAAAAATGCATCAAACTCTCCTGCCAGAAAGTGAGGCGCTAACGATGGCAACTGATCGGGTAAGCATTGGCCAGATGGCGGATGCGATTATGGAGGGGCTGGAGGAATATGCCAGCCTTGCAACAGATGACCTAAAAGCATCGGTCCGAAAGGCTGGTAAAACCGTCAAGGATGAGATTGCTGCAACGGCTCCCAAGGACACCGGAAAATACGCAAAGAGCTGGGCTGTGAAAACGCAAAAGGAAACCTCCAATTCTCTGGAGCTTGTGGTTCATTCTAAAAACCGCTATCAGCTGGCCCACCTTCTGGAATTTGGTCATGCCAAGCGAGGTGGTGGCCGTGTCGCCGCAAGGCCCCATATCGCACCAGCGGAAGAAAAAGCGATTGATACACTGGAGCGTGAAATTGAAAAGGCCCTGAAAGGATAACACATGGAGAAGTTAATCGAAATCATGAATAAAATAGGCCTTCCCTTTGCTTATGACCACTTTGCAGAGGGAAAAAGCCCGGATCCGCCGTTTATTTGTTATCTTACACCGAACAGTGACAACTTTGCAGCAGACGGACAGGTCTACTATAAGATCAATGAAATTCATATCGAACTGTATACCGACTGTAAGGACTTGTCGGCAGAACAGTGTATAGAAGCCGTGCTCAATCAGCATGGCATTTTTTATGAAAAATCCGAGACTTGGATCGAATCGGAGAAGCTTTACGAAGTCCTGTATTCATTTGAAATGGAGGTAAATTAACGATGGCTGAAAAAGCAAATAAGGTGAAATTCAACCTGAAGAATACGCACTATGCACTCCTTACCATTGGCGAGGATGGCACACCCACCTTCGGAACGCCGGTCCCGATGCCAGGCTCCGTATCGATCTCACTAGATGCAAATGGTGAGCCGGAAAACTTTTACGCGGATGGTGGTGTGTATTACGTAATCAACAATAACTGTGGCTATGACGGAGATCTGGAGCTTGCATTGATTCCGGAATCCTTCCGCACGGACGTACTGAAGGAAACATTAGATTCCAAGGGAGTGCTGATTGAAAACTCCGAGGTGGAGCTTGCTGCATTTGCGCTCCTGTTCGAGTTTGATGGCGACCAGAAGCACATTCGTCATGTGCTTTATAACTGCTCCGCCTCCCGTCCCGGCATCGAAGGAAAGACGAATGAAGATTTCAAGGAAGTACAGACGGAGAAGCTGTCTCTGAAGGCGGTGCCGCTTACTAATGGTATGGTGAAAGCAAAGACCGGAAATACCACGGATGCTACCACCTATGCTGATTGGTACAAGGCGGTATATGTGCCTGTGGCAGAGAGCGATGCCGCAACGCAGTCTGCAGCAAAGCCTGCAAAGTCAGTAAAGGAGTGATCATATGGGTATGACAAAGATGATTGAGATTGACGGAAAGCAGGTGCCCTTCAAGGCATCTGCCGCCATTCCGCGCATTTACCGCATCAAGTTCCATCGGGATATCTACAAGGATCTTGATGCGCTCGGAAAGGCAGTCGGAAACGGTGATGAGGTTTCCTCTCACCTCGATATGTTCTCCCTTGAGATGTTCGAGAACATCGCCTACATCATGGCCAAGCACGCAGACTCTTCCATCCCTGACAGCCCGGAGGAGTGGCTAGATGAATTCAGCACCTTCTCCATCTACCAGGTGCTTCCGAAGATTATCGAGCTGTGGGGCCTGAATGTCCAGACGGATGTGGAGTCTAAAAAAAACTTCACGCAACAGATCGGCCGATGACCACACCCTTGTTTCTGCTTCGCTGCGTACAGCTCGGCATCTCCATCCGGGATCTTGACTTACTCACAATCGGGATGGTGAACGATATGTACGCAGAAAGTAGCAATGATGAGTACAAGGGCTATGCACAGATAGCTACGCAGAAGGATTTCGATGCATTTTAACAGAAAATTCACAGCTTATATAATGACATTGTGTTGACATCACCCGAATTTCTGCATATACTATACTTGAATGGAGGTGTTCTGTATGGCAACAACTAATTTAAATATTCGTACAGACAAGGCAATCAAGGATCAGGCGGAGGAAATCTTCAATGAACTTGGTCTGAACATGACAACTGCTGTAAATATGTTCCTGAGAACCGCTATCCGTGAGCATGGTATTCCTTTTGAATTAAAGCTGGAAGTACCGAATGATACTACTGCCGCTGCCATTGAGGAAGGCAGAAAAATGATGAAGGATCCTTCTGCTCCGCGTTATTCCAGTATGGATGCTCTTAAGGCAGCCCTCGACGTATGAAATACGATATTCAGTTACCAATCAGTTTAAAAAGGATTTGAAGCTTGCCAAAAAGCAAAATAAAAATCTTGATAAGCTGTTTGAGGTAATCGATATTCTGGCGAATGGCGGTACGCTGGATGCAAA
>ENA-UERN01001233-UERN01001233.1-human-gut-metagenome-genome-assembly--contig:-NODE-1233-length-24810-cov-8.975539_pt1 | contig 24810 bp, 18 predicted proteins | sample MGYA00242950_ERZ507950 | MGnify/ENA primary metagenome ERZ507950 (study PRJEB26167, sample SAMN06115515) | human gut metagenome | host: Homo sapiens | place: China:Ningxia | collected 2014-11-26...
ACAGGCATAATAGAAAATGAAAAAGTAATCTTGTTAAAACCACAAACATATATGAATTTGAGTGGACAATCAATAAAAAAATATATAGACTTTTATAAAATACCATTAGAAAATATATTAGTAGTATTTGATGATATGGATACAGAAAAGGGAAAAATAAAAATAAGAAAAATGGGAGGTCCAGGAACTCACAATGGCGCAAAATCAGTTGTACATGAACTACAAAGTGAACAGTTTGCAAGAATACGAGTTGGAATAGGAAGACCAATAGACAATGATGAAATAATAGACTATGTAATAACACCAATACAAGATGAACAAGAATATAAACAATTTTAGAACAGGCAGGAATTCCATTACTTTTATTTGTGATCTGTATGTATTATGGATTGAAACTGATGATTTTGCAGGACGTTTCAACCATTCGGGGAAAGAATAAAGAACCGGTAAAAGATGAAAAGGCGTATGCAAAAAAAGGTGGAGCGCTCATTCTCTTTTTTGGTTTTGCAACACTTGTAATGACGTTTCTTCTTTTTGTGAATCTTTATGTCGCACTGGCACAGATTGTAATCTGTACGATTATTTTTGGGGTTTTGTGGAAAAAAATGAATGACAAATACGGTGCATAAAGAAAGATGGAAAAGAAATAAAAGAAAATAAAGGGCAGAAATTATGAACCAATATACCGTTTTACTTGTAGATGATGAGGAAGAAGTGTTTCAGGTCATCATGAAAAAACTCGATTGGGAGAGCATGGGATTTTCCATTGCAGGCTATGCCAGAAATGGTGTGGAGGCTTTGGAAATGGCGGAGGAACTGCAGCCGGATGTGGTCATGACAGATATCAAGATGCCATATATGGACGGACTTACACTCTGCAAAAAGCTCAAAGAACTCTACCAGAAAGTAAAAGTGATCATTTTCTCCGGCTTTGATGAATTTGAGTATGCGAAAGAGGCAATTAAAATTGAGGCCGAGGAGTATATTTTAAAACCGATCAATTCCAATGAACTGCGGGAAGTGTTTGAGCGGATCAAGGTCAATCTCGATAAAGAGCTGGACGAAAAAAGAAATATCGACAAACTGCGGGAATATTATATGGAAAGTCTTCCTGTTTTACAGGAGAATTTTTATACTTCGCTGATTGAAGGAAGAATCCCGGAGTCACAGATTGAAAAGTATGTGCAAAACTATCAGATCAACCTGACAGGACCATACTATGTGGTCACTGTTTTACATATCAGTACAACGAATCCGGAAAATGTGCCAATTGATCCATTTTTACTCACTGTCTCTGTGAAAAAACTTGCGGAGGAACAGTTGACCGAGAAATGGAATTGCAGGACGGTGACCTATCTTGGAGATATTCTTGTGATCGCACAGCTTTCCGATGTGGACAGCGTCACACATTTTACCGATGATATGGATCGGTTCTGCAAAATGGCAAAGCGTGTCTGCAAGGCGACTGTCACTGCGGGAATCGGGCATGTGTGCAATCAGCTTTCACAGCTTTCACTCTCTTATCATGGCGCAAAGAATGCAACCTCTTATCGTGTTTTATATGGAAATACAAGAGCCATCAATATCGCAGAGATGGATCCGCAGGAGAGCGTGGATGAACACTGGGAGGAAGCTTACATCGAGAAAATTTTAAAGAAAGTCAAGATGGGCGAGCAGAAGCCGTTGGAGGAAGCAATTGCAGAGTTTACAGGGCAGATGGCAAAGACGAGAATGTCTCTGCAGAACTATCGGATTCTTGTCATGGAACTGATTGCAGAAATTTTCCGGTTTGGAAGCAATAACCAGATTAACATGGATGAAGTGTTTGGCAACAACAGCGATTTATATAATCAGGCATTACAGTTGGAATCCACAGATGCGCTTGGTGCATGGCTGAAGGAAAACTGTATGAAGATGCAGCGCCAGGTAACAAATGAACGTCAGGACACCACAAAATCTTTTGTGACAAGAGCAGTAGAGTATGTGAAGGAGCATTATGCAGATCAGGAGTTGAGTATTGAGACGATATGCAGTTATCTGAATGTGAGTGCAGCATATTTTTCCACTGTTTTTAAGAAGGAAACCGGAAAAACATTTATCAATTATCTCACGGACTATCGCATGGAGCAGGCAGTGGATCTGCTTTTGACGAAAGACGAGAAAACTTATATTATCGCAGAAAAAGTTGGATATTCTGATCCAAACTATTTCAGCTATGTGTTTAAAAAACAATTTGGAATGTCACCATCAAAATATAAGGCAGGTAAGTTGGGCGAAAAGTGAAAACAATAGAAAAATTTTACCGGAAAATAGCGGAATACCTTGCAAAACGTGTCAAACCCCAGACGATACAGTTTACGATATCGGTTTCATTTACGATTATCTCTGTATGCAGTATGGGGATTCTTGGCGTGACGCTTTATAATCGTTTTGTCAATCGAATGGAGGACATGACAATCGAAAGCTCGGAGCAGCTTTTGAATCAGACTGCCATCAATCTGGAAACGTATCTTAGAAACATGCGGCGCATTTCGGATGCGATGTACTATAGTGTCATTAAAGATAAGGATCTTGCAGTGGATTCTGTGGATGAGGAGATGAACCTTTTATATGAGGCGAATAAAGACAACCTGATCAGTATTGCATGTTATACGAACGATGGTAAACTGGTTGCAGCAGCACCGGTCACCAATGAGAAGGATAATTCAAACATTGTCGATCAGGAGTGGTTTGTCAATGCGGTGGATCAGATGGAAAACCTGCATTTTTCCACTCCACATGTACAGAATCTGTTTGATAATGCAACTTACCGCTATTACTGGGTTGTTTCCTTAAGCCGTGCAGTGGAACTGACAAGCAACGGAAATTCTACGCTGGGTGTTTTGCTGGTTGATATGAACTACAGCAGCATTGAGCAGCTTTTTAATAAGGCAAATACAGATAATTCATCGGAATATGTCTATCTGATGGACAGCGATGGTGAGATTATCTATCATCCGAAGCAGAAACTGATTTACACGAATCTTTATGAGGAAAATAATCTTGAGGCGGTTCATTATGATGACGGTTCCCATCAGGAGATTTTCCAGGGGGAAAAGAGACTTATCACCGTCAAGACGGTCAGCTATACCGGCTGGAAAATTGTGAGCGTTGTGCCAATGAGCGCCTTTAATATGGGACTTTACGGTACGCGAATGTTTGTGATTATGTTGATGGCGTTGTCGATGCTGATGATTATTATCATCAATCAGCTTGTGTCTGCAAGAATCGCAAAACCATTACAGCGTCTGAATGAATCCGTCAAAGAATGGGAAGCGGGAAATCTGAATCCTACTATATATGTAGGCGGATCGTTGGAAGTAGAACATCTGGGAAAGACGTTGCGCTCTACGGTAGAACAGATTAACCAGTTGATGCATGATATTTTGTATGAACAGGAAGAAAAAAGAAAAAGTGAACTGGATGCATTGCAGTCACAGATCAATCCACACTTTTTGTATAATACACTGGATTCCATTGTATGGATGATCGAGGGGGGGCGCTACGAGGATGCGGTCTTTATGATCACGCAGCTTGCGAGTCTGTTCCGTATCAGTCTAAGCCGCGGAAAAACGATCATCAGCGTTGAAGATGAGATCAAACACGCAAAGAATTACATGAATATCCAGAAAATTCGTTATAAAAACAGTTTTGCAATTGATTTTTCCATAGAGGAGGAAATTTTGCACTGCTGTACGGTAAAACTCGTGGTGCAGCCGCTGCTGGAAAATGCGATTTATTATGGCGTGGAAGGAATGGACGGTGAAGGCGAGATCCATGTAAAAGGTTACCGGAAAGAGGACGATATTTATATAGAAGTCAGCGATAACGGACTTGGTATGCCGCAGGATATGGTGGAACAGCTTTTGACCGACAATAACCGTGTGAGAAAGCATGGTTCCGGTGTGGGTGTGATCAATGTACATAATCGTATCCGTCTGCGGTTTGGCAAGCCATATGGCCTTGAAATTGAGAGTATGCCGGATGAGGGAACCACCATTCGTATCCATCTGCCGTATATTCCATATGAACCGGAAAAACTGGAACTGCTGGAAAACGGAAAGATGCAGGAACTGAAAGGGGGAAAGAGCAATGAAGAAAAATAGGATTTATTTTGGATTGCTCATTCTTGCCCTGGTAGTGACGATTGTCTGGACATCCGCTGGCATGCTCGGAGTGAATAAAGAAGAGAAAAAATACAGTGTGTCTGTGATCGCCAACGACAGCAACAATGACCGCTGGATCGCAATGCGCGAGGGACTGGAGCAGGCAGCGAAAGATGACGATATTCAGTTAAATTATGTTTCCACCGGTGTCTTTGCGAGTGAAGATGAAGAAAAGGCGCTGATCGAGCGTGAAGTGGAGAATGGAGCAGATGGAATTATCGTACAGCTTGTCTCAAGTGAGGATACATATGCAGTTTTTGAGAAAATAGATTCTTCTGTAGCGGTGATGTTATTGGAAACAGATGCGGTGTCGGAGGGAGTTTATTCCGTGACAGCCCCGGATAATCTCTGGATCGGTGAAGCACTGGCACAGACAGTTTTGCAGGATTATGGGGATTCTTTATCTGAGAAAAAAATTGGAATTCTCAGCGGAAACCAGAATCAGCTTTCCATGCAGCAGAGGCTTGGCAGCGTGAAAAAGCTGTTGGAGGATGAGAACATAGAGCCGGTCTGGATTTTATCCGGTCAGGGGGAGAATCTGTCATCGGAACTTGTGACAAAACAGGCAGATGAACCGGTGGATATTCTGATCACATTGGGAAATGCGGAGACAGAAACAGCAGTGGATTATCTGCAGGCGGATACCAGTTATAAACAACAGTTTATGATTTATGGGGAAGGGTGTTCGGATAAAACGGTATATTATCTGGACAAAGGCATAATTAGGTCACTTGTAGTACCAAATGAATTTAACATGGGATACCAGAGCGTACATGCGATTGCGGAACAAATTAAATACAAGTTTTCCAGTGCTGAAAGCACAACGGTGGAAAGTCTTGTGATCAATAGACAGAATCTGTATGATGAGGAGAATCAGAAGATTTTATTCCCAATTGTACAGTAAATCAGGAGAATCATGGTATAGGGAAAACAGGAAGAAGGAGAGAAAGGTACAGCATGAGAAGTGCAAAACAGAGAATTTCAAGTGCGTTGATTCTGGCAGTGGGCGCATCAATGCTTATGGGATGTGAACTGCCAGAGAGAAATACACAGGTGAAAAGTATCAAGATCGGTGTGACACTCTATGACCAGTATGATGCGTTTCTTTCTGAGCTGATGGAAGATTTTAACACCTATGCAGCAGCGAAGGAAGAGGAGACAGGAATCGCCATTAATGTGGAAGTCTATAATGCGTCACAGAGTCAGGCGACACAGAACAATCAGGTGGAAGCTATGGCACAGGATGGATGCGACATTATCTGTGTGAACTTAGTGGATCGTACAGATCCTACAACGGTCATTGATCTCGCAGAGAAAAATGATATCCCTGTCATTTTCTTCAACCGTGAGCTGGTGGAAGAGGATTTAGAGCGCTGGGATAAACTGTATTATGTGGGGGCGAAGGCATTTGAATCTGGAATGATGGAAGGACAGATTGCCGCAGCGGCTTTTTTACAGGATCCATCGGTCGACAGAAATCAGGACGGAGTCTACCAGTATGTTGTGCTTGAGGGGGAGCCGGGACATCAGGATGCAATAGTCCGCACGGAATACTCGGTGAATACGATTGTTTCCAGCGGGATTGAGGTGGAAAAACTGGGTTATGCCATTGCTAACTGGAACCGTGCACAGGCACAGAATAAAATGACACAGCTTTTGAGCCAGAATGGCAATAAAATAGAGTTAGTGATCGCAAACAATGACGATATGGCAGTGGGGGCGATCGATGCATTGAAGGCCTCAGACCTAAGCCGGGAGGAATGGCCGGTGGTGGTCGGAATTGACGGCACCAATGTTGGACTTGAGGCAGTGAAGAATGGCGAGATGGTCGGTACCGTCTATAATGACAAAGAAGGACAGGCAAAGGGAATGTTGGAACTTTCTTTTGCACTTGCCACGGGCGGAAATCTGGAGGATCTGAATCTGGAGGATGGAAAATACATAAGAATGCCTTATGCAAAAGTCGGACCGGATGATGTGGATGAATATTTGAACAGATAACGTTTCTGGCGGACAGAAAATGAATGGGAGCAAGGATTTGAAGACAATCATTTATTTTAAAGGTGTCTATGACACACTGGATTTATTTACAGATCATCTGATCGGGGCGTTTGAAGCGATGGGATATGGAACATTTGTGTATCACACCGCAAATGAGGAAGTGAGCAAAAAGCTGCTGCTGCGCCTGCTGGGTGAATCACAGGAATTTGCAGCAGTGACATTTAATAACCTCGGGTATAATCTTTCTTTTGAACAGCCTGAAGCAGCGGAGGTTGAAGAGGGAAAACCGGAAGAATATAATATATGGGATTATTTTCATATCCCATATATTGACATTCTTATGGATCATCCATTTCATTATGAAAAGCCGCTTCGCAATATGCCGAAAACTGCGGTGATCCTGTGCACAGACCGCAATCATGTGAAGTATGTCCGGCGTTTTTTCAAAAATATCCGTCAGACAGATTTCCTTCCACATGCAGGTGTGGAATTAGGGCATAAGCACAAGCCTTTGCAGGAACGGAAGATAGATGTGCTTTATGCAGGAGCACTTCCGGTTTACACGGTCGCAAAGATGATCCCGGATCTTCATTCCATCCCGGAAGTTGACGGTGAGGAGATGATGCGGTCGGTGCTGGGAGAACTGGTACAGCACCCGGAACAGACGACGGAACAGGCGATAGAAGCATATGTGAAAACTGTGCGTGGAGACATATCTGACGGGCGTTTGCAGGAGATTATTGTAAAAATGAGATTTCTGGATTCCTATGCGACTTCTTTTTTCCGGGAGCAGGCGGTGCGTATCCTTGTGGAGAGTGGTATTCATGTGACTGCATATGGGGTTGGCTGGGATCAGTGTGAATGGAGCGATAATCCGTATCTGACGTATGGAGGGAAAGTGCCTGCACCACAGATCCTGCCGCTGATGAACGATTCCAAGATCGTATTAAATACGATGACCTGGTTTAAAGCAGGTGCGCACGACCGTATTTTTAATGGTATGCTTGCAGGCGCGGCGGTGGTGACAGATGATTCCACTTACCTGCGCAGAACATTTACGGATGGAAAAGAACTTGTGATGTTTTCCTTAAAGGAACTACAGACACTGCCGGAACGGGTATTCGATTTATTCGGCCACATTTCCCACATGCAGGAGATCGCAGACTGTGGATATCACGCTGCAAAAGAGGAACATACGTGGAAAAACAGGGCGGAGTATATCAGGGAGTGTTATTTGGACGAATAGAACATCAAGATACTTTCACAGGGAATTTTGGAGAGCGGTTTCGCCGGAGCATGGAAAAATGGAGGAGCGGAGACGAATGCACATTTTAATGTATCGTTGGAAGGCATACAATTACCGGGATATTGAACAGACATTCCGCCTGTTGGGGCATACGGTGGATAATATAGAGCAGGAACTTGGAAATTATGACATTGATCCTGATTTTGAGGCGGAAATTGAGGCGCTGATGGAAAAGAAACATTATGATATGGTGTTTACGGTCAATTATTTTGCGCTGATCTCAAATACCTGTCAGAAAATGGGTGTGAAATATGTGTCATGGACGTGTGACAATCCACTGATCAGCATGTATCATGTCTCTGTTTTTAACGACTGCAACTACATTTTTACATTTGATAAAACAAACTATCTGGAATTTAAAGAGATGGGAGTCAAACATATCTGGTATCTTCCACTTGCAGTGGATGTTGACCGGATCGACATGATTTTACAGAAGTCAGAGGACAGTATAAAATACAGCGGTGACATTGCATTCGTGGGAAGTCTTTATGAGAGAAATTCCTACGACAGAATCAAGCCTACGCTGCCGGAATATCTGAGAGGCTACTTTGATGCGGTGATGGAAGCACAGCTTAACATCAGTGGTGCAAATATCGTGGAACCAATGCTCACAACGGATATTTTAGAACAACTGCAACAGCATTTTTCACTGGAAAAGTCGGAGGGCTCTTTCTCAGACCTCGGATTGATCTTCCAGACAACGGTACTTGGGTTTAAAATCGCAGAGATTGAGAGACGGCGTGCACTGATCGAACTGTCAAAACATTTCCATGTGAATGTGTACAGTAACAGCAATGTCTCGGATCTTGTGAGAGTGCAGTACTGCGGCTCTGTCGATTATTGGAGCGAGATGCCAAAAGTGTTCCATGAGTCGAAAATCAACCTGAACTTCACGATCCCCAATATTAAAAGCGGGATTCCGCTCCGCATGTGGGATGTACTGGGGGCAGGAGGATTTCTGATGACAAATTATCAGGCGGAGATCCCTCTTTATTTTAAGGAAGGGGAAGACCTGGTATGCTTTGATGGTGTGGAAGATCTGGCAGAGAAAGCGGGCTATTATCTGGAACATGAGAAGGAGCGGAGAGAGATTGCCCGTAACGGCTATGAGAAAGTAAAACAACATCATTCTTATGTAAACCGCATAGAGGCGATTTTAGAGACGATCGCATAAAAAAAGACTGTTGCATGAAAGCTGATTCATGTGACAGTCTTTTTAACAATAGCGGTCTAACATCATTCCGGAGTAGATCGAAGTGATATATGGTGTCGCAAAATTATGTCCCGGGTTCTTGTAGGCTACAATAATTTTGTTCACGTAATTCATCGGGTCAATAGACGCCTCTGCTGCTTTACTGTTTAATGTGTCCTTAAATTGATTCAGGATCGAAAAATTATCCTGCGCATCTTCTGCGGTTGCAGCATCGTACAGAAGACTGCGGTCAATATGCAGATAATTGTCGGCGTCTAATTCCAATCCCATTGCTTCTAATTCATTGCGGTAGTCTTTTGCAACACTGCTCATGTCAGAGACGAGCTTATTAGGGCGCTGGGCGTCGGAATATGAATGACCGATCTTGATCACTTCATTATAAGCATTGGCGAGTCTGCTGACATTGTCAGCAACGGCATCGGCATCTGTCTTGAAATTGATCGTTGCCTCTGAGCCATCCTTGCTGATTCCGTTTAATGTCAGATTAAACTGGTTATTTACCATAAAAGAATTTGAGTAGGAGGAATGTTCTTTCCCATTTAAAACAAAAGAAGAATTCCCAGCTTCCTGCGCAATCTGATTGATTCCCAGAAGCTTTATGGCGTGCATGGAGGAGGGACTGGCATCCGGCAGGATCTGGAACAGATAGTCTTCATCATCTGCAATGCCGGTCTGGCTGGAGGAGAGCACAAGTGCATTATCTCCTTTGCTGTTCTGGACCATGGAGGCATTGATGCCGATTTTCGAGTGGTTGATCAACTGCATCAGTTTTTGCTGGACATCAGCATTGGAATCCTTACGGTCGACAGAAAACTGAAATTCGTAAGAATTCGTATTTGTGTTCAGGTCAAAGGAATAAATGCCGGGTGTAAACTGATAACGATCCGGCTGAAGGTAATTTCCCTGATTGATCTGTTCTGTTGCCAACTGCTTTACTGCTATATGAAAGGAAGTTGTATCCGGAGTGTCGTCGTTTCCAATGTATTCTGCGGTTACGACATCTTCATCCGATGACTGGGCAATCTTTTTGGAAAAAGCTTTTTCAATGCCCTGGTCGCTGCTTGAAAGTGAAGCTGCGATATGCTGGATGTCTCCGACACTTTCCTTGATATCAATCGCATATTTTTTCGCTTCCCCAAGGTTTTTGATTTTGTACAGAGGGGATTCTTTATTTGTTTTTACAATTTTATTATAGGTGTCACGCAACTGGCTTTTCTTGTGCGTGTCATAGCGCGATACAGTCGAATTGCCATAGGTACTCAGATAGTACTGGTAGGCGCTGTCAATGGCTGCCATAGATGTTCCCCTCCTTTCTTCCTTGAAATCATAATGCAGTACTGTCTTAATATAATAAGAAGTAATTCGTTATGCGGGGATGAAAATCCGTTTCATTAGATTACAGAATATATATCGGTAGTTCTATAAAAAATATTTATCTTTTTTTACATTATTATAGGAAATGTGGAAAAAAGCAAGAAAAAAACAAAAAAATTTGTTGACGACCAATATTCTGTGTGCTATATTAGTCTAGCGATGGAAGTAGGTCTTTTTTTTATGCCTTTTTTTAGGTCGGACTTATTTTCGACTAAAAGGTGTAGAAAAACACAAAGAATTTAATGGAGGTGGAAGTTGTGCGCACGAAAATAACACTGGCATGTACAGAATGCAAGAATCGTAATTACAACACGACAAAAGACAAGAAAGCTCATCCAGACAGAATGGAAACCAAAAAGTATTGTAGATTCTGTAAGACTCATACATTACACAAGGAAACCAAATAGTTTAGCTGGGTGAAGGAGTGAGAAAATGGGAGAAACCGAGAAATTAGTAAAAGCTCCGGAAAATGGTCAGCACATGAGCCTGCTGGCGAAACTGTCGAGCTGGTTTACCGGTCTCAAGGCTGAATTCAACAAGATTATTTGGCCAGACAAACAATCACTTGCAAGACAGACAGGAGCCGTTGTTGCGACGTCTGTTGTTTTAGGTCTTGTCATCGCCCTTCTGGATTTTTTGATCCAGTATGGCGTTGATTTCCTTGTAGGTTTAAGTTTTTAATTGGAGGCAAAGGTAATTATGGCAGAAGCACACTGGTATGTAGTTCATACCTACTCAGGATATGAGAATAAGGTAAAAGCCAATATCGACAAGACAATCGAAAACAGACATCTGGAAGATCAGATCTTAGAGGTCCGTGTTCCGATGCAGGACGTTGTTGAGTTGAAGAATGGCGCAAATAAAACCGTATCAAAGAAGATGTTTCCGGGATACGTACTTATCAATATGGTTATGAATGATGACACCTGGTATGTTGTCAGAAATACCCGTGGTGTTACCGGATTCGTTGGTCCGGGAAGCAAGCCGGTACCGCTTACCGATATGGAAATGAAACCATTAGGTATCAAGACTGAGAACGTTGAGGTTGATTTTGCAGAGGGTGACACAGTGACTGTTATCGGCGGTGTCTGGAAGGATACTGTTGGTGTGATCCAGTCCATGAACCACAGCAAGCAGATCGTTACCATCAATGTGGAACTTTTTGGTCGCGAAACACCAGTAGAAATAAGTTTCGCAGATATTAAGCTTATGAAATAAGCAGACTTGTATGACAAGTTCAAAATTTATTAAGGAGGCAATTTTCCAATGGCAAAGAAAGTAGAAGGATACATCAAATTGCAGATTCCTGCGGGCAAGGCTACACCTGCTCCTCCAGTTGGACCTGCACTTGGACAGCACGGCGTTAACATCGTTGAATTTACAAAACAGTTCAACGCAAGAACAGCCGATCAGGGAGATTTAATCATTCCTGTAGTTATTACAGTATACGCAGACAGAAGCTTCAGCTTCGTTACAAAGACACCACCTGCTCCTGTATTAATTAAGAAAGCCTGCAACATCAAATCTGGTTCTGCTACACCGAACAAGGCAAAAGTTGCTACACTTTCCAAAGCAAAATTACAGGAAATCGCAGAATTAAAAATGCCAGACTTAAATGCAGCATCTCTTGAGGCAGCTATGAGCATGATCGCAGGAACTGCAAGAAGTATGGGTGTTACTGTAGAAGAATAAGATTTTACAGTACAGGCCGGACGGTTTAACCACACCGGCAGATAGTCACTATGAACGATTATGTGGGAGGGACCTCTCCCGATAATACCACCAGGAGGTTTTTTAGAATGAAAAGAGGAAAGAAATATCAGGACGCTGTTAAGAATTTCGACAAAGCAGCTCAGTACGATGTTGCTGAAGCAATCAGCTTAGTAAAGAAAAACGCAACAGCTAAATTTGATGAGACAATCGAACTTCACATCAGAACAGGTTGTGATGGACGTCATGCAGAACAGCAGATCCGTGGTGCGGTTGTATTACCACACGGAACAGGAAAAACTGTTAAAGTATTAGTATTCGCAAAGGGTACTAAATTAGATGAAGCACAGGCAGCTGGAGCTGACTACGTTGGTGGAGAGGAATTAATTCCAAAGATCCAGAACGAAGGATGGTTAGATTTCGACGTTGTTGTTGCTACACCTGATATGATGGGTGTTGTTGGACGTTTAGGACGTGTATTAGGACCTAAAGGTTTAATGCCAAACCCAAAAGCTGGAACAGTTACTATGGACGTTACAAAAGCTGTTAACGACATCAAAGCTGGTAAGATTGAATACAGATTGGACAAAACAAACATTATCCACGTGCCAGTTGGAAAAGCTTCTTTTACAGAAGAACAGTTAAGCGACAACTTCCAGACCCTTATGGGAGCTATCAACAAAGCTAAGCCTTCAAGCTTAAAAGGTCAGTACATTAAGAGTGCAACAATCACTTCTACAATGGGACCTGGTGTAAAATTAAACGTAGTTAAGATTGCTCAGTAATCAGAATTATTTTTGATTTTTGTTGACAACCCCAATATACAATGTTATAATGCACAAGGCGTTGTGAGAACAGCGTCTTGCATATTGCCGAAGACAGTAGGTGCCTGACAGGCGTAACACTAGACCTACCGAGGAGATCTTATAGATGAATTTCATCTATAGCAGAATCATTTATGATTTTATACCTCTCTGTCTTTGACAGAGAGGTTTTTTAGTGATAAACCTCAACGTCTTTTATGCAGTCATGCAGTGGTTTTTGATCACTGCCCAAAATAATAAAAGGAGGTGCACGATTCGTGGCAAAAGTAGAACTTAAACAGCCTATCGTACAGGAAATTTCTGAAAACATCAAAGATGCACAGTCAGTAGTAGTTGTTGACTACCGTGGACTTACTGTTGCAGAAGATACTCAGTTACGTAAAGCATTAAGAGAAGCTGGTGTTTCTTACAAAGTTTATAAGAATACATTAGTTAACCGTGCTATTGCAGGAACTGAATTCGAAAGCTTAAAAGAGTCTCTTGAAGGACCAAGCGCATTCGCTATTTCTAAAGACGATGCAACAGCTCCAGCAAGAATCTTAGCAAAATTTGCAAAGACAGCTCCAGCTCTTGAAATCAAAGCCGGTGTTGTAGAAGGAACTTTCTACGATGCAAATGGTATGAAAGCTATCGCAAACGTACCATCAAGAGAAGAACTTCTTTCCAAATTACTTGGAAGCTTACAGTCTCCTATCACCAACCTTGCTCGTGTTCTTAACCAGATCGCAGAGAACGGTGGTGCAGTAGCTACAGAAGCTGCTCCGGCAGAAGAAGCAGAAGCTCCAGCTGAGGCTTAATCAGCAAACAGAGATCCTGTCAGACAGGAATGAAATCAAGAATCACCGGTAACAGCCGGTCAATAATTAAATTTTAATGGAGGAAATTAAAATGGCAAAATTAACAACAGCAGAATTTATTGAAGCTATCAAAGAGTTAAGCGTATTAGAATTAAATGATTTAGTAAAAGCTTGTGAAGAAGAATTTGGCGTATCTGCAGCAGCAGGTGTAGTAGTAGCAGCAGCAGGCGGAGAAGCAGCAGCAGCTGAAGAGAAAACAGAGTTCGACGTAGAGTTAACAGAAGTTGGACCAAACAAAGTTAAAGTTATCAAAGTTGTTCGTGAAGCAACAGGTTTAGGATTAAAAGAAGCTAAAGACGTAGTTGACGGAGCTCCTAAAGTTATTAAAGAAGCTGCTGACAAAGCTACAGCTGATGATATCAAAGCTAAACTTGAAGCTGAAGGCGCTAAAGTTACTCTTAAATAATTTCATTATTTTTGAAGAATTAGCTATTTTAAAGCCATGGTGTGTGCACCATGGCTTTTTTGCGCACATGCAATTATATGTCGTTTTTTTTGACATTTGTTGGTAAAAATGATGAATAACCATTGCTTTCACTGAAAAAAGAATGTACAATAGTGATAATACGAAAATAGAAAAGGTGCGAACCACATGAAGAACAAAACGCAGGAAAACGAAAAGAAAACGATAATTCCAAAACAGAAAAAACAGCGGTCAGTGAAAAAGGAGAAAAGCGCAGTGACAAAGAAAACTGCTAAAAAAACCAGAAACAGCAGCATGGCAGTCAAATTGGTGGCGATTCTTGTACTGATGGTAGCTGTGACCATGGTATCAAATGTGATCAACTATGATGCAATGGTGAAGATGAACCATTCGATCAAAGATGTCACAGACAGCAAAGTGCCGGATCTGCAGAATGCTTACAACATACAGTATAGTCTTGAAGCAGTACAGAAGGATTTCTATCGTTATCTTGCGACAACAAAAGGTGAGACAAGCCATACAGAAGCCAGAAATGATTATGCAGCGGATCGGGAGGCTGTGGCTGATCTTGTGCAGCAGATGTATGATGCCACAGAGGGTGACGGACAGAAACAGATTATGCAGAAAATCTATGATGGTGTGAACAACGTTCTGGAACGTATGGACAATGCCATGGAAAAATACGACGATGGAAAGACTGGAAAAGTTTCCATCGAAGTCAATGTGATCCGTGTCTGCATGGAAGAGGTGAATACTTATATTACCGGAATCCAGCAGAAGAGTGTGAATGAGATGGATGAGGCAACAGCCCAGTCACATGCTACCTATCAGACAGTTTCCAAGGTGTGCGTTGGAATGGCTGCGGTATCTATTCTTGTTGGAATAGCTGGAATTCTTGTTATTCTGATCGGCGTTGTGAAACCAATGCGCGCAGCAACCAGAGATCTCATGAAGATGATCACTGAGATCGATGGGGGAAGTGGTGATCTTACTGCACATCTGAAGGTCAGAGGCAACGATGAGATCGGACAGATGGTCCGGGGATTCAATCAGTTTATAGTTGTGTTGAGAAATCTGATCGAGAAGATAAAAAAAGGTTCCGGAGAACTCGAACATACAGCGGCGAGCGTTGACGACGGAATCCGTGCAGCGGGCGATAAGATCACAGGCACATCTGCGACGATGGAACAGCTGGCAGCCAGCATGCAGGAAGTATCTGCAACCGTTATTAATATTACTGAGAATATTGAGAGCATCCGAAAAGACATCACAGTTATGGCAGATAAGACAGGAGAGGGACTTGAACGTGTGGACAGTATCCGCCAGAAGGCAGAGGGTATGAAGGCAGATGCAACTGCAAGCCAGGTGTCTGCAGCCGATATGGTGGCGCGTATTTCAGGAGAACTTTCCACTGCGATTGAACAGAGCAAACAGGTGGAAGAGATCAATAAGCTTACAGATGAGATCTTGTCAATTTCTTCACAGACAAATCTTCTTGCATTGAATGCTTCCATTGAAGCAGCAAGAGCCGGGGAAGCCGGAAAAGGCTTTGCGGTCGTTGCAGATGAGATTCGGAAGCTTGCGGATGAAAGCAGAAATACAGCTAATGGAATTCAGAATATCAGTAAGATGGTAACAGAATCGGTAGAAAACTTAGCTGGAAATGCGGGCAAGATGCTTGATTTTGTAAATCAGGACGTCTTGAATGACTACAAGGGAATGGTTGAATCCGGTGAGACTTACAATGAGGATGCCGTACAGATGAATGAGATGATGCAGGATCTTCAGAGTGTAGCAGAGAATCTCCGCCGGGCTGCAAATGAAATTTCGGAGGCTGCAGATGGCGTATCCAATGCAGTGAACCAGAGCGCAGCGGGCGTGTCTAATGCGGCAGAGTATACTTCTGAACTTGCAGGTCATATGACCGGAATTAACGAATCTGTCGAGAAGAATGTGAACATCGCAGAATCATTGAAGAATGAAGTCGCAGGATTCCAGTGTGAATAAATGATAGCGACTGCAGCTTTGAAATAATACATAAGACAAAATAGAAATATAAGACACTATATATAGAAGAAACAGATACACAAAATACTACAAGTAGGTATCTGTTTCTTCTTTTTTATAAATACTAATAAATTTATTAGAAAAAATGAAATTTGTCTTGACGATTTTACTTGACTTGATATATAATATACGTTGCACTATTGTGGTGCAGTAGGCTTATAGCCATAAGATGTGAGTGTTCACATACCGTATATACAGGCGGTAGATGCAATACAACAGGCAATTTGTTTGTTGAGAATAAAAACGAGAGGTGAAACGTCAATGGAGAAAAACAGAATACGTCCGGTGAAAGCCGGAAAAGGCATGCGTATGAGTTACTCAAGACAGAAAGAGGTATTGGAAATGCCAAACCTTATAGAAGTTCAGAAAGACTCCTATAAGTGGTTTTTGGACGAAGGCTTAAAAGAAGTTTTCGACGATATCTCTCCGATTGCAGATTACAGCGGTCATCTGAGTCTGGAATTTGTGGATTTTACATTATGCGAAGATGATGTAAAGTACACAATCCCTGAGTGCAAAGAAAGAGACGCAACATATGCAGCACCTTTAAAGGTAAAGGTAAGACTTCACAACAAAGAAACTGATGAAATCAACGAGCATGAAATTTTCATGGGCGACCTTCCTTTGATGACTGAAACTGGAACTTTCGTAATCAATGGTGCAGAGCGAGTAATCGTCAGCCAGTTGGTTCGTTCCCCTGGTATCTATTATGGTATCGCTCACGATAAAGTGGGTAAACAATTGTATTCTTGTACTGTAATTCCAAACCGTGGAGCTTGGTTAGAGTATGAAACAGACTCCAATGACGTATTTTACGTTCGTGTAGATAGAACCAGAAAAGTGCCGATCACAGTATTGATCCGTGCGCTTGGTGTTGGAAGCAACCAGGAAATCATTGATTTATTTGGTGAGGAACCTAAGATCGTTGCAAGTTTTGGCAAGGATGTTGCTACAAATTACGAAGAAGGACTTCTTGAATTATATAAGAAAATCAGACCAGGCGAGCCGCTTTCAGTAGAAAGTGCGGAGAGCCTTATTAATGCTATGTTCTTTGACCCAAGAAGATATGATCTTGCAAAGGTAGGACGTTATAAGTTCAATAAGAAGTTAGCATTAAAGAACCGTATCAACGGACATGTTCTTGCAGAAGATGTTGTTGATGTGACAACTGGTGAGATCATCGCAGAAGCAGGTACAGAAGTAACCCGTTCTTTAGCTGATGATATCCAGAATGCAGCAGTTCCATATGTATGGATTCAGACTGAGACAAGAAACGTAAAAGTTCTTTCTTCTATGATGGTAGATTTAAGACATTACGTTGACTGCGATCCAAAGGAACTTGGCATTACAGAATTAGTTTACTACCCAATTCTTGCACAGTTAATGGAAGAAAATCCGGATGTGGAAGATTTAAAAGAAGCAATTAAGAAAAATGTACATGATCTGATTCCAAAGCATATTACAAAAGATGATATCTTCGCATCCATCAATTACAATATGCATTTAGAGTATGGTATTGGTCATGATGATGATATCGACCATTTGGGTAACAGACGTATCCGTGCGGTTGGCGAATTATTACAGAACCAGTACAGAATCGGACTTTCCAGATTAGAGAGAGTTGTCCGTGAAAGAATGACGACACTTGACCTGGATGGTATTTCTCCACAGAGTTTAATTAACATCAAACCGGTAACTGCAGCAGTGAAAGAGTTCTTCGGTTCTTCCCAGCTGTCTCAGTTCATGGATCAGAACAACCCTCTTGGTGAGCTGACTCACAAGAGACGTTTATCTGCATTGGGACCTGGTGGTTTGTCCAGAGACCGTGCCGGATTCGAGGTTCGAGACGTTCATTATTCTCACTATGGACGTATGTGTCCAATTGAGACGCCTGAAGGTCCTAACATCGGTCTGATCAACTCACTGGCAAGTTATGCGCGTATTAATGAGTATGGTTTCATTGAAGCTCCATACCGTAAGATTGATAAATCAGATCCAAAGAATCCTCGTGTCACAGATGAAGTAGTCTACATGACAGCGGATGAAGAGGATAATTACCATGTAGCACAGGCGAACGAGGCACTTGATGCAGAGGGACATTTTGTTCGTAATTCTGTATCTGGTCGTTATCTGGATGAGACACAGGAATATGAGAAGACCATGTTTGATTACATGGACGTATCTCCTAAGATGGTATTCTCTGTTGCGACTGCATTAATTCCGTTCTTACAGAACGATGATGCGAACCGTGCGCTGATGGGATCAAACATGCAGCGTCAGGCAGTACCTCTTCTTACAACAGAAGCTCCTGTTGTTGGTACAGGTATGGAGACAAAAGCGGCCGTTGACTCAGGTGTCTGCGTTGTTGCAAAAAAAGCAGGTACAATTGAAAGCTCTGAGTCCAATCAGATCATTGTAAAAAATGATGATGGAACAAGAGATGTATACAAACTTACAAAGTTTTCAAGAAGTAACCAGTCAAACTGCTACAATCAGAGACCAATCGTATTCAAGGGTGACCATGTAGAGGTTGGTGAGGTTATCGCAGACGGACCATCTACTTCTAACGGAGAACTTGGACTTGGTAAGAACCCATTGATCGGATTTATGACCTGGGAAGGTTATAACTACGAGGATGCTGTTCTTTTAAGTGAGAGACTTGTACAGGATGATGTTTATACATCCATCCATATTGAAGAATATGAAGCAGAAGCACGTGACACCAAATTAGGACCGGAGGAGATTACTCGTGACGTTCCAGGTGTCGGTGATGATGCATTAAAAGACCTTGATGAAAGAGGTATTATCCGTATCGGTGCAGAGGTTCGTGCCGGTGATATCTTAGTCGGAAAAGTTACTCCTAAGGGAGAGACAGAACTGACAGCAGAAGAGAGACTTCTCCGTGCAATTTTTGGTGAGAAGGCAAGAGAAGTACGTGATACTTCCTTAAAAGTTCCTCACGGCGAATATGGTATCGTTGTGGAAGCCAAAGTATTTACAAGAGAAAACGGAGATGAGTTATCTCCAGGAGTAAACCAGGCAGTCCGCATCTACATCGCACAGAAGAGAAAAATCTCTGTCGGTGATAAGATGGCTGGTCGTCATGGTAACAAGGGTGTTGTTTCCCGTGTATTACCTGTAGAAGATATGCCATTCCTTCCAAATGGCCGTCCACTTGATATCGTATTGAATCCATTAGGTGTACCTTCCCGTATGAATATCGGTCAGGTCCTTGAGATCCACCTGAGTCTTGCTGCAAAAGCATTAGGATTCAACATTGCAACACCAGTATTTGATGGCGCAAAAGAAATTGATATTCAGGATACACTGGAATTAGCCAATGATTATGTAAACTTCGAATGGGAAGATTTCGAAGCAAAATATAAAGATGTACTTGGCGAAGAAGTTATGAAGTACTTATGGGACAACAGAGACCACAGAGCACTGTGGAAGGGCGTTCCAATTTCCCGTGATGGTAAAGTTCAGTTACGTGACGGACGTACAGGAGAACCATTCGATTCACCTGTAACAATCGGACACATGCATTACCTGAAACTGCATCATCTGGTAGATGATAAGATCCATGCACGTTCTACAGGTCCTTACTCCTTAGTTACCCAGCAGCCACTTGGTGGTAAGGCTCAGTTCGGTGGACAGCGTTTCGGTGAGATGGAGGTTTGGGCACTGGAAGCTTACGGTGCAGCATATACCTTACAGGAAATCCTTACAGTGAAGTCTGATGACGTTGTAGGACGTGTTAAGACTTATGAGGCAATTATCAAAGGTGATAATATTCCTGAACCGGGAATTCCAGAATCATTCAAGGTATTACTGAAAGAGTTACAGTCCTTAGGACTTGATGTCACAGTATTAGATGACGAAGGAAATGAAGTTGAATTAATGGAAACAAGTGAGTACGGTAACACCGACCTGAACTCCATTATTTCAGGCGATAAAGATTTCGCTTTTGAAGACAGTGAATCATTCTCCAAGATGGGATTCACAAAGAAAGAATTTGATTCTGAAAACGAAGAACTTGTTGACGTAGAAGAAGAGGAAGACACCGATGCAGATGATGACTCTGATTTTTACGATGATATGCCGGAAGACAATTTCGAAGAGTAAATAATCAATAAGCATTTAAGGTCTGTGCATCCGCACAGACCGATAAAGAGAGTCGATTCTGTAAAGTAGAGAAAGGGAGTGTCATAGATGCCAGAAACAACAAATAAAGAGGCAATTAACCAGTCTGTTTCATTTGATGCCATCCGTATTGGTTTAGCATCCCCGGAAAAGATCAGAGAATGGTCCCGCGGTGAAGTTAAAAAACCGGAAACAATCAACTATAGAACATTGAAACCGGAAAAAGATGGTCTTTTCTGTGAGAAGATTTTTGGACCTAGCAAAGACTGGGAATGTCATTGCGGTAAATATAAGAAAATTCGTTACAAGGGCGTTGTCTGCGACCGTTGTGGCGTTGAGATCACAAAATCCAGCGTTCGTAGAGAGCGTATGGGACACATCGAGCTTGCTGCACCTGTATCCCATATCTGGTACTTCAAAGGAATTCCATCCCGTATGGGATTGATCCTTGACTTATCTCCAAGAACATTGGAGAAAGTTTTATACTTTGCTTCTTACATCGTATTGGATGCAGGCAATACTGCATTACAGTACAAACAGGTACTTTCCGAAGGAGAATACCAGGATGCAAGAGAACAGTACGGCAATGCATTCCGTGTAGGAATGGGTGCTGAGGCAATTCAGGAATTATTACAGGCGATTGATCTGGAAAAAGATTCTGCTGAATTAAAAGCAGAGTTAGAAGATGCAACTGGTCAGAAACGTGCCAGAATCATTAAGAGACTGGAAGTTGTAGAAGCATTCCGTGAATCTGGAAACAAACCAGAATGGATGATCATGACCGTTGTACCGGTTATCCCACCAGATCTTCGTCCAATGGTTCAGTTGGATGGTGGACGTTTTGCTACCTCTGATTTGAATGATTTATATAGAAGAATTATCAACAGAAATAACCGTTTGAGAAGACTTCTTGAGTTAGGAGCTCCTGATATCATCGTTCGTAACGAGAAACGTATGTTACAGGAAGCTGTCGATGCCCTGATTGATAACGGTCGTCGTGGACGTCCGGTTACAGGACCAGGAAACAGAGCATTAAAATCCTTATCCGATATGTTAAAAGGTAAATCCGGTCGTTTCAGACAGAACTTACTTGGTAAACGTGTTGACTATTCAGGACGTTCCGTTATCTGTGTTGAGCCAAAATTAAAGATTTATCAGTGTGGTCTTCCAAAAGAGATGGCAATTGAATTATTCAAACCTTTCGTTATGAAAGAACTTGTTGCCAACGGATCTGCACACAACATCAAGAGTGCTAAGAAAATGGTCGAGAGACTCCAGACAGAAGTTTGGGATGTCTTAGAAGATGTTATCAAAGAGCATCCGGTTATGTTAAACCGTGCTCCTACACTGCATAGATTAGGTATTCAGGCATTCGAGCCAATCTTAGTAGAAGGTAAAGCAATCAAGTTACATCCATTGGTATGTACCGCGTTCAACGCCGACTTCGATGGTGACCAGATGGCTGTACATCTTCCATTATCTGTAGAGGCTCAGGCTGAGTGTAGATTTATGCTTCTCTCACCGAACAACCTGTTAAAACCATCTGACGGTGGTCTTGTAGCAGTTCCTTCACAGGATATGGTCCTTGGTATCTACTATTTAACACAGGAGAGACCGGGAGCTAAGGGAGAGGGCAAGATCTTCAAGAGTGTAAACGAAGCAATCCTTGCATACGAGAACGGAGCAGTAACACTTCACTCCAGAATCAAAGTCCGTATGACAAAGACAATGCCGGATGGAAAAGAAATCACAGGAGTTGTTGAGTCCACATTAGGACGTTTCATCTTCAATGAGATCATTCCTCAGGATTTAGGATTTGTTGACAGAAGCATTCCTGGCAATGAATTAAAACTGGAAGTAGATTTCCTTGTTGCCAAGAAACAGAACAAACAGATTCTTGAAAAAGTAATCAATATCCATGGTGCTACCAAGACAGCAGAAGTTCTGGATGCTGTAAAAGCTATGGGTTACAAATATTCCACAAGAGCAGCGATGACCGTATCCATTTCCGATATGACGGTTCCACCAGAGAAACCTGCAATGATCAAAGCAGCTCAGGATACAGTAGACAGAATTACAAAACAGTACAAACGTGGTCTTATCACAGAGGAAGAACGTTACAAAGAAGTTGTTGAGACATGGAAGGAGACCGATGATGAGCTTACAAAAGTGCTTCTGGAAGGTCTTGATAAATACAACAACATCTTCATGATGGCGGATTCCGGAGCCCGTGGTTCTGATAAACAGATCAAACAGCTTGCAGGTATGCGTGGTTTGATGGCTGATACAACCGGTAGAACAATCGAGTTGCCTATCAAATCCAACTTCCGTGATGGTCTTGATGTATTGGAGTACTTCATGTCTGCGCATGGAGCCAGAAAAGGTATGTCCGATACAGCGCTTCGTACAGCCGATTCCGGATACCTTACAAGACGTCTGGTAGACGTATCACAGCATATGATCGTCCGTGAATCTGACTGCTGTGAAGGCAAGAACAGAGAAATCCCTGGTATGTGGGTAACTGCATTCATGGATGGAAAAGAAGAGATAGAAAGTCTTCAGGAACGTATTACAGGTCGTTTCTCCTGCAATACAATTTGTGATAAAGATGGCAATGTCATTGTAAAGGCAAACCATATGATCACACCAAAACGTGCCGCAGAAGTTATGAGCCGTGGTGTTGATGAGAATGGCAACCCAATCGAGAAAGTGAAGATCCGTACCGTATTATCCTGCCGCTCCCATATGGGTGTATGTGCAAAATGTTATGGAGCAAACATGGCTACCGGTCAGGCAGTTCAGGTTGGTGAGGCTGTTGGTATCATCGCAGCACAGTCCATCGGTGAGCCTGGTACACAGCTTACCATGCGTACTTTCCATACAGGTGGTGTTGCCGGTACCGATATCACACAGGGTCTTCCTCGTGTCGAAGAAATTTTCGAGGCAAGAAAACCGAAGGGACTTGCCATTATCACAGAATTTGGTGGCGTAGCTAACATCAAAGATACTAAGAAGAAACGTGAGATCATCGTTACAAACAATGAGACTGGCGAATCTAAGGCATACTTAATCCCTTATGGTTCCAGAATCAAAGTAATGGACGGCGCAGTGCTTGAAGCTGGTGACGAGCTGACCGAAGGTTCTGTAAATCCACATGACATCTTAAAGATCAAAGGTGTCCGTGCTGTTCAGGATTACATGCTTCGTGAAGTACAGCGTGTATACCGTTTGCAGGGTGTTGAGATCAACGACAAACATATCGAGTTGATCGTACGTCAGATGTTGCAGAAAGTCCGCGTTGAGACAAACGGTGATTCTGATATGCTTCCGGGAACATTAGTAGATACTCTTGATTTTGAGGATACAAATGAACTGCTTGAGAGTGAAGGAAAAGAAATGGCAGAAGGAAAACAGGTATTACTTGGTATTACCAAAGCTTCCTTAGCTACGAACTCCTTCTTATCGGCAGCTTCCTTCCAGGAGACAACAAAAGTTCTGACAGAAGCAGCTATCAAAGGAAAAGTTGATCCACTGATCGGTATGAAAGAAAACGTAATCATTGGTAAACTGATTCCGGCTGGTACAGGTATGAAGAGATACCGCAATATCAAACTTGATTCTGACGTCAATGAAAATGACGAGATTGATTTTGATGACGATTCTTTTGCAGATGAAGAATTTGCACCAGTAGAAGAATAAGATATTGAAATAAGAGAGGAATGGATGAAAATCTGTTCCTCTTTTTTCGTAATCATAATATCTGGTATAAAAAAGCCAGATATTGGAAATGCTTTAAAAGCGTAAGAAAAATCTATGTAAAAGTGCTTGACATCTGGGATGGACACCTATATAATAATTTAGCGTGCACAAAAAGGCATGCAGTTTGAACTTTTTTGTTCACATAATATTAACAGGAGGTGAAAATAATGCCAACATTTAACCAGTTAGTAAGAAAAGGACGTCAGACATCTGTTAAGAAGTCTACAGCACCTGCACTTCAGAAGGGTTACAACTCTTTACAGAAGAGACCTACAGATGCTCCTTCTCCACAGAAGAGAGGTGTTTGTACAGCTGTTAAGACAGCTACTCCTAAAAAACCTAACTCAGCTCTTAGAAAGATCGCCAGAGTACGTCTCTCTAACGGAATCGAAGTAACAAGCTACATTCCAGGTGAAGGACACAACTTACAGGAGCATAGCGTTGTTATGATCCGTGGTGGACGTGTTAAGGACTTACCAGGTACAAGATATCACATCATCCGTGGTACACTTGATACAGCAGGTGTTGCTAACAGAAAACAGGCTCGTTCTAAATACGGCGCTAAGAGACCAAAGGCTTCTAAGTAATTTTTGATTACAGAATGAAGTAAAACCAATAGTATCACAAACAGAACTAAAAGGTTTAGTGTTGGAATTGTTTCACTAGAGATATATTTCCGCACGAACACTAAGGGGGAACAAGATTTTGTTCCGAGATGGGCTTGCCCATTTTACACATGTGAGTACCGTTGAATTAATCGAAATGAAGTTCACTGACAACATGTTGCATTGAACTTTCATTGCAAATGTTGCAGAGCCGGGAAACCGGACACAGTAAATGCAGGGAAGACCTGTATAGTAAATTATGATTAAGGAGGGAAGAACCGTGCCACGTAAAGGACATACTCAGAAAAGAGACGTATTAGCA
>ENA-UERN01001249-UERN01001249.1-human-gut-metagenome-genome-assembly--contig:-NODE-1249-length-24551-cov-27.153878_pt1 | contig 24551 bp, 19 predicted proteins | sample MGYA00242950_ERZ507950 | MGnify/ENA primary metagenome ERZ507950 (study PRJEB26167, sample SAMN06115515) | human gut metagenome | host: Homo sapiens | place: China:Ningxia | collected 2014-11-26...
TCGGCTATATCCTTCCCACTACCGGGCGGATTCGGGACTTTAACCCGTTAGAAACGTGCGCCGCTAGGCGCACACACAAAAAAACGGATGGCCCTCCCAAGCCATCCGTTTTTCTCGTTTTTCAGTTTCCCGTCTTGTCCTTTTTCTCTATCTCTTACAGTTTTTACGATCAGTCCAGATTCAGTTTCTGACCAACTCTGATCACATTCTGGTTTGTAATCTGTACATTTCTGCGAAGCAATTGTGCCAGGGTCATGTGATTTTTCTTAGCGATCCTGGAAAGCGTATCACCACTCTTTACCGTATAACCGCCCTCTGTATACCAGATGCTCTCGGAAGGTCTGCGGTCAGTAACAGTTACCAGATAATTGCCGCCGCGCTTCAATGCGAACATGGACTGTCCGGTGGAAGTTACGGTAAAGGATCCGCAATACTCCAGGCGTCCCTTCTCTGTATTATAGCGATACAGGTTTGCACTCTTGCCGGAATTGTCCTTGCCTACATTTACATGAATGTTGACATTCACTCCGAAGCTGCCGGTATCTCTGATACCCAGCTGTCTGTTCACGGTTCCGGACTTTGCGGATACCACATTTGCCGGGATTGTGTTGCTCGTCTGGTCTACTGTCAGATCAATATTCTGAATCTTTGACAGATCTTTATTCTTCAGATCCTGTCCACTGATGCTCAGTGCCACACCGTTTCCGCTGTGGAATGCCACCGTCAGCTTCGTACCTTTAATGGTATTCAGTACATTCTGAGGCACCTTGACTTCACCGCTGCATACAAAGTTCATGTTGACACTTGCAATAGCAGGATTTTTCATCATCTCTGCCACCTTATCCTGTACAGAGTTGCTTACATCCGTCCAGTCTACTGCAGGTGCTGCAGAGGAACCGCTGTTGTCATCATCATCGTCATCGTCATCATCGTTGTTCACCACATCTGCCGCTACCGTAAATACTGCAGAAGGGGTTCCGGTCATTCTGGCTCCAACACCTTCCGGTGCTTCTGCCGTAAGCGTAAGGAATCCATTCATATTGATGGTACCGTCTGCATTTCTGGTGATCTGCGGATCGGTCGTGCTTACAAACCAGGAATCCTTTGCCACATTGCCTTCACTATTCGTAGACTCCTGTTTTGTCTCATTCCAGAAATAGTTCATGGTTGTCCGAATCGTTGCTTCCTCCTGCAGCAGTTTCAGCTGCTCCTGTTGCGTCAGATTCTTTGTACGATAGGACAGAATTCCTGTTGCGCCGAAATCAGTCTTGCTGCCCGCATTAGTATAAAAAGCTACATTGTAGGATTCATTATTAAAGGACGTGCTCTGTTTTACCTGAATATCAGGACAACTGTTGGAATCAATTCCCTTTGCCTTATTTCCAAATGCCACACTGTTGATCAGCGTATGATATCCGGTAATGCTGGAACCACCCATCTTAAATCCGTTACCGTTACCTGCATCCGTACCGTCTTCCAGATAACCGTTTCCATAAGCCACACAGTTCTTAATGGTTACACTGCCAATAGGACCGGTCTCTACCTTGGCGAACAGATCCCATCCATCATCTGCATTATTATAGGAAATGCATCCATCAAATACAATTCCATCACCAACGGTAAGTTTTGCAGCAAAACCGTCTGCATCCTCATAACCGATGTCTGCGTTACCATAAGAGGTACAGTTCAGGATCAGGTCATTGCTGGGCCAGTCTTCTCTTTCATCAGTAGTAAGATAACGGCTTACCTGAATACCCGTATTACCATTATGATATGCCTGAATATTATCAAATACACAGTTACTTCCGGAGATCTGAATTCCCTTCTGGGTATCCTGTGTATTTGTCACATCAAATCCCTGGCAATACCAGTAATCACCGGCAAAGATCATGCCTGCGCACGCTCTGTTGAAGTCAAATACAGGTCTCTGGGAATCGGAAGGATCTGCAATCAGGTAAATCATCTGCTCCTTCGTTCCGTCAATGCCTCTCTCTACCTTTATAGTACTTGTAAGGTTATATACTCCACCTTTCAGTACGATCATCTGTCCTGCTTTTGCATATTTCACAGCAGTGTAAATATCTACCGGATTCTCTTTGCTTCCGGCTGCACCTGCGCTGCCTTCCGGTGCAACATAAATGGTCTTCTGATCTCTTCGAACGCTCTTATAAGTTACTGTGAATTCATAAGTTACTGTTTCATAAGAAGACAGTTTGGAATACTCGTTCGGACGATAATCACTGTTCGGAGTAAAACTAATACGGAACTTATTACTTCCCTCGGTCAAAGATACCGGCATGGTAACTTTTGTACCGGCAGTAACCGCCCGATCAGATACAACTGCGCTGCCATCAGCTGCTGTTACACTCAATTTGCCATCTGCATTTCCGGAATATATCAGATCATATGCTGCACTGTTGGAAACAGCTGCGGAAATGATATTGTATGCCGGTGTTACCAGAGTCATCTCACGCTCTTCCGCCGGAGCATCATCTGTCGGATCAATCAGTGTCAGATTAATATCGGAATAGGTAATATCCACGCCTCTGGCCGCAAACATTCCCACATATACATACTCATCATCCAAAACATTTAAAGTCTCTGTACCATAATATTTTTTCGTTTCTGTATTGCCTGCAGCATCCGTATAGCTGATAAAGTATCCGGTATTATTCTTCTGAATCGTTAATTTTAATTCTGTAACCGGGTTATCAACGGTAGTACCCTTTGCCTCATCAGTATTATTGCCGATCAGATTATAAGTACCGGTACCACTCTGCGCGCAAGATGTCTCCAATGGCCACATGCTGGTCTTATAATCACTTTTTAATGTAGCAGAATCATTGGCATTCAGCGCATCCAGATTCTCATAAGTTACACCAATCTTCTCCTGTGCGCCGATTCCCAGTTTCATGCTGATCTTATCTCCGGCATCGGATACTTTCCCGTTTGCCGCATCCCAGTTGTATTCCACTTTTCCTACAACTGCCATATAGGAATTGTTCCAATAGGCATTGCTGCCTTCTCCGGATGCTCCTACACGGTCAGCAGCCATAATGCCAAAGCCTTCCTGTCCGTTATTGGGAGTCCATTTGTTTACTTTCAAAGTTGCTGAAAAAGTAAAGTTCTTGTCGGTAGGAATTGCAGTATAGTAAAATCCTAAGCCATCGGTTGCTGTCGGCTGTAACTTTCCTCCGCCCGCATCTGCGACTACTTTTACCGTTCCGGTAGTTGCATCTCCCTCATATTTATTTTTGCTGGAAGAAGCACTGGGACCATAATATGTAAATGCCCACTCATACTGTACTTCATCTACGATTTTCTTGCTGAATCCATCCGAAAGCTTGTTATCATCTCCACGGACGGCAGTTACATAAATCACTGCTTCCTGATCCACTTTCAGTCCTTCTACTACTGTATCTGTTGTCGGTGCTGTTACTTCTTTTTCGATGCTCTTTCCATCGGTTGTATATGCACCATCCACAGTTACCAGATATTTTTCTGCTTCCTTTACAGCATTCCATGCCACCTTCGCTTTTCCACCGCCCTGGCAGGTTACGCCTTTGATCACAGGCTTGGTTAAAGGTAACACGAACTCGCAGGACTTTGTCTCTGTTCCCTGTTTGTCCTCTTCATCTGCACGAATTGCTTTTACGGAAAAAGTGTAGGTGCCGGATGCTGCAGGAGTGAAGGAAACAGAATGCTCTGTTCCATTCGTCGCTGCATTTTGTGTCGCTGCCACTTCTCCATCCGCATTAATCATAGTCACGCTCAATGCATCTGCTCCATCATAACCCACATTTCCAGATATTTTTACTTCAATATTATTTTTATTATCTGTAGACTGCACTGCACTGATCACTGTCGGCACCTCTACTGTAGACCAATCCGCACGGGCAGGTTTACTGCCTCCTGTTGTTTCCGATACGGTTGCAGAAAGTAATCGAATACCGCGATCATTTGTTGCACTCGCAGGGTTGCATACCGTATACGTTCCTTCTTTCAATCCCTCATACTTGATTTCAGTAGCATTGGTTCCTGTTACTACTACAAGAGCTTCTTTCGCTCCCTTTGCCACTACTCCATTACCATCTGCATTCCTTAGAATAAAGTCTGAGGAATTGGTGCTACCTGTACTTGACACTTTAAATGTTGCATCTGCCGTACCACTTACAGCAAAGGTTAACAATCCAGTTTCTGTCTTTCCTATTTCTACTGATAAAGTAGAACTATTTGCTCTCTTTACGCTTCCACTAAAAGTAAAATATCCCTCTGTTCCATATTTTCCTGCGTCTACCTTGCCTTTTTTATCCAACTTTGATACCACACTATCCGTTGCCGCATCAAATACATACTGTCCATCTTGTACTCTGTACCACAGGTACTGCAGTCTCTGCTGCCTGCACAACAGCTTCATCAGCGATCTTCTCCGCAGGATTTGACACAATATCGTTTATCCGCCCCACGTTTTCGTTTGTTTCCGCATTTCCGTCAGAAACTGTCTCCTTTACCTGTTCTTCCAAAGGTTCCGTTTTCTGCACCTGTTCCACAATCACTTCCTCAGCCTGTGCGGACAGAGGGCTGATTCCCATTCCCGACAGCACCATGGCTCCCGCAAGGAGCAATGCCATCAGTCGTTTTCTCTCTTTTCTTCCTCTCCTGCCTAACATTCCCATACCTCCACTTAGCATGTGTTATAAACGATTACATTTGTAAGTGCTTACAACACTATGAACTATATATTAGCACTATCGCTTCACATTAGTAAACTGTTTTTGTGTATTTTGAATATTTTTGGAAGTTATTCATATATTTTTTGAGCAATTTTTAGCTAATATTTTTGCGCAACATTTATTTTTTATAAAATATGCACATTTTCTCATGAAATGTCTATTTAGGAAGAGTAAGCGTTTACATTTTCCTTCTGCATTCATTTCCCATAGCCGCAATATCTCTTGCCAAAAGTTATATAAACTTATATAATAATTACAAAGTTATATAAGATTTTAAAAGTTATATAAACTTATATAAGAAAAGGAGGTTTTCATTATGAGTGCCAATCCGTTTACGTTATCTTTTGGAAAAAAACCATTGCAATATATCTCCCGTCTCACGGAAACAAACCAAATTCTGGAAAGCTTTTGTGCCGAGATTCCATCCAATCAGATCTACATGATCACCGGTGTCCGTGGCTCAGGCAAGACTGTAATGATGACAAATATTGCTTCGGAATTACGAAAAAGAGAAGACTGGATCGTTGTGGAACTGAATCCTACCAGAGATTTACTGCAAAGTCTTGCTGCAAAAATCTACAGCATTCCCGAATTACACACGCTGTTCATTAATGCAAAACTTGACTTTTCTGCTTTTGGTCTGGGAGTATCCATTGAAAACGCTGCTCCGGTCACGGATATCGAAAACGCTCTGGAACTCATGTTGAAATATATCCAGAAAAGTGAAAAAAGGTTGCTGATCAGCGTTGATGAAGTGACGAATTCCGAATATATCCGAATCTTTGCAAGCTCCTTTCAGATTTTTTTACGAAACGACTATCCCATCTTTTTACTGATGACGGGATTATATGAAAATATTTATAATCTTCAAAATGATAAAGTACTGACCTTTTTATACCGTGCACCCAAATTAATCCTGGAGCCACTCAATTATACCGCTATCCGCAAACAATATATGGATATCTTTTCTCTGGATATAGATGCTGCCGGAGAACTGGCTTCACTGACCAAAGGCTATCCTTTTGCCTTTCAGGTACTTGGTTATCTCTACTGGGAAAATCGCGATAAAAAGACTTTGGAACAGATTTTGCCGGAATATGACCAATATCTGGATGAATATGTATACAGTAAAATATGGTCGGAATTATCCGATCTGGATAAAAAAATCGTAACTGAAATGTCTCTCAGCGGAGAGACTCAGGTAAAAGCTCTCCGTGAGCGATTAGATATGAAATCTGAACTTTTCTCTGTCTATCGTGAGCGTTTAAAGAGAAAAGGTGTCATTATTTCCAAAGAATACGGGAAAGTCACGCTGGCCTTACCTCGCTTTGATGAGTTTGTAAAAATACAACAGCTTATGTAGCTGCGAGGCACAGCGTCTATTCCACGCCCCGCAGGATAACTTTCCCCACATATTTCCGGGCCAGTTCCTCCATCTGTTCCAGTTCCTCTCTGGAAAATGCGCCGAACGGATCTACTCCGCCCGGTTTCACATCGTCACATTCCGCTGTCTGTATCATCCGGTACAGGCAGTTTTCATTCTCTTCGTAATTCTGAAGATAATACGCAGGGCATCCAGCGATCCATTTACCGATGTCCTCGAACTCTTCCACCCTGTGGATTCCCTTCACCACCGTAGTGCGGAATTCATAGGGGATACCGCTGCTTTTCAGGATGCCGATACTCTCCTCGATGCGGGAGATATCCATATGCGGCAGTCCCGCCGCCCGGGCATAATTATCCCTGGACGCCTTAATATCCATCGCCACATAATCGATCAGGTGCTCCTGCAACAATTCCCACAATACTCCTGGCATATACCCGTTGGTATCCAGCTTAATGGGATACTCCAGCTCCTTGATCTTTTGCAGGAGCTTGCGAAGGTCCCGCTGCAGAGTCGGCTCTCCTCCGGTGACGCAGACCCCCTGGAGAATCCCCTGCCTTTTTTTCAGGTAAGAGAGTACTTCTTCCTCCGGAATGAGCGGCTGGCAGCCGGGATCCAGCACCAGTTCCCCGTTGTGACAAAACGGACAGCGAAAATTGCAGCCCCCTGTAAAAACAGTGGCTGCAATATGTTCCGGATAGTCTAATAAAGTTGTCTTGTTAAAACCATGTATCTGCATAGTTTAAGTCCTCGGCATAGTGGAATCCCGCACCACCAGTTCTCCGTCGAACACACAGTGCTGGTGCTTCGCCTTTTTCCCGATGATGTCGAACAGGATCCGGGCCGTCTCTCGCGCCATGCTGTCCACCGGCTGCTTTAAAGTCGTCAAGGACGGGATAACATATTTCCCGATTTCCACACCATCAAAGCCTGTCAGGGAAATATCTTCCGGTACCTTATATCCGGCATCAGACAATGCTTTTCCTGCACCGATTGCCAGCATATCGGAGATTGCGAAGATCGCCGTGCACGGAATCTGCTTCTCCAGGAATTCCTTCGTCACCATATAGCCATTCTCCAGGGAGTAATCTTCCAAATCACTCCTCATAGGCAGGATCAGTTCTTCTCTTACTTCTATTCCGTTATCCTTCAACGCCTTTTTATAGCCCTCCAGACGCAGCTTACCGATGGAAGCATCCGTTTTGCGGGCACAGAGGATTGCAATATCCTTATGTCCGTTCTTGCACAGATAGTCCACCATCTTGTAGCTTTCCTTGGTATCATCCACCGCTACGGAGGAATAGGTGTTGCGGCTGAAGCCCTTGGGTAGCATTCCCGTGGTACTTAAGATAAACGGCACATGAAGCTGTGCCAGCTTTTCCTCACTGTGCACCAGATAACCGCCGAGGAAGATAATGCCGCGAAGTCTTTTTTCCTTGACCAGCTTCAGTGCCACTTCCACTTCGTCCTCGTCATAGTCTACATGCTGCAATACCATGGCGTAAGATTTTTCCTTGATCTCTTCTTCCAATACCTTGATCATCTGGCTGAAGAAAGAGTTGTTAATACCTTTGACCAGTACTGCAATTGCCTTGGCATCCTGACGTTTCAGGTTTCTGGCACTGTTGTTGGGTACGTAGTTATTCTCTTTGATCACCCGCATGATCATTTCCTTGGTCTCAGGATTGATGTCCGGGTGGTTATTTATGGCACGGGATACCGTGCTGACACCGACACCGCAGATTCTTGCGATGTCTTTGATCGTGATTTCCTCCATGGAGCGCAAACCTTTCCAAGCCTACAGACCTATCTGCCGTACAGCTTCGTCATACTGCGGATCCGTCCTGCAAGCTCCTTTGTAAAATCTCCGTTCCCCATTCTCCACTTCCAGTTGATGCCCAGTGTGGAAGGAATGTTGATGCGGGCCTCCGATCCCAGTCCAAGATAATCCTGCATGGGAATGATCGCCAGATCCGCTACGCTGGACATTGCGGCACGCACAAATTCCCAGGGAAGCTGCTCTCTGGGAATCGGCTCTCCGTCCGCATTTTTCAGACGCAGATAGTCGTCACAGAGCTTTTTGTCAGCTCCCTTCAAGGTGTCATACCACCCCATCACAGTATCATTATCATGAGTTCCCGTATATACCACGCAATTATGTGTATAATTATGCGGCAGATAATCACTTTCCTCACGGGAATCAAATGCAAACTGCAAAATTTTCATACCTGGATAACCGGATTTCTTCACTAATTCTATCACAGATGGTGTTAAAAAGCCAAGATCTTCTGCAATAACTTCTTTTTCTCCCAATTTTTCCTTCATGGAACGGAAAATATCATATCCCGGGCCATGTTCCCAGTGGCCGTGCTCCGCAGTGGGTTCCCCATAGGGAATCGCATAATAAGCATCGAATCCACGAAAATGATCGATACGTACCACATCATAGCGTTCAAAGCAGGCTGCCAGCCGCTGCATCCACCAGGCATAACCGGTCTCCTTGTGATGTTCCCAGTTATACAGAGGATTGCCCCACAGCTGTCCGGTGGCGGAAAACGCATCGGGAGGGCATCCCGCCACTGCTACCGGCTCACAATTCTCATCGAACTGGAACAGCTCCGGATTCGCCCAGGCATCTGAGCTGTCAAATGCCACATAAATGGGAATATCCCCAATAATCTTGATGCCGTTATCGTTGGCATAGGTCTTTAGTTTCTCCCACTGTACCTGGAACAGATACTGCTGGAACTGGTAAAACATAATCTCTTTCGCATATTTTCTGCGATATTTGTCCATGGCAGCCGGGGTTCTTAGCTTGATATCCTCTTCCCAGGCCGCCCAGCAGATGCCGCGGAAACCATCCTTGATGGCCATATAAAGTGCATAATCCTCCAGCCAGTATGCATTCTTCTGTACAAACTCCTGAAATCTCGCATCTTCTTCAATATGACTGTTATCAAACGCTTCCTTCAACAGGCGGAAACGGCTCTTATAGATTTTGCCGTAATCCACGGAATGGATATCCGTGCCGAAGTCATAGGTATTGCACTGCTCTGCGGTCACATAGCCTCTCGCCACCAGATCCTCGGGATCAATAAAGTAGGGATTACCCGCAAAAGTGGAAAAAGACTGGTACGGAGAATCTCCATAGCTGGTGGGTCCTAATGGCAGAATCTGCCAATAGGCCTGACCGGCTTCTTTTAATCTGTCAATAAATTTATATGCTTCCTTGGAAAAGCAGCCGATTCCGTAGCGGGACGGCAGGCTGCTCACCGGCAGTAATATTCCGCTTTTTCTCATATTAATAACCCTATCTTTCTATTTTTTAGCCCTTAACTGCACCGGCTACCACGCCCTCGATAATGTACTTCTGACAGGTCAGATAGAAGACGATAATAGGGATTACGGACAGTACCAGCAGTGCCATCATGGCACCCAGATCCTTTGCACCGTAAGAACCTACCAGGTATTGTACTACAACCGGTATGGTCTTGTAATTAGTACTCAGGCCGATTACCAGATAAGGCAGCAGATAGTCGTTCCAGATCCACATGGCATTCAGGATGGCTACGGTGATGGCAGTCGGCTTTAAGATCGGCATTACGACACCAAAGAAGGTCTGCAAAGGGTTGCATCCGTCGATCATGGCTGCCTCTTCGATGTCCAGTGGAATCGATTTGATGAATCCACAGAACATGAACACGGACAGGCCGGAACCAAATCCCAAGTACAGAAGCACCATTCCGGGAGGGTTGTTCAGGTGGGTCATATTAGCCAGCTTAGACATAGTGAACATTACCATCTGGAAAGGCACGATCATGGAAAATACGAACATGTAATACAGCACGTTGGTCACGCCGGTTTTCACTCTGGTCAGATAGTACGCAGTCATGGAAGTGAACAGAATGATCGCTGCCACGGAAAATACAGTGATAAATGCAGACCACCCGAAAGCTGTGAAAAAACCGGTTTTTTCAATACCATTCACATAGTTGGTCAATCCCACAAAGGTCTCTGCGGTAGGCAGTGCAAACGGATTGTTGCTGATGAACAGTTTTCCCTTAAAGGAGTTGATCAGCACGAAGAAAATAGGTGTTAAAAATGCAACTACCAGCAGACACAGGATACAAAATATGATCACATTGGAAGTTTTTTTCTTAGTCATTATTGTTCTACCTCCTTACGTCTGGTAAGTACCAGCTGTCCCAGGGCTATGACTGCCACAACGATGAAGAACAGTACTGCTTTTGCCTGACCGACACCTTCGTAACCGTTTCTGCCGTAGAAAGTATTGTAAATATCCAGAGCCAGCATTGCGGTCTTTTTGCTGGGAGCACCGGCAGTCAGCGCCAGGTTCTGGTCGAACAGCTTAAAGCTGTTGGACACGGTGAGGAACAAACATATGGTAATAGATGGCATAACCATCGGAATTTTCACTTTGAATAATGTCTGTAACGAAGTAGCTCCATCGATCTCTGCTGCTTCGATCAGATCCGTAGGTACATTCTGCAGTCCGGCTACATAAATGATCATCATATAACCGATCATCTGCCAGTTCATCAGGATAACCAATCCCCAGAAACCATAGGTAGGATTCGCTACCAGTGTGGTCTCATATTTCAACAATACCGCATTGATCATCTGCTGCCAGATATAACCCAGGATGATACCACCGATCAGGTTCGGCATGAAGAATACGGTACGGAACAGGTTGGTTCCTTTGATCTTTCTCGTCAGTGCCAGTGCCAGAATGAACGCAAACACATTAATAGTAACAATGGACACTACGGAGAATTTTAGAGTAAATCCAAATGCGTTGACAAAATCTTTGTCCGCAAAAATTTTAATATAATTACCTAAGCCTACAAATTGCGCGTTTGTAATTGTCTTAAATTTGCAAAAGGACAGATATACGCCCATGACAAACGGTATGATAAAAGCAAAGGAAAACGCGATCAGGGTAGGCAGTACAAAAATGGGAAAATATCTTTTTAATGTCTTTTGCATAAGCCTGTCTCCTTTTTTACAAACACGGGGGCCGTGGTACCACCACCGCCCCTGTGTCTGAAGTTATATAAGATGGATTAAGTTATTGTCTTTTTATTGATGGAGCTTAGTTAGCTGCGGTTGCGGCCTTTTCAGCTGCCCATTCGTCAACTACTTTTGTCTTTACAGCGTCCCAGTCGATGGAACCGGAAGCGTACTCCAGAAGAGCTGCACCGAAGTCATCCTTGAACTGCTGGCTGGGGAAGGAAGTGAAGTTCCATGATACAGATGTCTTGGAGGTATCTGCCATGTAACGAAGAACTTCCTGTGCCAGAGGATCGGTGGGCTTTTCGTCATCGCTAAAGGTGTTGAAAGGAGCGATGAATCCAAGGTCGTTGGTTACTGCTGCCTTACCGGTTTCAGAAGAGAACAGCCACTCAACGAATGCGATAGATGCTGCCTGATCCTCAGCAGAAGCTTCCTTGTTGATGCAGAAGAAGTTCTCAGTACCGGTGCACAGTCCCTGATTCTCTTCACCTTCAACGCCGGTATAAATAGGAAGGAACTTAACATCTTCAGCCTTAACGGTGTTGCCGTCTACGCCATTGATCTGGCTCCATCCCCAGTTACCGTTCTGTACCATTGCTGCCTGGCCCAGAGCGAACTCAGCCATGGAGTCGTCTACAGACTTGCTTCCCAGCAGGCCGGGTGCTGTGCAGGAATTGTTGATGTACAGATCGAAAATGTTCTTGAAGTTATCGGAGTAAGTGAACTCCAGGTTATCGGTATCGGTGATACCCTTGTCCTTGAACTCGTAGTATACAGGGATGTTAGCCAGATGAGTCTGCCATCTCCAGTCTTCACCGGGAGTCAGGGATGTAGAAGCGAATACGCCTTCAATACCCAGTTCATCTTTCTTAGCCTGCATATCTTCTACAACCTCTTTTAACTTGGCGAAGTTGTTGATCTCATCCATGCTTGCTGCCTTAGCACCATCCAGTGCGAAGTACTTCTGCATGATAGCGTCGTTGTAAATGATACCGTAACCCTCTACTACGTAAGGGATTCCGTATACACCACCATCTTCGCCGGTGATTGCCAGGCTCTTATCCATTAACCAGCTGTACAGGTCTGTATCCTTTAAGTCTGCACAGTAGTCTTTCCAGTTCTGATAACCGATAGGTCCGTTGATCTGGAACAGGGTAGGTGCTTCCTTGTTAGCGATCTCAGACATCAGGGTCTGCTCATAAGTACCACTTGCTGCGGTTACAACCTTTACAGGAACACCGGTCTCCTCGGTATATTCCTGAGCCAGCTTCTGCCATACTTCGTCAACTTCAGGTTTGAAGTTCAGATAGTATACAGAGCCTGCTGCCTCTGCGGTCTTCTCTGCGGTCTTCTCTGCCGCCTCGGTAGTTGCTGCTGCGTCCGTCTTGTTGTCGGTAGCAGGGGTGGTTGCTGTTGCATTGTCAGCATTTCCGCAACCGGTCAGCATGGAAGCTGCCATTACTGCACAAAGTAAAACACTTGCCAGTTTCTTCTTCATAATCTTACCTCTCCTTTTTTGTTGGAACGGGAACCCTTCATAATTCTTGCTATACTCCCGTCAGGTTGTCGGAAACGGTTTCGGTATTGTTCCCGGTAACGTTTCCGTTGCTGTAATTAGAAAATAGCACATTCACGAACTGGTTGCAAGTGCTTTTCTGTAAATCCCTGGAAGTTTGTATATTGTTCTCAAAATACTTCTCGCAGTTTTGTGCATTTTCACAATGACTTTATAATTCTTCTGCCGCTTATATTCTTTTTTCAAATAATTAACCCCTCGAGCGGACTGTCTCCTACTCGATTTTTATACTTTGTACACCATCTCGCTTAAAAGCTCGATGATGTACATTCGCCAGGTACAGATTCTTGTGCAAGCACAAATCTGTACCTGGCTCATCGTATACACAAAAAGAGGTGCCGCCTCATCCTTCTGCAGCACCTCCCGGATTCTTTTTTCTATTTTATTTTTACAGATACTTTTTCCAGCCTTCCGGCAGATATTTTGCCGTGCTGCGGAGCATATCCCTTACCAGCTCTTCCACCTGTTCTCTGGAAGCTCTTCCTTTCACCTGCGGATCCTCCAGGAATGCTTCCACCACCAGATCAAAATCACACAGAATAGCTGCTTTCAGAATCCGCTCATGGTTTGCCACATGGGGATCCACCAGCTCCTTGATCTGCTCCGGAAGCTCTCCGGCATACAACGGGCGGATGGCATCTCTCTCGAATACCGCATTGGTCTCTACAACCGCACTTTCCGGCAGATTGGCAATCTGATGTCCGGTATTGGGAATATTGACATTGCTGATCTTGCGGGTCAGTCCGCAGAGTGCCTTGATCAGCTGGATACCTTCCTCCCCGGTAGGCTTCAACTCGATCTCTTCCTCACCGGCTGCCAGTCTCGCGCTCTTTGCCAGACGTTCCTGCAGATCCTTCTTTCTCCAGTCTACGGTAGTCAGACCGAATTTCCATCTCTTTACCGTCTCGGGATCTTTCAGGTAACTGTCACCCACACCGGGCATGAATTCCACCAGATGCCTGTCGCCTGCTGCTGCGATCAGACCATATTTGCGGAACAGATCAAATTTCACAATATGGGCACACTCGAAAGTAGAGTTCGCCCAGTTTTTATCTGCTTCTTTGTAGCCGTCTTCCTTATGCTCCTCGGTATATTTCCGGTAAATGGGGAACAGATCGATTCCCTTATAGGAAGCATAGTCAAACCAGGTGAAATGGTTGATACCCAGTACATTGACCTGAATATCCTCACGTTTCACATCCTTAAGCCCCATGGTCTCTTCCAAAATACCCTTTAACACTTTCTGGGTACCGAATACTTCATGGCAGCATCCAAAAGCTTTGATCTCCGGAAAAACATAGTACAAAGTCTTCACGCACAGGGACATGGGGTTGGTGTAATTAATGACCCAGGCTTTCGGTGCATATGCCCTGATGGCCTGTGCAATCTCCACATACATGGGAATCGTACGCAGTGCTCTCATGGCACCGCCGGGGCCTGCGGTATCTCCTACAGACTGATAGATTCCCAGTCGTTCCGGCATATGTGCATCCACAGCCATCTCATCAAAAGTTCCCGGCAGAATAGAGATCACGATGAAATCCGCACCGGTCAATGCGGACTGTAAGCTGTCAGAAACAGTATAGTTCCATTTGCCCACCACATCCTCTCTTGCAGAAAGTCTGTTGCCGATGATCTCATTGTGTTTTGCCGCCTCCGCATCAATATCATACAGGCGGATGGTTCCGGACAGTTCTTCATCCATGGCCAGATCCGTCATAAATGTCCATGCCCATCCTCTGGAACCACCGCCAATATAGGCGATCTGTAAATCTTTTACCTTTCCGTCTGCATACTCCATTTTTGTATCCTCCTTATGTGTTTCCGGTCCTTGGGATCCTCTGCTCCATCGGCCCGTACTGCCTTCTCTATATTGCACATTATAGCCTATGGCTGTATAATAATCTTGCTATTATTTGCGTATTTTTTGCCATTTTCGTACTATATTGACTTTTGTTTTTATACAAGCCCATAGATTTGTAATATAGCCTGCGCATACTGTTTTTCAGAATGCAGTCTAATATAGCACTAATATAGCATAGGAAAAAGGAGATCACTATTATGTTTGAAACAGGGGATTTTCAGACACCGGCTCCACCGGAATCAGGCGTTGCGGACAATGCTGTTGCTTCGACGCCTCAGGATCACTGGCTCTATAATGAGCTTGTAGACGGATTCCACATCGACCGTGTTGTACGGGACTATAATTATTCCATGGATATCCGTCACATTCACGAAGAATACGAGATTTATTATCTTTTAGAGGGGGAACGGTATTATTTTATCAACCAGCAGACCTATCTGGTCACCCCGGGAACGCTGGTCTTCATTGACAAGGAGCAGATCCACCGCACCGGTATGGCTTCCGCCGGACCACATCACGACCGGATCGTTTTAGGAATCATGGAAGAGCCCTTTTCTACCTTTCTGGCATCTTTCGGAGGATTGCAGCTGCAGAGTTTTTTCACGGAGCAGGGCAGTATTCTGACACTGCCAGAAGAAATGCGCCCCTATATCCAGTCTCTGTTGCAGGACATTGCCTCTGAGCTGATCCACAAAAAGCCCGGCTATCTTCTGGCCGCCATGACGAAGCTGGCAGAATTTTTCATTGCCGTGCTACGCTTGCAGCCCGAGGGTCCCGTTGTCTCATCCCCGGCCAGACATTCGAACCCGAAGTATCAAAAGGTCGATGAAGTGGCGCACTATATTGTAGAACATTGTACTGAGCGGATCTCTCTGGAGGATCTCGCTGGGCGGTTCTATATCAACAAATTTTACCTGAGCCGCATCTTCAAGGAGGTCACCAGTTTTACCATCAATGATTACCTGAATGTCAACCGCATCAAAAAAGCCCACCGGCTCCTTCTGGAAACGGATGACAGCATCACTTCCATTGCGGAACAGTTGGGCTATGAAAATATTACTTATTTTGAACGGGTGTTTAAAAAATACCGGAATATGACACCGTTAAAATATCGGAATTATTATCGGTCGGAGACGGAGTGACCTATGAATCTGCAGCTGTCTGAACGTATACTCCTTGTCTGCTTCATGATAAGTCGCTCTACAACAGATCACTCAGTCGTGCAAACTGCTCCAGTGTCAATGCCTCACCTCTTACGGTAGGGGACAGGCCCATCTGTGCCAGGGCTGCTGCCGCAGATTCCTTGGTGATGCCTGGGCGGCCCGCATTTCCCAGACCGTTCACCAGGGTCTTACGGCGCTGGTTGAAGGAAGCCCGGATCAGGGCGAACATCTTCTTCTCATCCTTCACCTGTACCGGCGGTTCTTCGTAGCGGGTCAGGCGGATGACCGCGCTGCCCACATTCGGTCTCGGGATGAAGCAGTTGGGCGGTACATTCGCCACGATTTCCGGCTTTGCATAATACTGCACCGCCAGAGACAGGGCGCCGTAATCCTTCGTGCCGGGGCCTACCTGCATACGGTCCGCCACTTCCTTCTGCACCATGATGGTGATGCTCTTCAGCGGCACACGGCTCTCGAATAAGCCCATGATGATCGGTGTCGTTATGTAATAGGGCAGGTTTGCCACCACCTTGATGGGGCGTCCTCCGTTTTTCTCTTCCACCAGCCGGTTAATGTCCACTTTCAGGATATCATCATTAATGACCGTGACGTTATCATAGTCCTGTAATGTCTCTTCCAGAATAGGGATCAGTGCCTTGTCGATCTCCACGGCCACCACGGTGCCTGCCCGCTCCGCAAGATACTGGGTCATGGTACCGATGCCCGGCCCGATCTCCAGCACGCAGTCCTCCTTCGTGATCTCCGCAGAAGAAATAATCCGGTCCAGAACCGTCGTGTCTATAAGAAAGTTCTGTCCGAATTTTTTTTGAAAATTAAAATGGTACTTCTGCAGTACCGCAATGGTATTCTGGGGAATGCCCAAATAAGCCATAATAAGCCTCCTTAATAATACTTAAAATCCTCTAAAAAATGAATACAGTCATACAACACCAGCACATCCATTCCCTGTTCCGGTTCATATTGCTCCATCAGTTGGAACAGTTTCCCGTTAAAATACCGCAGATCTACCACATAGATATTCTCGTAATGGGTCGTGAGCAGCGGAATCAGGCTGTTGGCATAAGAATCCTTGATGACGAACAGCGTCTTGCCGGGATTATATTCTGTGTGGATCTCAATAAATGCATGATTGTCATTCAGAAAAAAGCCGTACTGATTCTTGGTATCCAGATAATCCGGTGCATACAGAGAATCAGCCGTGTCCGCAAAATCATACGTCACCGATACTGCTTTTTTCTCCGTCTCCGGGAAATACTGTATGCTATCCTTCGTCCAGTCCACATTGATACGGGACTGCAGGGTTCCCTGAAAATTCTCCGACACCGTCTTCATGCCGTTTACATCATACGGGTAGGGGAAACGTCCCACACTGTCCGCCCAGGCCAGAAAACCGTAATATGCCCCCAGACTGGTCCAATGATGATCCGTGCGATAATAGATGGGCTCCCGTGCATGCTCCTGCAAAGCGTGATACACATCTATATAATGCTCTTCTCCAATAGAATTCCTTACCTTCGTAAGCAGCCGTTCTTCGTCATAATAAGGTGCAAATGCCGGCAGTTTATCCGTGAGAATGTTGTCCGCCGTCGGTACCAGCATGACTTTGGCATCCCAGTGGTTCACCAGCTTTGTTAACGATGCGACACGGGAATTTTCCATCTGCTCCGTATACTCATCGGGATCGTTCACTCCGATCAGATAATGATCCGCTCCCAGATAGACCCCGTTGATCTCTTTTTTCCGGAAACAGATATCTGCCCGGGTCTTAAGTCCTACCCATTTATCCCTTCCTACGAACTGGTCGGACATGTATTTCTCATACGCATCCCCGTATTCTCCCGTAAAAAGACTCTCCCAGGAAAAGGCAGGGCGGGAAGCCAGCACCCGGTTCTCCGCTTCCGAATATACTCTGTCACTGTTCCACAGATCTGCCACTCCCAGAACCAGAAGTACCGCACAGACCAGTCCGATGGTCAACAGCGAATTTCTTTTATCATCCATATGCGGTTCCTCCTTCCCGGTCAGAATCGAAAATACAAAAAGGGATTATACGACGCATCCACAATATACGCCACCGACAGAAGCAGCAGTACTGCCGGAATCACCTTTTCTCCCAACCGGTACAGCGCCATGGCGGGGCCTGTCTTACTGCTTTTTAAGGCATGCACGAGTCTGCTGCCCAACGGAAGACATGCCACCAATGCGATCACCAGAAGCACCAGATACTCATTGCACAAAAACATTGCCAGCGAATTCACCGGCCCTATTCCGTTCATTCCGAACATAGCCTGGAGATAAGCCAGGATCTCTCCGGGACTTTCCAGTGCAAAAAATACCCAGCTGATCAATACCACCGCCAACGTATAGATCCTGCCGAACACCTTGGGCACACTTTCCAGAATATCTCCTAAGAATAATTTCTCCAGGATCAGGAAAAATGCAAACCACAGCCCCCAGAACAGGAAATTCCATCCCGCACCGTGCCAGATACCGGTCAGCATCCATACCACCAGAATATTAAACAGCTGTCTCGGCAAGCCCTTGCGATTGCCACCCAGCGGAATATACACATACTCCTTGAACCAGGTACTCAGGGAAATATGCCATCTGTGCCAGAAATTTTTGACCGAAGTGGCAACGTACGGATAATTGAAGTTCTCCGGGAAATGGAAGCCTAAGACTGCCCCCAGTCCGATCGCCATGTCGGAATAGCCTGAAAAATCAAAGTAGATCTGCAATGCAAAGGCGGCAATTCCCAGCCATGCCATGAGAACACTCATCTGATCCGTTCCCAACTCCGTTACCTGTTTCCATAATAATCCCAGATTATTGGCCAGCAATACCTTTTTCGCCAGTCCCGTCACAAAACGCTTCGCACCATAGCTGATGGCATCCAGGTCGGTCCGTCTGTCCTGCAGATACCGTTCCACCTGATGATACTTTAAAATAGGCCCGGCGATCAGCTGTGGGAACATGGTCACGTAGACACCGAACTGCAGAATATTACGTTGCGCTTTTGTATCCCCCCGGTACACATCGATCACATAAGACATGGTCTGGAAGGTGTAAAAGGAAATTCCGATGGGTAACGGAAGATTCAGAAACGGAATCGACGTTCCGAAGACCGCATTCACCGTCTGCATCAGGAAATCGGCATATTTAAAAAATCCCAGGATAAAAAGATTGATGACAATGGAACATAGCAAAAAGATCCTGGAGCGATCCTTCCCTCTGTATTCTTCGATCAGCCTTCCCCACACATAATCGGATATGGTAGAAAAAAGCATGAGGAAAATATAGACGGGCTCTCCCCAGGCATAAAAGACCAGGCTCCCCAGGAAGAGAACCAGATTCTTCATCTTCCGGGGAACCAGGAAATAGCAGATCATAAAAATCGGCAAAAACCGAAAAAGAAACAATACACTGCTGAATACCATTCACTCTACTCCGTATTTACTCCAGAGTCTGTCTGATAGCCTCCAGGGCAAGTTCATTCTGCTCCTGACAGTAAGTGATCACGGCCTCATCGCCTTGTTCTTCCACAGAGGAAGTGTCCGCACCCAACTGTACAAAGCATACATAATCGCCTATCCGTTCCACTCGGGATGCCTGAATCTTGCCCAGATTCATGGGATACTGCATCGTGTCATTCACCAGACTGTCACGGTAGGCGTTCAATGCACTTTCTACCTCTTCTACCTTACCATCTTTTGCATGAATAATCAATAAAGTATCTACATTGACGCTGATCATGGGTGCCTCTCCCAGGTAGGCATCATAGAGCTCCGCACTGACACCGTAGGTCTCGTTCAGCATTTCCCCGGGTATCTCGGAATCCGGCCAGTAATTGTCTCCCAGTGCATCCGTAACTGCCTTTTTTGCACTCTGTAACTCTTTCGCAGCGTCCTTCGGATTCTGTGCAGCGGTTGTACTACCGGCCTCGCCGGTCTCCTGTCCCGCTGCGGTGCTCTCCATGGTGGACTGCTGGTTGTCTGATGCAGCACTGTTATTATCCTTGCCTCCGCAGGCGGTCATAGAAAGTGCCAGAGCACTCATAAGTAACATACATGCTAATTTCTTTTTCATAAAATCTCTCCTTGTTTTGCAGGGATATTTCCCATGTTCAGTTGCAGTATCCCCTTTTTGGGGATCCCTATTCTATCAGACGACAATCCGGTAGAAAAAGTTTCATTAAATTTTCAACAGCCAGAACAGAAACGGCATTGTAGCTACGGACAGCACAGTGGTCAGCGCCACGCCCTTAGAGGTCAGCCGGTAATCACCGTCATATTGCTGCGCCAGCATGACTGTCATGCTGCCGACAGGTGTGGCCGTCATGACCAGACAGACACCCAGAAACATGGGGTCTGTAATGAAAAAACGCAGTCCCCACAGAAGCAGTGCCGGCATAAGCAGCAGCTTCACAACAGAAAAGAGCAGCAGCCGCACATCCGTAAACAAATCTTTTAACCGGATCTGTGCCAGCGAATCACCGATTACCAGCATACTTAATGGTCCGGTGACAGCTCCGATCCGGGTGGCAGTATCTTTGAAGACCATCGGAACCGGAAGATTACTGATATACAGGGTCACTGCAATGAGGCAGGAGATCACCCCCACATTCATCAGCTGCTTCCAGTTCAGCTTTTCCCGCTGTCCGGAGGTCTTCATCCTGTTAATGCCATAGGTATAGATCAGCACACTGTAAAGCAGATTAAAAATTGCAGCATGGATCACTGCTTCACCGCCGTACATGGCATCCAGCAGAGGATAGCCCATAAAGCCAATATTGGCGAAGATCGTCATGACCTGATAAGAACCATAATCTTCTCTGTCTGCCCGAAGCAGTCTCGGAATCAGCTCTGCAATCACAAACATGATAGCAAAAAAGATCAGCGCCACAGCCAGCGTAACCAACAATGCCGCCTTATTTTCCAATGTTTCAGGATTCATGCCGGAGGCAATGATCAGCGCCGGATTACCAATATTAATGACGATACCGGAGATCATCTTGCCGGTATTTTCCCCGAATACTCCGACCTTTCTGCAGATGTACCCGATCAGCATGATCAGGAAAAAAATCACCATTTGTTGAAGTAAAAGCACACGCTGCCTTCTTTCTGTATTTAATCAGGAAATAGTAACTATTCAGAACCCCATTCGCAAAACCGCGTACATCATAGCACATATGTGCTCTTTTTCACAACAAAAATTTATTGTTTTCCACCCTTTTTGCTTTCTTTCTTTACAAAACTACGGACAGTACGCTATACTTGCAAAGGACTATTGATGGAAACGACGCTGCAAAGCAGCAGAATGTGAGGAAATATGAGCATATTAAACGTAGAACACCTGACCCACGGATTTGGAGACCGTGCTATTTTTAACGATGTATCGTTTCGCCTGCTGAAGGGGGAACATATCGGTCTCATCGGTGCCAACGGCGAGGGAAAATCTACCTTTATGAATATTATCACCGGTAAACTGATGCCGGATGAGGGCAAAGTGGAATGGGCGAAGAATGTCCGCGTCGGCTATCTGGACCAGCATACAGTGCTGACCCCCGGTATGACGATCCGTCAGGTACTGGCTTCCGCTTTTGATTTCTTATACGATATGGAAGCACAGATGAATGAAATCTGTGACAAAATGGGAGATGCCACCTCGGAAGAACTGGAACAGTACATGGAAGACCTGGGAACAATCCAGGATCTGCTGACTATGCATGATTTCTATATGATCGATGCCAAAGTGGAGGAAGTGGCAAGAGCTCTGGGACTGATGGATATCGGCCTGGACCGTGATGTGACAGAGTTGTCAGGTGGTCAGCGTACCAAAGTTCTGCTGGGCAAACTTCTGTTGGAAAAGCCCGATATTCTGCTGCTGGATGAGCCGACCAACTATCTGGATGCGGAACATATCGAATGGCTCAAGCGTTATCTGAATGAATATGAGAACGCATTTATCCTGATCAGCCATGATATTCCTTTCCTGAACAGTGTCATCAACCTGATCTATCACATGGACAATCAGGAGCTGACCCGCTATGTGGGCGATTACGACAAGTTCCAGGAAGTCTATGCCATGAAGAAATCCCAGCTGGAGGCCGCATATAATCGTCAGCAGAAGGAGATCGCCGATTTGAGGGATTTCGTAGCAAGAAACAAGGCCCGTGTATCCACCCGTAACATGGCCATGTCCCGCCAGAAGAAGCTGGATAAGATGGATGTCATCGAGCTGGCTGCGGAGAAGCCGAAGCCTGAATTCTCTTTCAAGGAGGGCCGCACCACTGGTCGTATCATTTTCGAGACAAAGGATCTGATCATCGGTTATGACGAGCCGCTGTCCAAGCCCCTGAATCTGTCCATGGAACGTGGCGAGAAGGTAGCGCTGATCGGTGCCAACGGTATCGGTAAGACCACACTATTGAAGAGCATTCTGGGACTGATCCCGCCTCTGTCCGGCGAAGTGGAGCAGGGGGATTATCTGGAGATCGGTTATTTCGAGCAGGAAATGTCCGGTTCCGGTGACAACAGCTGTATCGAAGAGATCTGGCAGGAATTTCCCGCGTTTACCCAGTATGAGGTGCGTTCCGCCCTGGCCAGATGCGGTCTGACCACAAAGCATATTGAGAGCCGCGTAAAGGTACTCAGCGGTGGTGAGCAGGCAAAGGTAAGACTCTGCAAGCTCATGAACCGTGCCACGAACGTTCTGTTACTGGACGAGCCAACGAACCATCTGGATGTGGATGCCAAAGACGAGCTGAAACGGGCACTGAAAGAATACAAGGGAAGTATTCTCATGGTCTGCCATGAGCCGGAATTCTACGATGGCCTGGCCACCCAGGTCTGGGATCTGTCCCAGTGGACCACAAAGCTGTAAATGGAAAGTTAATGAAACGTCCCCGTAGCCCTTGGCAGGGTATAAGAAACGCGGCACGCTCGCGCTCTGTCGCAGAGCGTAGCGGTACATAAGCGGTCACAGTACGACCGCTAAGTACCGACGTCTGCTTACGGCACTGCTTATTCTTATACCCAGCCGGGGCTACTGGTTTCTTGAAAACTTTCCAAAACGCAGAACACCCACGGTGGACGGAATGTCCTTCCGAGGATGTTTGTCGGAGGGTGTTGACATTTTCTTGAAAAGTGTTGAACATCAGGGGGAAAGCGGACACGATGTCCGCGTCAGCCGATTGACGCCATGGATGGCGTCTGTAGGCGGCCCCGTCATAATGAAAAAAACTTATTCACTTTTCGTAGAAAATTCACACCCGGAGACCTTACATCGAGGAAGGATGTTCCGTTTGCCATGGGCGTTCGTGGATTTGAAACTACCATCCGCAATGAGCCACACTATTCATAAGATTGTCAGCATAAAACGCTGCCAATCTTATTTCATATCGCGGCGTTCGCCGCATCTCGGCATAAGTAAAGACAGCGAATCGTGCGCGAGCGTGCCGCGTTTCTTATACCCTGCCAAGGGCTACGGGGACGTTTCACTAACTTTCCATTTATTTCAGCTTCCAGATATCTCTGTTGTACTCTGCAATAGTTCTGTCGGAGGAGAAGAATCCGGCCTTGGCGATGTTCACTAACATCATCTTCTTCCACTTCTGCTGATCCTCGTAATCAGCAAATGCCTGATCCTTTACCTTGATGTAGTCCTCTAAGTCAAGCAGGGTCATGAACCAGTCTTTGTTCAGCAGCTCGTTGTACAGACGCTCCAGGTTCTCCTTTTTGCCGACCTTGAGCACTTCTTTGCTGACGATGAAGTCTACAGCCTCTTTGATCACAGGGCTCTTCTTGTAGTAGTCCTTAGAGACATAATCTGCCTTCTCGTAATGCTTGATCACAGTGTCGCTGTCCTTACCGAAGATGTAGATATTGTCATCGCCTACCAGCTCATGGATCTCTACGTTTGCACCGTCACTGGTACCCAGTGTTACGGCACCGTTTAACATGAACTTCATGTTACCGGTTCCGGATGCCTCCTTGGATGCCAGGGAGATCTGCTCGGAGATATCGCAGGCAGGGATCAGCTTCTCAGCATAGCTTACATTATAGTTCTCTACCATAACAAGCTTCATGTAAGGGCTGACTTCAGGATCGTTATTGATAATGTCGGACATTACCAGCAGGAGATGGATGATATCCTGAGCAATCACATACGCAGGCGCAGCCTTTGCACCGAAGATAAAGGTCAGTGGAGTAGAAGGCTTCCTGCCGCCCTTGATCTCCAGATATTTGTGAATGATATACAGTGCATTCATCTGCTGACGCTTATACTCATGCAGACGCTTTACCTGAATATCGAAGATGGAATCGGGATTCAGCTCCACGCCCTCCTTCTCCTTGATATAGGATACCAGTTCTGCCTTCTTGGTCTTCTTGATGTCGTAGATGGCATCCAGTACGGCCTGATCGTCCTTATGCTCTAACAGCTTCTGTAATTCATCCGCATCCTTCTTGTAGCCGTCGCCAATGGTCTGGGTCAGGAAGGCAGCCAGCTCATGGTTGCAGGACAGCAGCCATCTGCGGAAGGTGATACCATTGGTCTTGTTGTTGAATTTCTCAGGGTAAATCTTGTAAAAATGATTCAGCTCGCTCTCTTTCAGGATCTCCGTATGAATTGCTGCCACACCGTTGACGCTGTAACCGTAATGGATGTCGATGTGTGCCATGTGCACTCTTTTATCCTTATCGATGATCTGAACTTTTTCGTCCTTATATTTCTTTGCCACACGGTCACTCAGCTCCTTGATGATGGGAACCAGCTG
>ENA-UERN01001276-UERN01001276.1-human-gut-metagenome-genome-assembly--contig:-NODE-1276-length-24145-cov-4.956041_pt1 | contig 24145 bp, 28 predicted proteins | sample MGYA00242950_ERZ507950 | MGnify/ENA primary metagenome ERZ507950 (study PRJEB26167, sample SAMN06115515) | human gut metagenome | host: Homo sapiens | place: China:Ningxia | collected 2014-11-26...
ATTTTGAATGACTCCAGCCCATGTTGATGCGGCATTTTTATACTGAAGTGCAACATTCGTAAGAATATTATTAGAATATAAATTAGCGTATGAAACATTAGTTAATACAATTATACTGCTTAATAATGCTATAAAAAAGAGGATCTTTTTCATGCGTATCACCTTATTAGCTTGTTGCCTGGTATCGACACTGTTTTTATTTGCCTGTACGGATCAGGAAGCTGAAAACCGTGCAAAACTCGCTGAAGAACGTGCTGTGGCTGCCGAAAAGCGTGCAGCTATTGCCGAAGAACGAGTGCTTATTCTTGAAAAGCAACTGACTGAAAATGCCGAACGTGCTAAACGCGAAGCTCAGGCAAAAGAAAGTCGGTATAAAAAGAGTGATGACATCGGCTTTTAAGCCATTATGAAGCTTAGAAACCAATATCGTCGCTTTTCTTATATCTGCTTTCTTTAGCTTGTTCTTCCATTGCCTGTTGCCGTGCTTCTCGCGCGGCAACAGTTTGCGCACGAGCGTTTTCCGCAGCGATTTGAGCCATTAAAAGTCCTCGAAGTTGGAGCAACTGGTTGGCTTGGTGGCTGGCCAGTTGATTTGCGTGCTGGATGGCTTCCATGCGGCCCTGGGCACTCTGGGCATTGGCTTGGAGGTTTTCGAGGTTGGCCGCATCTTCTTTTAACGCTGCCTGTTGATTTTCTAATGTCTTCACAACATTATCGTTAGCGTTCTTTTGCGCTTCCGAGCCGAGCTCTTCCGATTCGAGAAGAGCTTTTCTGTTTTCATCCGTGGCGGCTGACTTGAAGTATGGGCTGGTTCTATAGGAGGAGACGCTTCCGAATTTCCTCAGATATGTATTCACATCTCCCGCCTGATTCGTATAAAATTCGAGCTGGTTTTGCAGAGCGATGACCTTGTTCATCGTCCTTTGCGCCTGATCCCAGACGTATGCAGCGGGGGCGACGGAGTTTTTGATCATATCCTCGTACTGCTGCAATTGGAGAGCGTATTGTTCGATTTGCTTCAAGGTTTGATTGACCGCTTCAATGGCTGAGAGAGTGGTTTGCTGAAGATTGGCAGCATCAAAAACGGGGATGCCTCCTGCCTTGGCGGGCAGAGGAAGAAAGAGCGCCAGAAGGAACATGAAAGTAGCGAGTTGACGGGTGAACATTCTGAACTCCGTTGTTTGTAATTTCATATTCATTAGTAAGCCCAACCTGTTTCCGAGATGGAGTAGGGGCACTGGATTATTGAATTGTAGCCTTCAGCGATAGCCTCATCACAAAATTCCATGAGAGCATCGGTAGCGGGCAAAACGTAGATTTGTTTTTCGGGAAAAGCAGATGCCATACTGGCGGCAAGAGAAAGCCAGTCATTAAAACCTTTGCATCCTTGCCCGTATCGAGTGGAAAAAAGACAAAGGGGATTAAAGAGGGTATGAGCTTCACCCATAACGTAGAAGCATGGAGTCAAATTTTGGGCGTCATTCAAGAACGAGAGAACGTCATTAAAGTCAGTGAATTTGATGATACCGTCTCGTGTCGCCAATGAAATGAAAAGATTGTTCATGAAGGACCTCAATAGTCGAAAGGCTGATAGGGGCTAGGGAGAGTCATGTCTTTGACGGCGAGCACGTTGAAACGATAGCCCGGTCGGATTTCCAGTGTAGGGGATATGTTAAGGTTCTTGGAGATGATTTGGCCGAGGACTTGACCAAGAGTCTGGCCGAGGGCTTCGGAGAGGGCGTCGCCGGCACGCTGGCGGTCGGAACTATCGCTGGAGTTAGTGTTATCCTGACTCAGATCGACGGCGGCAATGACACCGGACATGAGGATGGCGCTGGATATGGTGCGGAACCAATGGTTGTTGACTTGATCGGAGAAGCCCGCATAGCCGGCGCTGTCGGCTCCGGGCATGGCGCGAATGTCGAGCGTCTTCCCGTCGGGGAAGATCAGACGCTGCCAGGCCATGAGAACCCGCTCCTGCCCATAGCCAACGTCGCTGGAGTATGTGCCGATAAGCCTGGTTCCTTGGGGGATGAGAAGGAAGCGTCCTGTGGCCGTGTCGTAGACGTTCTGGCTGACCTGGGCCATGACCTGACCGGGGAGATCCGAGTTGATGCCGGAGATCATAATGGCGGGGAGGACGAAACCGGCGCGGATCATGTAGGGGGAAGCGGGAGCTTCCACCTGTGAGTCAAGTTCCCACGAGTTGGACTCGAACCGGCGAATATCGTTCCGACCCGTGGCGGTAGGCTGATAGAGTTCGTCGGCTCCGGAGGCGGTTTCGCCCCTGAGCTGGGCAAGACGGTTTTGATAGGCCGAGGAAGGATCGGTCATGGAGGCAAGGCGCTGGCGGGTTTCCGCGAGTTGCGTGTTGATGTCCCTCGTTGTGGATCGGTTCCGCAGTTCGGAGAGCTGTACGCTCATCTTGCTTTTCAGTGCGGCTTCCAATGCCTGAAAGCGACGTTCGCGAATACGGAGACGATCCTCGGCGTAGGGATCGACGTGGGGAGTGGCTGCGCTGAACGGATTTGATGCAGGCGTTTGGGGTTGGGACTCTTGCGTTTTTGTCTCATCCTTCGACTTGTCGGGTACATCGGGCATATTAGGCATCCCGCGCCTATCGGCAGGGGGGATCTGTCCGGAAGTCCACGGAGATGTAGCGTCGCTTGCCATCTGGCTTGCCGAACGCCCTTCTTTTGGATGTTCAGTGGTGTTGCCCATACCGGGTGTGATTTTGTTTTGGGAGCGAATGTGCGCGACATAGGCGACGGCTCCCAGAGCGAGAACCAAAAAGAATACGGCGATGACGGATGGAATTTGGTTGACGCGCTTTCCTCCGGAACCCGTGGGCGTTGCCGTGAGATCGAGCGGCTGCTCTTCCCGATTTTTACCGAATAATTTTTTCAGGTTGATGGCCATCAGTCTCTCCGGGTAATTGTGATAGTGTAGTTTTCAAGGTTGATGGTGATGGCTTCTTTTCCAGAGTCTTCTTCCGGAAGCTTACGAACCACGGTGGTTTCATCCCGGAGTTCAAGCTCTTCGGGGGTGGGCGTGGAGAGAGTCCGAGTTGGCTGGAAGCTTGTCGGTTCAGAATCCGTTCTAAAACTCAGTGACCTTTCTGCGGAAGGATGTTGGGGAGGCCACGGGTGGGAGACTTCTTCCATAGCCTGCTGCCGTACTGCTCTTGCTGTACCCTTGCCCTGAGAGGTGCTGGATGCGGTAAGATAGAAAATGAAAACACCAGCAACGACGAGCAGAAGGGTTATAAAAACAAAGAAGGGGAGCGTGTTGACGCGCTTTCCTCCGGAATATTGTCCCGTGGGATCGGACTGCTGTTCTTCTCGGTTCTTGCGGAACAGATTTTTCAGGTTGATGGCCATCAGTTCCCCCTTGTGATGGTAATCTTAGTTTGCTTGGAGCCTACACCGGCGATGAGAATGGCCTTGTCGAAGAGCTGATCGACGATGAAACGATCCCCCTGGAGACGGTAGTTGACCATGACTTCCTCGTCGCCGTTGAGGACGAGGAGGGATGGAGCTTCCGTCTGCTTCATCTTTGGAGGCATCTGAATGATCGTCTTGGACCCGTCATTGTAGACGCGGACGGGTTTCCAGGGGGCGGAACCGGAAATACGGTAGGCGAAGTCGAGATTGCCCAGATATTCCTGGGTTTCTGGGATTGTCAGCTTTTCCTTTTCTTCCGTCTGGCGTTCCTTCAGAGCCAGGAAGCGGGCCTGAACCGCGTCCGGGTAGATGAAGGAGACCTTGGGCATGTACTGTGTCCGGTGGCTTTTCAAGCGGAAGTGGTAGGTGCGCCGGTTCGTAGTGACGATGAGGCTGGTTTCCAGACCTACGTCCATAGGCTTGAGGATAATGTGCTGTACTTCGGCGACGCCGGCACCGGTGACGGCGGGTTCGACAAGCCAGCGGGCGCTGTCGCCTATGCTGATGTTGTTGATCTGTTCTCCGGGTTCAAGTTCGATGTCTGTAACTTGCATAACTGCACAGACAATGGAGGGCTGGACGGAGCCGTGGAGGAAGCGGATCGCTCCATCAGGGCCGGGAACCGGGGTGAGCTGTGTAGCTGAACGAGCTTGCCAGTCACGCGCTATTTTGAGGGCCTTTTGTTCCGCTGGCGTAAGAACCGGGTTTTCTCCGCCGAAGTACAGGCTTTCGAGCGGGAGATCGGGGAGATCTCCGGGAGTGGTCTTGGGAGCTGCAAGAGCTGAAACGGGGAGGAGGCACAGGGCAGCAACGGCATAGAGCTTTTTGCAGGTCATTTGGTCATCCTTTGTTACTTTCAATCAAAAGGTGGTTCAGGTTTCTTAAGATGTCTTGGTTTGCGGAATCCTTGTCTGTCCACAAAATGTATCTACCGAATATTTTTGTATTTACGTGCAACGACCTGGGCGTACATGCGCTGACGTGCGGGAGTGGGTGAGTGGTATGCGCCGACAGCGGTCCAGTTGTAGCCGTGGCGTCTGATCTCGTTGGCTAGAATCCAGACTCCCAACATGGCGTTATTACGAGGTTCAAGTGCTACTTCAGGGCTGATACGAAGGTGTTTGAGCCACCAGTTGTTGATCTGCATGAGGCCGATGTCATGCGAGAGGCCACGAGCGTGAGCTTGGCGGATGATGGCCAGAGCACCGGCGCGGGAGCCGGGTCGGTATGTCTTTCCGGCAATGTTGACGCACCAAGGATCAAGGCCGGATTCCGTCTTTGCGATGGCAAGGACGAGACGCTTGGGGACGCGGTAGCGTGAGCATGGCGCGTCAAATACGTCGGCAAGAGCCGGGGCCGTGAGGAACAGGAACGCCAGAAGGAAGAGAATGAGTTTCATATTGACTCCACGAGGACGTAGGGCATGTGCCATGATTCTCTCCATCAAAACATGTTTAGGATTCCAGTTTTGCCGCGAGAGCCTGCCGGCAGGCATTCAGTAATTTGCGGGCGGCGGCTGAGGCTTTAGGGGAAACTTGAGAATTGTGAGGGCCACGGTGTTGATCAAGGGTGATGACGCCCTTGCGCCTCAGTCGTATCCCTAGAGTCGATCTTGCCCCGTCGGGCTCTTTCAGGGCGAAGACTCGGTATATTCCATTATGGCAGAGCCGGGCATAACTGCCGACACAGTGTGACATCTCATAGCCTTCTTCAGCCAGAGCCTGGCTATCCGTGAGAGGTGTACAAATCACACCGTCAATGACGGTTTCCGGAATGATGGAACCCCATCGGAGCAACCTGCCCTCCCGTTCCATGTTCAGAATTCTGATACGTCTGTGCCAGTCTTCAGATCTGCGCAGCAGAGAAGCCCATGAAGAATTCTTGTCCGGCAGGCCCTGTGCGAAGCCTTCCGCATGGAGGTAGTCCGACATGAGCGTAAGATCTGACTCCGGATTCCGGAGCCATTGTCGCACGTCGGAAAAGCCCTTCTCTTTCCATATCCATGCACAATGTTTCAGAAAGACGCGGTAGAACTGGCGGACAAGCGGAGAGTCGTTCGGAAACTCGGTCCGGTTCGCAAAGCGAATAATCTTCACATAGGCGCAGACCGGCGCATGGATACCGCCGCAATTGGCGAGGGCCAGATCCTCAATGACAGCGTTGTTTTTCACGGCCGCCCATTCGCGGACAATGAGTGACGAGGCTCTGGACAGCCAGCGCCACGACGGTACCGACTCGAAGCTGCGTATGCGATCCCCGTCTTCAGATCGGACAGGCCTGCGGTCCAGGGCCGTGCTTTTTCTTCCGTCTCTGACCCAGAGTTTCCGTGAAAAGAGGTCATCCCGGCCCCATTGCTGCGGGTTGATCTCCATCAGAACCGGGAGAAGATTCCGATGCTCTGCGGCTACTTTCAGCAGCGCCGGACGATACCGGGCATATTTCAGATATTCCGCAACAGTCCATTGACGCCAAGTAATGCCGAGCAATGCAGAAAGCACGTCGCGGTCAACGAAATGATTCCACCAGATAGCCCGCAGTGTTCTGGCACCGGAATTCATAGATGCCTTTGTAATCAACCCATTGACTTTATAGACTTTGTGCTTTTTCGGCTCCATGCGTCTCCGCCCAAATATTTTCTGAAAATTGCCTGGCGTACCCAACTCGGCACACCGTTTTCTCCTTCATCGGGGAGACTATCAGCACCAGCAGCACAAAGCGCCGCTTGAAGAGCGTCCCTGCACAGATAGAGGCCCCAACTAAGCGAAAGAGTATTTTTCCCAATGGGGGCAAAGGGAATAGCTGGCCAATTGCGCAGATCTTCTGTTTCAAGCCATTCAGCTTTGTGCAAATCAAATTCGAAGGTATGCAGCACACCGTCTTCTTCCCGGTCGATTCGCCAGAGATTGCATATCGTCAGCCGCTTCAAGCCGTTTTCTTCGGAAAAACGGCATATACGGAGCAGCTTGTATCTGATGATGAAGTCTTTCGCCTGGCGGTAGACTTCCAGAAAATCCTTCCGCCCGAATAGAGAAGAGCGGGGGAGTTTTGATCCGTTCATGGCTACCTCAGTGCCGCCAGTTGGTATATTCATAGTGTGTTAATTCTTCGCGCAGGTGGTAAACACCATGACCCGACCGTAATTGGAGTCAGGATAGATCCATGCGTCGGAAGAGCTGGTATTCAGGACTCGAAGATGTACCTGCCATTCGGTATCGGATACGGATGTCGCCCATGCCTGGATGGACGCCATGCTGGGGGACTGTTCTCCGGAAGAAACGATTGCCGGGGCGACGTAGATTTGAGGAACTGTGCCGGTGCCGGGAGCGCATGAGGGTTTGGCAACCTTGTCGCCGTTGTTGACGAAGGTGGAGGTCTTAAATTGCGTGGAGTTGCCGGTATCAGCGAGGAGGACGAGCTGGTTATTCCGGCAGAGATACATGCCCTGGAGTTCGTCAAGGAACATCTTCCCTTCGTCTTCATCGGAACACGAGTCATCGTCCGAGATGGTGCGGGAGACGTACTGGATGGAGCCGACGTTTTCGATATCGTGCCCGGTCATGTCGAGAGATGTTTCCATCTGGTTGTACTCCGGATGACCGGGAACTTCCGAGCGGTAAAGGTAATCCGTGCCGAGGTCGTACTCGTCAAAAGCGGAGTAGGCTCCAAGGTGGCCGGGACCTGGAGAAGCAATACCGAGAGCGGCCAGATCGAGTATGAAGCCGCCAGCTGTGCCGTGAAGCGTGCCGTCGGTCTGACCGGGGAGGGCTCCGGTGGGGACGAAGCCGCCAGCTCCACCGAGCTGGAGAGCGGCTCCGGGAACCGTCAATGTCGCGAAGGAGTCGCCTTCCTCATGCTCGCGCCCGCCCCTGGTGATCGTGATGGTATTCAGCGTGTTTTCGTGTGGGCTGCGCACGTAAATTTCATAAGACTGCCCCCAGATATTGCTGTTGCGAAAGCCGTCCGGAAGAAGATCGTCGTCAATCAGATTCTGGATGGAGATCTGAGGCCCGGAGGAAGGCGTCGCGGAGGAGAGCAGGGTTTCAAAATTCCTTTTGACATAAGCGTTGGCGGCCTCGTTGACCTGGCGCATCTGGTCCGCCGCCAGTCCCTGCTGGAAGGCGATGAAGTTGGAACGCCAGAGGTCATAGACACTGGGCATGAGCATGGCGATGATCACAAGGACGATCAGCATTTCAACGATAGTGAAACCGGATTGACGTGAGATTTTCATGGCAGGCTCACAATGCTGACGACGTTGCCGGCAGGGATGGAGGCGGCTACGGCGATGCCGCTGGGAGACAGCCGGGAGTTCACATTTCTGCCGATCAGGACGGAATTGCCCATGAGTTCCCTTATGGCGAAGACTTCATCCTGTGAGGCTTCTCCATAGACGTAGCAGTAGCCACCCGAGATCCTGGCCTGCCAGTTCCGGATGGAGCGATAGCCGGTGGGGAGTTCAATGGCGTTGGCCGGCACGGAGGCGATGTCGGGATGGGTACGGACATAGTCGGAGACGGCGGTTCTGTAGATGCAGAAGTTCACGGCAAGGGCTCGTTCAGAATGGTTTCGGAGTGATGCCTGTGGTTCTACGAAACTGAACGTCGCGAGCAGTCCGAGGAGAATAGCGATGATGGCCAGAGGATACATGAGCCGTCCTGTAGCGTTCCGGGGAGGGTGTCCTCCCCGGAGAGAAGGGGTTAGTGGGACTTGTAGACGATGGTGTTTTCCGTTGCGTCGGTGCACTGATCGGTCGTCACGATGGAACCGCGGTCGATTTCCGTCCCATTGACGGTGATGGATTCCCATGTGTCGATCTGGAAAGCGCCGAGCTTGACGCATTCAGACTGGGGAACCAGGGTGAGTTCAATCGTGAATGAGCGGCCATCATCGGCACTGGCGACGGTGACGTCGCCGTTCCATGCGTCGACGATGGCCGTGCCGTCGCCGTTGAGCATGGTGGGAGGAACGACCAGGGCGCTGATGAGCTCGTCATTGCTGATGGAGGCGTAGGAGCGCACGTCCGTATAGGCGTGCTGGATGTTGACGCGGAAGGCAGCGAGCGATTGCTCCGTGGAAGCGAGCTTGGCGGTTCCGAAGAGCCAGTCCGAGAGCTTTCCGGCGTTTATGACGATGAGCAGTCCGACGACCAGCACGATGAGGACTTCGACGACGGTGAAGCCGCGTTCAGTTTTTTTCAGTTGTCTTTTCATGAGCTAACCTCCAATTCCGATTGCGATTTGTTGTTGAATGGATGTGATGCCCGTGACCATGAGGATAACGAGACCGCCAACCATCAGGATGCAGATGATGTTCAGGGCACGAGCGGCCCGCACGATCAGGGCGATACCGTCAGTGAGCCAGTCGGCTGCGATGGCGCGGATCTGTTCACCGAATCCCGGAAGGTTCGAGTATGCCTGGAGTTCTTCGACAAGCTCCGGAGAGGGCCAGCGCAATCCCGTTTTTTCGAGGGCATCGCCAAGATTTGAGCCACGCCCGACATGGTTATTGATTCTGCGCAAAATGTTCCGCAGATAGGGGGTGGTGGAGCGATCAGCGAGCATGGCGGCGAGGATGTCCACGGGTTTTTGTCCCACGGACATGAGCGTGGCCACGGTGTGCAGCCATGAGACGCCGACAAGCAGACGGTAGACGGACCAGGGAGGTATCCTGTCCGCCCATTGTCTGCTGGTTCCCGCCCAGAGGGGCAGGGTGACGAAAACGAGGATCAGAACGCCGACGAGGGCGAGGAGGGCTGCAAGTCCGGCAGAGGAATCCACGAAGCGGGAAATCCGGTACAGGATTGCGGCGGGTCCCTGCCAACGGGTGGGATCGGTGATGGCCGTCAGTTGAGGAATGATGACCACGGACATGGCGTAGAGGACCACGACGACTAGGGCGAAGAGAAAGGCCGGATAGGCCACGGCTCCGATGACGGCGCCAATGACTTTCCGTTTTGCCGCGAGAAGATCCGCAGCCAGCAGAAGACCTTCCGGCAGCTTGCCGCCGATCTGGCTGGAGTGGATGAGCAGTATCTCTTCCGGAGTGGCCAGACCGGCCAGCGTTTCGCGCATGTTTTTGCCTGCGGAGAGCCTGTCGCGCATGAGGGTGTAGCATTGCGCGGAGAGAGAGCCGGCGGCACGCGCCTGTTTGGCGAAGAGCCGCAGGCTTTCATCAATGGGCATACGGTGACGCTGATGCGTGGCGAGCTTGCGCCAGCAGCGTTCCCGTGTCTTTGAGCCGAAGGCCAGCCTGGCGAGTTTGCGCTCGATGCCGGCGGGAAGACGGATTTCCGCATTCAGGTTCATGCGACCTCCCGCCATTCAAGGTCGAAGTCGAGAGTGACGCCCAGCCGTTCTTCGGCCAGAGCCGGATCGACTTCTCCGGCCAGGACGAGACTTCTGGCATGGGCGACGTGCGTCATGCCGTGCATCTCGTTGAGCCAGTACATCTGGGCGTCCCGCAGAGAGCCCTTTTTCAGGATGGAGAGAAGCATGGTGGTGACGGGCACGACTTCCGCAGCGACGCGGAGTCCCGTGAGTCCCATGCCGGAGCAATGCTCGCAGCCGTCGCCCTTCGTATAGATTTGGGCGAGTTCTGCGGCGTTAAAGAGTTTTTCGAGACGGTTTCCGAGCTGAGGCTGGAGGGAGGAAAGTTCCAGAGGCCGCTTGCAGCGGGGACACAGGACCGGAACCAGACGCTGGTAGATCAGGCCGTTGAGTACGTTGTCTTCATAGAGATCCTCAAGGGGGACGCCCATCTCGCGCAGACGGGGGATGATGCCGAAGGCGCTGGAAGCGTGGAGGGTGGTCCAGACGCCATGACCTGTAAGGGCGGCTTCAATGGCGGCGGAAGCCAGCTCGATGTAGCGGATTTCGCCGATCATGATCACGTCCGGATCGGAGCGCATGAGCCCCGCATTGGCGTTCACCATCTCCATTTTTCTGGCGTTTTCCACATTCGTGTTGGTGATGACGTTGCGCTGCTTTGTCCCTCTGATCACGTATTCCGCCGGATCTTCCAGCGTCATGTAGTTTCGAGTGGGGTTCTCCTCGGCCATTCCCTCCATGATGTGTTTAAGGAGTGTAGACTTGCCATGTCCGGTAGCGCCCGCGATGATTGAAAGTCCGGAACGTTCTGTGAATCTCCGGAGGAGCTGTTGCTGTTCCGGAAGATAACCAAGGGCTTCGACGCGCTGTTCCAGTGTCCCTTGGATTGAGGTAGCGTCGTAAAGCAGGCGCAGAGCGACGAAGGTGCCCGGGTCGGGGATAAACGGGCTGAGGATCGGCTCGGCGTGGAGACGGACGGCGAAGACGCCTTCAGGCAGGTACTCGCGTTTGGCGATGCGGGCGTCGTGTTGTTCCAGCGGGGAAAAGGTGGATTCCCCACCGCCCTGGGAAATGTCGGACTGGAAAAGGGCAAGAATGAGAGCTTGGCCTTCAGTGCCGTTTAAAGTCTGAAACGGTTGCAGCAGTCCCAGACGCCGGAGTTCGATAGTGGTGTACGGCCCCCAATAGGTGATGTGAATATCCGATGCGCGGAGGGTCCATGCCTTTCGCAGAAGGTCCACGATGGCGTCGACCGTGGCGTTGATGGAGCCCTCTTTGTTCATGAAATGGACGCCGAAGTTTTTTTCAAAGGCGCGAGGCGAGTACCAGCGGCACGGCACCACGGCAACGTCCATTTCGCGGGAGCATCTGGCGAAAAGAGCGTCGAGCAGGGTATCGCCCTTGAGCTCCTCAGAAGCATGGAAGGAGCCGTCGCGCCAGATCAGGCGCTCCGAAAGGGCTGGAGGAATGGAAGGAACGTAAGTATCCATGATTACATCCAGGGTATTGCCGAACCGTTGATGACGACGCGATCCCGCGCAATTGACTGAACTTTTCCGAAGCCAGGAACGGTATCTCCCGTCTTGACGACATGCGTCCCATCCTTAGTCCGGAGGGTGGCGATCAAGTTTTCATTGATGCCGCGCACAGCCATGACGACGATCCTGGTCGACTCCTTTTTTTCCGGCAGCCCGGGGACACCGGAAGGCTGGGAAAGAGAGGGAAGCACAACGGGACCTGCCGGAACATCATCCTTTTTCTGGAGTTCCCTGATCTTTGCATCGAGCTGTGCAAATTCCAGTTCCATCTTTTTGAGGTCGGCACCGGCCTGGATGCCGGTGAGAGTCCCCAAATTGCCGGAATAAACGGTACGAGGATCAAGGTCCGTAATGGGAGGTACGAAGACGCCGTCTTTTCCGGAAGGGCGGGGAGAAGCCGGCTTTGAAATAGGAGGCGTTTCAGGGGCGATCTTTTTGACCGGACGTTGGGGTGCCGTTTTCTGCTGCGGAAAGAACTGAAAGGCAGCCGAGCCGATCAGTGCGCAGCCGAGGACGGCCAGGATGGCGATCTGGGTCTTTTTCTTGTCAATGTGCATAGAGTTCACCTCGTATGGTCCAGTTGTCGGAGTAGGAGATCTCCGTGACGATCAGACCGGGAATTTCGGACAGGGCCTTCCCCAGACTGACGTAATCGGCCACAAGAAAGGTGGGGACGTGATCCAGTTCAAAGGATGCCTTCACCCAGGGACAGGAAAGCGAGATCCTTTCGACCGTCTTTGTCTGGCGTTTGGCGAAGGTCAGCTTTTTGAGGTTCAGGCGGAAGTGCTGGGTGAGAGCGTAGAGCCTGCGTGCCGCATCCCTTTGGGAAAGCAGGGAGGAAGCGGAGCGATTCGCCCCGGCAAGAGGAGGCAGCGGCCTGGATGACGTCGCAATCTTCGGCTTTTGCGGGTCGAGCAGCGCGTTGAAGGGCAGGTGCGTGTAGTCCGAAAGCGGCGTTTGCTGCCATGTGGCGGAAAGGGAAGACCCTGAACAGCTCAGGCTGGAGAGTCCCCAGCCGTTCGCGGCCATGGGAAAACGGAACATCTCCGGGGCGCACTGATTGAAGAATGTTTCCGGCAGGGGAGCCTGCATCCATTTGCTTGAAAAGTACCTTTCGGGATGCTCGGCCAGTTCTTTGGCCCTTTTTTCCTTGTTTTGGGTGAGAATGCGGGCCTGTTCCAGGGCTTCCTGAGCCGCCCGATATTCGAGGAGGGAATCGACGGCCCACCAGCCGAAGGCGAAGCCGACGGCTATGGCGGATGCCTTCAGAAGCTTGATGGCCGCCGTATCTTTCAGATGTCCCAGGGCAGCCGGGTCGTTCATGAAGGACGTCTTCGTCGGCTTCGTGTGGTTCAGGAGAACATCTGCATCGGAAAAGGACTGGAGTTCCGGAACGCCGAGAGAGTCCTGCACGGAGACGGCCACGCTTTCGGCGTCTTCCTGAGTGTCGAAGCAGCGGTCTGTCTGTCCTGAGACAATCCCCCTGCGGACGCCGATCACCCACCAGAAGGGCGTATCGTCATCCGCGTCGACGAGGGGAAAGACGTGGACGGCGTCAGGGTACTTGTTCAGGACAAGCGTTGCGGCCAGAGAGCGGACTCTCTTCCACGACCTGTTCCTTGAACGGGCCAGGGCATACTGTTTTTCAAGCACGACGGACAGATCGCACTTTTCGTCGTACCCTTCCGCTTCCAACACAAGTTCGGCACGTTTCATGTCTTCTTTGAGCGGGAACCAGTCCAGACCGACGGCATAGGACTGTCCATTGATGACTACACGGCGCATCATCACACGTTCTCCGCACTTTCCAGTTCGATGGTCACGACGAGCAATGTCTTTGAGAAGTTGGCATCACGACTCGTGTTGAGAACACCGAGGGAATTGCCAAGGTTCTGGGTTGACTGCTCAAAGCCAGCCAAAACCAATGTCTGTCCCATCTTCATTTTGCTGCGCTGCGCAAATGAGCGGGTACTTACCTGCGGAAGCTGGACATAGACCTGTTCACGGTCGATCTCTTCCATGGAGTCAAGGGCCGACAGAGTGACCATGTATTGGAGAATTACCCGGCGATCCGGCAGGATATGCGGAATGATGGTCATGGCGAAACCGGTTGTGACTTCGCCGGGTGTGATCTCTGAAGTCTGGTTGTACTCGCTGGTGGCCAGGGTCATACCGGCGAGGTAGGCATGGCGCTTGATTGCCTGCACGGGAAGAGGCTGGTTCGACATGAGCAGGCCACCGGCGGAACTAAGCTGGGTAGCACGCCCCCATTCTTTGAGAGCCTTGATCGTGCCGCTGGAGCCCTTGAGCTTGCCCTTAACCACACTAACAGCGGCGGTTGACGCGCTGCCTAGATCGCCGAGGCTGCCAGCGACGACGGAGACGTCGTTGTTTTCGAAGAGGGCCTGAAGGTTCAGCCCGGCGCTGGAGGCGTCGGTGAGTTCGAGCGCCCAGACACGCACGGTAATTGCAACCTGGCGGGAGAGTCGGGCGTTGATCGAGTCGATGTAGGCGGTCACGTCACGCAGGCGCGTATAGGAGTCCCTGACCGTGACCGTACCTGCAGCCTGATTGATGGAGACGGTGCCCCTTTTGCTCAGGAGTCCCTTGACGGCGGTTTCGATCTCTTTCCAGATGTCCATCTCTATTTTTGAGGTGTGGACTTGGGATGTCTGGGAAGAGGTGTCTCCGGAGGAGACCGTGGAGTTGATGCTGGAGCCGCTGATGGAGGAGCCGCTTGTACGTTCCTTGCTCTTGTTGGAGACCTGACTGTCGTAGGTGATCACGCCCGGCGCGGCCATGATTGTGTATGTGCGCACCTGCATGGCGCTGAATGTGATCCTGTTCGTCTTGGCATCGTAATCCCAACCGTATCCGGACAGGCTGGAGATAGTGTCCAGGAGGCCGCGCAAAGAGCCGGTATAGGATACGTCGATCAGTCCAGACATGCTGGCCAGAGGCGGCAGGCCCAGATCATCCAGGGCTGGCAGATCAGGCGAGGATGATCCCTGTTTTGTCGGCTGGGGATCGTCGGCATCGGTATCGGAGACCTGGGCCGATAATGGGGCGATGGTGCTGAGCGAGGCCGCGATCTCGGAGAGCGTCCCCTTCTGTTTGAGGGTGACGCTGGCGTTGAGGACGGGGATGTCTTCGCCGTCCGTTTGCCGGACGATGGGTTTCGCACCGAGATACGGATGTTCGGCAATGGACACGGTCTTCGAGCTGGAGAGCTCGGCCAGTTGATCTCGTTTTGCCTCGACTTGCTGGACCGTAGGCGCTCCGCCATCCTTGACGGCGCAGCCGGAGAGGAAGACGAATGCGGCGAGGAGAAGGGAGAGGTATCTTTTCATTATCTGTCACTCACTTCCAGAACGTTGTTTGAGGGATAGAACGTTGCCCGGAGTGGGAATCCGGCGGCGTGGAGGCCTTCAAAAAGCTGAGTAACGGCGGCAACGAAGTTGCCTCGGAAGCTGGCGCTGGACTGCATGTCGAGATCCGTGTCCGCGTTCCAAATGAGCTGCCAGGAAGCACGGCTTGCCCAAACATCCAGCTGCGTGCGCAGGCTTCCCTGCGAGAGGTGCCATTCGGGAAGGGAGACAGGCTCGGCAACGATGGTGACGGCTGGAGAGGCCGGGATGGACGTGGCCTCAACTTTCGGCGTTGCCGGGGGGGCAGGCGTATTGGTCGTGGCCGGAGCAGACTTTGATGTCGCTGCGGCATCGGCCAGGGCCGTAGCCACGACGGGAGATTCCGACGAAACTGGAGCAGCTACAGCAGATTGTGTCGTTGCCGGAGCGGACGGCGTTCCTTTTGGCGTAAAGGTGACGAGCCTGGCCTTGGCGTTGATGTCGACTGTGGAGTCAGTGGCCGTGGCCATGTCCATGAGAGCTTTTCGCCATGGGATATTTTTCGGGTATGGAACCTGCTTCTGGCGCAGTTCCGTCCCCTGGATGCTGTACTGCCATTTGACGGGGATCACCGTGCGGACTGCGGTGATGATCGGCATCCTCCGGGAATCCCCGGAGGCCCTGGACGACTCCTCTTTGTGGGGCGTTGGTGCTTGGGGAACCGGCGTCTGCGGTACTTCTGGGAGAGGTGCCTCCTTTACTGCGGGAGCCGGTTCCGGAATATGCGCGGGAGGCGTCACCACCGGTGTGCCCGGAACCGGCTCTTCCGGAGCTGAGGCCGGAGCGGGAAGCGCCGGAGTCTGAGAGGTGGAAGGGAGTCCTCCGATGAGTCTGCGGATCATGCTGAAGGCCGTGCCGTCCGAGGTTCGGATCTGAAGATACCCTGTAGGGGTGATCTCGCCGATAATCTCGTCGAGGACGTAGCCGATCCGGAGGCCGGAAGAAGAGTCTGCGGGGAAAATGGCAAAACCGTGGCCACGAAGCTGGTTTTCGAGTGACGTGCCGAACTGACCCGGCACGGTCACGAGGGAAAGACCTGTCTGACCGGCTGGGTAGCGACGTGAAAGTTCAAGCGCCGCTTGAGAGGCGAAGCGTTCGGCGTCTGCCGGCCATGCTTCGCTTAGAGCGTCGGCAGTCCGGACGCCGGAGACCTCGCGGCTGCCGTGGAACGGAAAAGCCGCGCAGCCTGAGAGGAACAGACAGGCTGCTATGATGAGTGGACGTTTCATAGAACTGTTTTCTCCGTTAGAGTTGCTTTGACCAGTTGAAGTCGCGGATGAAGATGCCCAGGGGGTTCTTCCTGATCTGCTCTTCGGACGTGCGGTTTGTGGGAGGTACTACATAGATGCGGACCAGTGCCCGCATTCTGAAACGGGATATGATTGAACCGTCGCCGCGAGCGCGAACCGTTTCCATCCAGTCGACCTGCCATGTTTCGTCGGATTGAGGGATGACCGAAGTAATCTGAACGTCCACGGTTTCTTTGGCGGCCCGTTTAAAGGGAGAGGTGTCGGAATCAGAACCAAGATACTCCTGCATTTTGAGGGCAGCCGGATCTGACGAATCCAGAGATGCGTAGAGTTCAAAAATGGCGTTGCGCTGGACGACGACATCCGGAGTGACCATGCGCGCTAGGGTGATGGCGCGGGCCAGCAGAGAACTGACGATGCGAGGATCAGCGGGAGCAGCTTTGTCAGCAACGGAAACAGGGAGTGTCTGACCAAGCTTGTCCACTTCAATCACGTAGGGAACGAATTTGGACTGGGAGCCGATATGGATCATGCCCCCTACACCGGCCAGACCAGTGAGCAGACCGAGGAGGCCAAAGAGCTTCCAGAGACGGAGCGAGGCATTGCGGCTGCTTTCGTATTCGTTGTGCTTCTTTCTGGCGTCCAGATAGGGATTTTCTTCTGTCATGCCGCGTCTCCCATGTAGTCGGCGAGGGACACTCCTTTGGACTGGAGCCATACGGAGAGCCATTCGTCGCCATATTGCTGTTCAAGTTTTTTAATGAGTTGTACGGATTCCCGATCCGAGGCTCCGGCAAGGGCGAGGGCCAGCGGTCCCATGGCGAAGTTGAACAGCCGGCAGCCTTTTTCCGAAGTGAGGTAATAGTGACGTTTGGGAATGGCCGTTGCGAGGATTTCGATCTGGTGCTCGTTGAGTCCCATCTGGTTGTAGATGGCGGCGATATCGCGGGCGCTGGGATTGGGAAGGAATATCTTGGTTGCGGTTTCGGAAATCACAACATCGAAAATGGCCGAGTTCACGGCGTCGGAGATGCTTTGAGTGGCCATGAGGAGGGCGCAGTTGCTCTTTCTGAGAACCTTGAACCATTCCCTGATTTTTTCTCTGAAAATAGGATGGCCGAGCATGAGCCACGCTTCATCCAGAATGAGCAGAGCCGGCTGTCCCAGCAGGGATTTCTCAATTCGGCGGAAAAGGTAGAGCAGGATGGGCAGCGCCCATCTGTCGCCCATGCCGAGAATTTGTTCCATCTCGAAAGTAGAGAAGGTGGAGATTTCCAGAGTATCCTCTTCGGCGTCGAAGAGCGTCCCCATGGAGCCGCCGGTGACGTAAGCAAGGAGCGGTTCACGGAGCCGGGGGCTCAGGAGGGCGACGAAGGCGTTGAGAGTGCGGATGCCTGTTTCATGCGCCCGAATAAGCATGAGTTCGAGTTCACGTCTGTCACCGGGTCCGGTCTGTACGCCATTGAGACTCAGTATGGTGTCGAGCCAGTCCATGACCCATGTCCGATCCTGTTTCGTCTCCAGATGTTGCAGGGGCGCAAACTGGAACCTTCCGGACTCGCCCATGTCGAAGTGTTGCCCGCCACAGGCTTTTGTGGTGGCATACATGGACATGCCCTTGTCGAAGACGAAGATGCTGGCTTTTTCGTAACGGCGCATCTGCATGGCGAGAAGGGCGAGAGCCGTGGACTTGCCGGAGCCCGTGGGGCCAAACATGACCGTATGGCCGACGTCCCTGACGTGGAGGTTCAGGCGGAAGGGACTGGACCCTGTAGTCACACAATGGCAAAGCGCCGGAGAGTGCGGCGGGTACAGCGGGCAGGGTGCTTCGCTGGAGCCGGTCCAGATCGTGCTTGAGGGGATGATGTCCGCAAGCGACTGCGTGGTCACGATAGGCCGGCGGACGTTCTCGAAGCCGTGCCCTGGCAGGGAACCGAAAAAGGCGTCCATACAGTTGATCGTCTCGATCCGGGCCGTGAAGCCCAAACTGAAGACGGCTTTCTGGAGCCGGACGGCCTCGTTTTCCACTTTGTCCCGATCCTCATCCATAAGTACGACGACGCTGGAGAGATACCCGACAGCGTAGTCGTTTTTCTGGACGCCGGCGTAGGCTTCATCGGCATCGTCGGACATGTCCTTTGCTTCCTGGTTGATGCGGGTCATCCTGCCGGATACCACGTCCATGATCCCGTAGAGCTTTTGCCGCCATTTGCGGCGGTAAGCGGAGATGTGGGAAAGGGCGGTCTGTTTGCCGAGGAAGATGAACCGCGTATTCCAGCGGTAGTCGAGGTCGAGATCCGTCAGTGCCGAAAGGATACCCGGCGTGGACATGGGGGGAAAACCTTCAATGGCTACGACCTGAATGAATTTACGCCCCATTTTGGGGATGATGCCGCCCCAGAACTCCTGACCACCGAGTAAAATGTCCAGATAATTTGGAGAGGAAGGGAGCAGAACCGGGTGAAGTGTGCCGGTGATGCAGCGGTTCAGGTGCTGGAGGAAATCGTCATAGTATCCGGTCGTGCCGTCTTCACGCTTGTAGGCGTGAGCCTTGAGCCTGTGCAGGTCGAGGGCCGTCGAAAGGCGCTCTTCCAGCGAACGGACGTTCTTCTGGAAGCTTTCCAGAAGAACGGAGAATTGGCGGGGCTTGGAGTCCGGCTTGCGGTCATCGTCGAAGAGCAGCTCTACGGCCTTGCGTTCCGCAAGAAGCGGAGGGAGCCAGGTCACGGTGAGCACGAAATAGCCCTCGTACATGACGCCCCGCTTTTCAAAGAGACGGCGACGTTCCTCATCCACGGCGGCGGAAATGAGATCGGGGAAGTGGCAACGGCTCCGTTCCGGATAACCGGGAGCTTCATGGCGCACGTTGTCGATATGGATCATCCAGCCGTCGTCCAGAGACAGCAGGGCGCGATTCAGCAGTGCAGCAGTCTGGTCCCTTTCGGCTTCCGTCTTTTGGGCGTCATCCTTGCCGGTATAGAGCCAAGCCGCCATGAGAGCCCCCGATTTGCAGGCAATCACCCCGTCATCGACCATTGCCGCATAGTTGAGCAGATCGGCGACGCCGGCTTCCTTTGAGCGGAACCTTTTGAGCTCCCGCAGTTTGTCGGCATCGCTGATCAGCTTGTTCCAGATCAGGAAACAGAGAAGACCTCCGGCGGCAATGGCCCATGAAAGAAGCGTGAGCGTATTCATCAAAATTCCCTGTAGTCGCGGGGATTCATTCGGTACGGCGTCGAGCGCGGCGGATAGTACGCCTGATACCGGCGGTGGCGCAGGTAGACGGGCCGCATGAGCGGATCGGCCTTTGCCATGCGCTGGAGGAGCGCCAGTGCGGAAAACCAGATGAATGCCCCGATGAAGGACGCCGTCCAGTTGTGTGACATGATGATCAGGATGAAGGCTGCAAGGCCCGAAACGAAGAACAGGTCACGATCACAGCCCAGAATCAGATTCGGGCGAATGAGCGATTGATGGAATGTATGCAGGGTCATGCTATGAGAGCCCCCTTACCCGTGATGGCGCTGATAAAGCTCGGGGTACCAAGCACGATACACACGAGGCAGACCATCAGGATAATCGTCTTCACGAAACCGTTCATGTCCGAGCCCCAGTAGAGCGTGGCGAATCCCACGATGACGCCGGCGATGGACACGAGATAGGCGTACTCGCCGGTAAGAAAGTTGTAGATCATCTGGAAGCCGGTATCCGTCGGCAGGCCGCTGCTGCCCATGGACGCGAATGCGTCCGGAGTCAGAGTCAGAAGAAACGTCAGGGCAATAAGGGATGAGACTTTGAGCATGAAATGTTCCTCAAAAATAAAGGTTATGCCGCCAGTTCGCGGAGCTGGTATTCCTGATTTCTGGGCGAGTAGCCGTCTACGGCGAGGATTTCCCGAATCCTGCGACCTGACGGAGTCCTTTCAATAAAAACAAGGACCTGGACGGCTTCGCCAATAACCTCCTCGACGCAGCGCGGAGCCGAGGGGCTTCGGGAAACAAGCCCACGGACGCGGGAGAGTCCTTGGAGTGCCGAGTTTGCGTGGACGGTTGAAATGCCGCCGGAGTGGCCGGTATTCCAGGCATCCAGAAGGTCGAGAGCTGCTTCGTCACGGACTTCGCCGACATGAATGCGGGTAGGGCGAAATCGGAGGGTTTGCTTGAGACATTTGGTCATTGAGACATCGTTCGTTGTGTGAAAGAAGACCGCGTTTTGGGCGGTACACTGAATTTCGCGTGTGTCTTCGATGATTACATGCCGCTCATCCGGGAACTGGCGCACCATCTCCGCGATAAGTGCGTTTGCGAGAGTCGTCTTGCCGGAACCGGTTCCCCCGACTACGAGAAGGCTTTGGTGCTCGGATACGGCCATGCACAGGGCGTCTTTCTGGTGTTCCGTCAGAATTCCGGCCTCAACGTATTCATCAAGGGTGAAGACCCGTGATGCCGGTTTGCGGATTGTGAAGGCCGGCGCGGACACGATGGGAGGCAGGGCTCCGGAGAATCGGAATCCACCGGGATATTCGCCGTCGAGCTGGGGCTGGTCATACGAGAGTGTCTTGCCAAGCAGGGAGGCGAGGGTACGGAACGCCACTTCGGCGTCTCCGGAACGCATGGTGCCGATACATTTCATCGGCTCACCGAACCGTTCCTGCCAGATCCTCCCGTCGGGGTTCAGCATGACTTCGCAGGTCATCGGGTCTTCCAGAGCCGAGTTGACAAGCTGTCCCATGTGTGCCCTGAGAGATGTTTCCCAGCTGGAGTGCAAGGTTGATGTCTGCTGTGTTTCCATGAAGAACTTCCTGTACTAACGACCGAGAAATAACGTCATGAAGTCCACCAGAACATGGAAGACAAAACAAAACATGGCCCAGAAAATACGGCCCCATACGTCGTCTTCGGAAGGAGCGAATGAAAATGTCAGCCATGAAGACATCAAGACGGAAAGACAGCGGGTTCTGTCTGACCATTCCGTGGGAAGAGGGCAGAGCAACAAAAAGCTGAAAAAGGCGTAGGAAGCGATGCCCGACAGAACAAGAAGGACAAGCGACTTGATGTTACTTTTCGCAAAGTTAGGGATGCAGGCCAGCAGGGCCGTGTAGGTCAGCAGGAAAAGACGGCTTCCGAGAGGCCATGAGGTTATGTCCGGATTAAGCAGCATGAAGCTGACGGAGCCGTAGGATAATGCACACGAGAACGGTATCCATAAGAGCAGGCTCTTATGAGCCGGGGTCATATGGAATGGCACGGTTCCGGCTTTCCGTTCATTTTCGGCAGGAACGGAGCAAGTTTTTTGGGGGGCTTTTCGTATATAGCGAGTCATTGCGGTCATTCTCCCATGCCGGGTGCTACGAGAAAGAAGAAAGCCATGTGACAGCCAAAAGACATCGTTGATCTTCCAAGTCGGTCCAAAGATGCTGTTGAATCGTCCCTAAAAGGAGTCAGGGAGAATGCCAGCCATGATGTCAGACAGACGGAGAGGTAGCGGACTGGGCGTGACCACTCTGCGGGGGCGGCATTGAAGAGCAGGAAGCTGAACACGGCGTAGGAAATGACGCCTGACAGAAGGAGAAGAACAAAAAAACAGGCAAGTTCTTCTGTTACACGTACCGGGATGTAGAGCAGCCAAGCCCATCCGAGAAGCATGGAGAAACGGGCGCAGAACGACCATGCCGGAATGTTCGGGTCGAGCAGCATAAAGCTGATGGAACCCCAGGCCAGCGCCAGAGAGGTCACTATCCATGCAAAAAAGACGAAGTAGCTTGGAAGTTTCATCTCTCACCCGTCGTTTTCAGGCATCTTCCTGTGTTTCGTCATCGTAGGCTTCAGCCGTCTTGCCGAGCAGAGCCGCCAGATCGGGTTTTTGCGTCAGGCAGAGAAACAGGATCGGCTTGCCATTGCCCTTCACGGTAAACAGAATGGAGCCCACGCCGTACTCTTCCATTCGTTCCAGGGCGGTATCGAAGGTGTCGCTGGAATCCAGATCAAGAAACAGGTTGCTCATGGCGATGTCTCCTTTGGCGTCAGACGGCGCAGGCTTGGCAACTGCGCAGCCAGCCGACAAGACTCATGGGGGATGACGTTTCGGACAGATAATCGTGGGCAAGGGAAACCAGACGAGCGAGATCTGGCTTTTGTCCTTTGCCTGACAGGTAGTTGAGGTATGTCGTGACGGGGACGCGCTGGCGTTCCGGCTCAGGCCAGAGCGCGATCAGTGCGTCCGCGTCTTGTGAGGGAGTAGGAGAGGTCGAAACGGTAGGCTGATTGAACCGCTTTTGCAGTTCCTCGATGCGGGCACGGTAGACTTCGGCTTGTCGTCTTTCTTCAGGAGTAAGAACCGGTTCCGCAGGCACGAACTTCCCGAAAAAAGTCTTCTTCGGGCGGCGCATGAGAGGAGCCTTTTCAAACTGGCGGGTGTAGAGCCAGTTAGAGAGCTCAGGAGGATAGCCGTTGAGCCATCTGCTGTCCGTGAGTTTGTATTGCTCGACGATGCCGAGGAGCTTTTCGATGGGCGGCAGTTGCCCCGCACGTCTCATCTGGCGATAGACGCGCAAGGCAAGCTGCCTGTTGCGGGGCATGTCCCAGGTCGCGTTTTGGGGCCATGCCAGCCACAGTTGTTCGAACTCATGTGACACGGCTGGGCGGTGTAGTACGCGGGGTGCGTGTGGTGTCGCATTCGTTCGAGACAAAGAGGAAAAATCCCCCCTCCCTTGTACCCTCTGGGTAGTTGGAGCTGACGAGGGGAATCCAGTACGGCGGGAGGATTGGAGAGGGGAAATCGCCGCTGGGCTCGGAAGGGGGGAAAGGGGGGTAATATTTTGTTTTTTATTTACTCTTATATCATGCGAAAATTTTTCGTGTGGTTCCTTTGCCGTGATGCGCGGGTTGTGCGTGGGGATGCCGAGCTTCCCGAGCAGGGCGATCAGGCGGTCGGAGAGCAGCAGGGTGTAGATGTTGCGGCCATGCTCGTCTTTTCGGATCGAGATGTAGTCCGTCTTGACCAGCTCATTGAGATAGTTCTGGATGGTGCGCACGGATGACTTGGAGCGCAGGGCCATCGTGGTCTGTGAGAGCCAGCAGTGATCCTTCTCCCCACATGCCGTGAAGATGAGAATATACACATAGCTTGCGCCGGTAGAGACGCCTTGATCATGTCCTATGAAGGCAGGCTGGTATTTATCCCTGACATGGAAAAAAAGGCTCACAGGAGCAAACGTTTCGAAAATTCTCATAATTTCGCGACCTTGTTGGTTGCAGAAAAAAGAGAATAACCAAGCCCCCCTAGCTTGACGCCGGAAGCGAGTCGGGATAAAGTCAGTTTAGCTTTTAGTCTGACTTTTCCCGTTGAGGGACTTGACCGGTGTCTGGTTGCCGCCAGGTGCCGGTCTTCTCTTTTTTCTTGGTTATTTCATTTCAAATTTCCCTTAGTTACATGACAAGGCCGAGCGCACGGGCATCCCGCACCAGCAGGACTTGTTGGCGCGCAGGCAGGACATGGCGGTATTCGAGTCCCAGGCGGATGATTGCCCGCTCATCGGGATTCGTTTTGCCTCCTCTGGAACGTTCTTCATCAAGAAAACGGAAAAGCGTCTTCTTGATCTTGGGGTCTGTCGCATTCCAGAGCTGATCCAGATTCAGCCGCTCTTCTTTTCGGGGAGCGGTAGCCGAGCCGATTTTCCGGGGCATTTTCTACTCCTGTGTTTTGGTATTGCTGACGGGTTGCTCGTCAGGGGTGGGCCACCCGGCCACCCGACGCAGGGCGTTTCGCTTTGTCAGTTTTTCAGCTCATAGTAGAGTAGAGGAAACTCATGAGGATAATCAGCGTTACTATATCGAACAACGTGTCTAATTTCCGCAGGAGCAATATCTTGATGAGAAGCAGCACAAGAAGTAGGCAAACGAGGACTGCCTTAATATGTAAAAGAGCCTCATATAAATATATAAGGTTTTCCTCATGTGGTGTGTACAACGAAAAGGCCATTGCAGCGGCCCAAAGCGCCATCGAAACCGGTGAGAATCTTTCAATTTCAAATCCTGATAAATAGGTCTGTATTGTCTTTCTCATAGTTTTTCCTTTTCTAATGCAAATGTGTTGCTATATATCTTTTTTATTTTTTTCTTCATAATGTGTCCTGAGCAGGAGCAGATGGATCAGGAGCAGGGAAAAGAATATGCCGAGTAA
>ENA-UERN01001278-UERN01001278.1-human-gut-metagenome-genome-assembly--contig:-NODE-1278-length-24118-cov-17.876669_pt1 | contig 24118 bp, 18 predicted proteins | sample MGYA00242950_ERZ507950 | MGnify/ENA primary metagenome ERZ507950 (study PRJEB26167, sample SAMN06115515) | human gut metagenome | host: Homo sapiens | place: China:Ningxia | collected 2014-11-26...
TATCACTGTGGAGGATACCCCTTTATGCGGGAAGGGGTGAACAAGGTGGCATTATGTCTGTTTGAGCACAACGAGAAGGCATATCATGCGGCAGTCCGGATGATGGACCAGTATGGCAAAGCTGCCATTATTCATCCCACCGGCACCGGAAAGAGCTACATTGCGTTCAAGCTGATCGAGGACAACCCAGAGAAGGTCGTGATCTGGCTTTCTCCCAGTGAATATATCTTCAAGACCCAGCTGGAAAGCCTGAAAAGGAACGACCCGGATTTTCCGCTGGCAAACGTTCATTTTTATACCTACGCCAAACTGATGTGCTGCACGCAGGCACAGCTGGACGAAATAGCAGCGCAGAAGCCTGCCTATATTATACTCGATGAATTCCACCGTGCCGGTGCGGAATGCTGGGGCGAAAGCACGCTGGCTTTATTAAAGTTATGCCCGGATGCAAAGCTTCTGGGGCTGACGGCAACAAACATCCGATATCTGGATAATAACCGCGATATGGCCGAAGAACTTTTCGATAGCCGTGTTGCGAGCAACATGACCCTTGGCGAAGCAGTCGTCAGGGGTATTTTGCCTGCCCCGAAATATGTGACCACGGTTTATCAGTACCAGAAAGCCCTCGCAAAGTATCAGGCACGGGTGGACAACCTGCGGGCACCGGGCATTCAGGATGTGAATCAGAAATATCTGGACGCACTGCGCCGCGCTTTGGAACAAGCAGACGGTCTGGATAAAGTATTTGCCCATCATATCACAAATAAGTCTGGTAAGTACATCGTGTTCTGCGCCAATAAGGAGCACATGGACGAGATGGTGTCCCATGTGCCGGAGTGGTTCGCCGGGGTCAACCCGGATGTTGTGGTGTATCAGGCCTATTCAGATGACCCGAATACGGACAAGGCGTTTGCGGACTTCAAAACGGACACAAGCGACCGGCTCAAGCTGCTGTTCTGCATCGATATGCTCAACGAGGGTGTTCATGTGGAGGGTATTTCGGGCGTGATCCTGTTCCGACCTACCATCTCGCCCATCATCTACAAGCAGCAGATCGGACGAGCCCTGACCGCTGGAGATACCGCAGCCCCGTTGATTCTCGATGTGGTCAACAACTTTGAGGGCTTGACTAGCATTTCCGGTTTGCAAAGCGAGATGCAGGAGGCAGTTCACCGTCTCTATGCTAACGGTGAGGGTGACAAAATCGTCACCGAGCGGTTTGAGGTTATCGAACAGGTGCACGACTGCCGGGTGCTGTTCGAACAGCTGCAGGCGAGCCTTTCTTCCGGTTGGGAGCACTACTTCTCCGAGGCGAGCATCTACTATGCGGAACACGGCAACCTGAACGTCCCGAAACTGTACACCACGCCCGGCGGTCTGAGCCTTGGTGTGTGGCTGGTGACCCAGCGCCGTGTGCGCGAGGGACAGATCCAAGGCAATCTGACCGAGCAGCAGATCGCACGGCTGGACAGCATCGGGATGGTCTGGGGCAACCGGAAAGAAATCGCGTGGCAGCACGGATTTGAGGTTGCCAAAAAATACCACGATACCTACGGAAACCTGATGGTGCCCGGCAAATACACCGACCCGGACGGCTACCCACTGGGGCAGTGGATCATCAAGGCCCGGCAGCAGAAGCTGAATGGACGCCTGAAGGAAGAACGCATTGCACAGCTGGATGAGATCGGCATGGTGTGGAACATTTTCGATGCCAAGTGGGAAAAGGCTTATGCGCTGGCTGCCGCCTACTATGAGGAAAACGGCAACCTGAATATTCCGCGCTCCTATGTGACAGCGGCTGGTGAACGACTGGGACAGTGGGTCGCAAGCCAGCAATGGGCGTACCCGAAAGGAAAACTGACGGACGAACAAGTCGAGCGGCTCAACAGAATCGGAATGTACTGGGGCAACCGCAATGACCGCCAGTGGAACGAAGGGTATCAGGAAGCCAAGCGCTACTTTGATGCCCACGGCAACCTGAACGTCCCGGCAGAATATGTGTCACCGAATGGATATAATCTCGGAAATTGGGTCAAGCGGCAGCGATACACCCGCCAGAATCCTGAAAAAAGCTACGCTGTTCTGACAGAGGAACGGATTGCAAAGCTGGATGAGATTGGGATGCGGTGGGAGAAAGCGGATTCGAGACCGCGCCGGTTGGAGTTGGCACAAGGACCTCATAGGAAAAGCGAAAAACTGAATGTTTCAGCTAACCACAAAACGGGGGAAGATATCGGTTTGTGTAGTTGATAGCGCAATCCAAAGAACTTGCTGCAATTTGGGTCGGAGAAGTTACGTGAGTCGTAAAAAGAAAATCTAAAGGAGTTATTGGAGAGGATTATGTCAAAGTTTCAGCATGATGTAATGTTGCGGATCGTAAAGATCTTGAATGTTCTGATGATCGAGTTGCCGTTTGCGGCCTGCTGGTTCCTGTACTACTCGCACCAGACCTATGCAAATCTGGCATGGAAGGGTCATTTTGCGATATTAGGTCTGTTTTTTATCCTGTACATTGCACTGGGCAAGGTCTACGATGCGTTCTGGATGTCCATGCAGCGGGTCTCAGAACTGGTGTACGGCCAGATCCTTGGCGCTATGGCAACCGATGGCATTTTGTACATCGTGATCTGCCTGATGTCCGCAAAGCTCTGCAACCTGTTGCCGGGTATTGCGGCAATTGCGGGGCAGTTGGTGATGGCTGCGATCTGGGCATCTTGTGCACATAAATGGTACTACAAGACCTTCCCGCCGCAGAAGACCGCTGTGGTCTACGATGTGCGACACGGTATGGAAAAGCTCATCAACGAGTATGGCCTGAGCCAGAAATACGATGTGCAGGTCACCTTGAGTGTGTCGGAGTGCTTGGCAGACCTGAGCATTCTGGACGGCATGGAGACTGTTTTTGTCAGTGGTGTTCACAGCCATGAACGAAACATTATCCTGAAGCACTGCGTAGGGAAGGGCATCAATATGTTCGTCATCCCCCGCGTTGGCGACGTTATCATGAGCGGCGCTTGGCCGATGCATATGTTCCATCTGCCGATGCTGCGTGTTGGTCGTTACATGGCAAGCCCGGAATTCTTGTTCGTTAAGCGCGCGATGGACATTGTGATCTCGCTGGTGGCACTGATCATCCTGAGCCCGCTGTTCCTGATCACGGCCATTGCAGTCAAGTCCGATGGTGGTCCTGCCTTCTATAAACAGGTGCGCTTGACCAAGGATGGCAAGCAGTTTGAGATTTTGAAGTTCCGCTCTATGCGTGTGGATGCGGAAAAGGATGGTGTGGCACGTCTTTCCACCGGCGACAAGGATGACCGTATTACAAAGGTCGGTCACATTATCCGCGCCTGCCGTCTGGACGAACTGCCTCAGTTGCTGAACATCCTGAAGGGTGATTTGTCTGTTGTGGGCCCTCGTCCGGAGCGCCCGGAGATTGCTGCCCAGTACTGCGAGGAGATGCCCGAGTTTGCACTGCGGCTTCAGGCAAAGGCTGGTTTGACCGGTTATGCGCAGGTGTATGGCAAGTATAACACCACTCCCTACGATAAGCTGCAGATGGATTTGATGTATATTGCGCATCCCAGCTTGATCGAGGATTTAAAAATTATGCTGGCAACGGTGAAGATCCTGTTTATGCCTGAAAGCACCGAGGGAGTTTCTGAGGGGCAAACCACTGCTATGAGTGGCAAAAACTAACGGCTGGATAGTTTGATTTTGTAGCAATATAGACAAAAATCGAGCGAAAATCCGAGAAAAGTGACATCAGGAATAAACATAGGTCTTTCGATGACATTATCATTCTTCGAGCCTTGCAGGACGATGAAAATATCATCTGAGACTGAAATTGGTCTTGAAGATAAAAATGTGTGAGCCACAGGCGACTGAAATGACGCTACGGTAAAAAGATGTTTATACCAGAGTCCACCGAAGCGGAAAAGGTAGTGAAAACGCCGAAAAGTATTGATATTACGGCATATTTCTGAGCTTTGTGGAGTCTGGAATAAATGAAGCGGTTACTGTTGCGGGGCTAAGAGCCGGAAATGAGGCTCACAGATGATTGTTACAGTAGGTTGAGTTTATGCCAGAGTACACCGAGATGATATAAGCACAAAAAGCGCTGAAAAGTGTTGGTGCTACGGCGCTTTTTGGAGAATGTGACATCGGGAATAAACAAAGGTCTTTCCATAACAAAGGGTTGAAAATCACCGAAAAGGCGATGAAAAGACCTCCGCGCCGATGAGATTCTTACGCGGGTGAGTGTGAGCAAAGAAACGGCAGTGATGATTGTTACAGTAAGACCGAGTTTATGCCGGATGGTACGAAAGACTGTGAGCTACTGGCGAGCAGCTGGCGCAGAGCGATGTGCAAAGCATAGGTCGATAGCAGTTGTGGTGTACACACCGCAGTCTACATAACACGCGCGTGAAGCGCACAATTGTATAAGAGCTTTAGGTAAAAGGAACGGCTCAGACTCCTTGAGATTGAGTCTGGGCTGTAATCTTTGATATGCGGAGAGGAAGAAAAGATGGGAACTACGAAGCAGCCACTTATTACTGTTGTGATGCCGAACTACAATGGTCACCGTTTTGTAGAGCAGGCAATCGACAGTGTACTTAATCAGACTTATCCCAATTTTGAACTGCTGGTAGTAGATGACTGCTCGAAGGACAATTCGTTGCAGCTTATCCAGCAGAAGGCACAGAGCGATGATAGAATTAGGGTAATTGCGTTGGAACGCAATGCAGGCGTGGCAAATGCAAGAAATGTCGGCATTGAAGAGGCAAAGGGCGAGTACATTGCCCTTCTGGACAATGACGACCTGTGGACTGAAGACAAGCTGGAGCGTCAGCTTGCTATTGCCGAGAAGGGCGCAGATATTGTCTATTGCTCTTATGACTTTATCGATGAACAAAACAGCACCATTAAGAAGCCTTTTATCGTTCCGCAGCAGACGAACTTTAATAAAATGCTGGCGTCAAGCGTTATTAGCTGTTCCACAAGTTTTATCAAGACGGAACTGATGCAGGCACATCCCTTCAACCCGGACTTTTACCATGAGGATTATGTCCTGTGGATGGAGCTGCTCCGGGTTTGCCCAACTGCATACGGTGATCCGAAAGTGCTGATGCACTACCGTCAGGTTACTGGGTCGAGATCAAACAAGAAGAGCAATGCGGCAAAGGAACGGTGGAATACATACCGCAAGGCGTTGAAGTTGAATATTGCCACAAGTGCGTGGGCGTTTGTGAGATACGCTGTGAAGGGTGTAGTCAAGTATTATTTGTGAGTTAAGGTATGTTCGATCGCCTGTAAAAATGGAAAGATTGAAAGTGAAGTGAAATACAGTGAAAAAGAAAATATTGATTGTTAATAACAATATGAATATCGGGGGAGTGCAAAAAGCGCTTGTTTCATTGCTGCAGGTGTTGAAAGATCAATATGATGTGACGTTACTCCTATTTTCTGCCAGAGGAGAATTAATGGGCGAGGTGCCTCCAGAAGTTAGAATTGCTGAAGTGGGAGGACTGTTTAAGTACCTTGGAATGTCACAGGGAGAATGCACATCAAGAAAAGATAAATTAATAAGAGGCTTTTTTGCTGCAATTGCAAGAAGTATAGGCTTTAAGTGGTCGATTAAATTGATGCATGTTCTGGAACGAAAAAAAGAAATTACAGGGTATGATGTGGCAATTTCATATCTGCATTGCGCCATGCCAAACTCTTTTTATGGAGGGGTAGCAGAGTATGTTCAATATTATGTAAAAGCAAAAAAGAAAGTGTGCTATATTCACTGTGACTATATAAACTCTGGAACTGAAACACCGTACAGTAAATCTGTTTATATGAAGTATGATACTATTATTGGTGTTTCCAAATCGGTTGCCGAACAGTTTGTCAGAGCAATACCTCAGATGAAGGAAAAAACGGTTGCTATTTACAATCCAATAAATGTTGAAAAGATTAAAAACGATGCACAAATAGATCCTTACCAGTATGACGGAAATTATGTTAACTGTCTTACTGTCGCTCGTTTGTCGTCTGAAAAAGGCGTTGATCGCTTTGTTCGGGTTTTGGACAAATTAAATAGTGATAGAGTGCGTTATTATGTAGTTGGTGACGGTAAGGAACATCAAAGCATAGAGACTTTGATCCAGGATAAGGGATTAGATGGAAGAGTTTTTTTGTTAGGAGAGCAAGACAATCCTTATCGGTATATGATTAATGCGGATATGCTAGTCGTTCCGTCATATCACGAGGCTGCACCTGTTGTCTTTCAGGAAGCGCAAGTTCTGGGTCTCCCGGTTTTTACAACAAACACGCTGTCGGCGAACGAAATGGTATCAGATAGATATGGCATGGTTGTTGAAAACTCTGAAGAAGCCATGATTAAGGGAATGCAGAAAATCATTTCCGATGATAAAAGGATGTTAGAGATAAGAAGAAACCTTGAGCACTTTCAGTATGGAGATGGTGATGTACTAGGAGCAATTAGTAGTGTGCTCGGATGAGTGGAGTAAAATTATATTATGATAAAAAATATCATTGAAGAAAAGAAAACACTGATAACATACATATGTATGATTTGCCTGATTGTTCTAAGCGTTTATACGCATGGAATTGGGTCAATTCTCGCACTAGCAATTTTTATGTTGTTTGCGGTTAATGCGACAACCACCGAAACACTTAACATACTATATGGGATTATTCCTTTTGCTAATATTTTTAAGATTGGTCCTAACTCCTTAAGTTTTTTAACTCTTCTGGAAATTATTACAGTAGGACTATATTTGTGTAGAATAAGAAGATTTAAGAAAACGACCTTAGTTTGGATTTGTGTGTTAATTGCAGGATTAGTACTCGAAGCCCTCAATGGTTTTACTATTAATCTTATGATAGTAATCAAGCATATTGTTCGAATTATGCTTTTGAGTTCCATAGCTGGTGATAAATCAAAACCAGAAGATATTATGTCAATTGGCTTTTACTTTTCGGTTAGTATGATTTTATCGCTTGCAATTACAAATGTACAATCATTTTATTTGAAGGTTCAACCATATCTGGACATGAACGTAGAGATGGTTAACAGTGTGGCAGTACTGCGTCAAAGTGGATTGTTTAATGATCCGAATTACTGTTCACTTGCCTTAACTATGGCGTTTACTTTATTGCTTGTGTTGTACAAAACAGGAAAGATTAATTATGAATTTTGGCTACTTGCGGCATTTCTTGTGCCATTAGGATTTATGACATATAGTAAGTCATATTTCTTGATAATGTCAACTTTGACAATGTACCTCCTGCTATTTGTACTGCTTCCAAAGCACCGAGGAATGTTTATTATTGCTATGGTAGGGGTTTGTGTTTTTATTATACAGGTGAGTCGTGGAAATGTTCCTGTTGTAGATACCCTTTTACAACGATTTATAACACAAGATTTAACAACAGGTAGAATGGATTTGAATGAAGAATTCCTTAGTTATATTTGGGGAAACAATAAGGTACTTTTCTTTGGAGCTGGAATTACAGCAGATAGAATTGCTGGTGTATGGAACAATGTCCATAATTTTTATATAGATTATCTTTACAAATTTGGAATCATTGGTGGACTTGTTTTTTTGCTTACGTTGTGCTCGTGTTTTGCACCAATTTCAAATAAGATTTCTGCGAGGGATGATCTGGTTAAACTCTTGCCATTGGCATCTATGCTAATCGTCTATTTTTTTCTTGCTGGTATTAATATGTTTGATTTCTACTACTATGTAATGATTAGCTTTTTTTGCCTGAGAATTAATACCCCAAGAGAAGAAACATAAAGGAAATGAGGGAAAACAGAATGAAAAAATACAAGATTGGATATACGACTGGGGTGTTCGATATGTTCCACATTGGACATCTTAACATTCTGAAACGAGCTAAAGAACACTGCGATTATTTGATTGTTGGAGTATCCACTGATGAGGTCGTTCAAAGCTATAAGCATCACTTGCCGGTAATTCCATATGAACAGCGAGCTGAAATCGTAAAAGCAATTCGTTATGTTGATGAGGTCGTGCCTCAAACTTCGATGGATAAGATGGAGGCATTTAAGAAGTATAAATTCAATGCTTTGTTCCATGGAAGCGACTGGAAAGATAGCGATATGTATAACAAAATTATAGATGATTTCAAAAAGGTTGGCGTTGATGTGGTGTTCCTGCCGCACACAGAAGGCATCAGTACGACTTTGATTCGTGAGAAAAAGAATAGTTAAATCCCACAAGAAGAGGAAATTAATATGATCAGCACGGATGAATGTATTGGATGTCAAGCTTGCGTGGAGTGTTGCCCGGTGCAGGCAATTTCATTTACTTATGATCTTTGGGGCGACGGAAAAGCACATGTTAATTTACAAAAATGTGTAAACTGTTCTCGATGTGATAATGTTTGTCCTGCAAAGAAAATGGAATTGAATCCGGAGCAAAAAAATGTTTTTGCCGTAGTATCAAAAAAGAACGCTAGAAAAGGTTCATCTGGTGGGTTCTTTTTTGAAGTTGCATCTGAATTCTTGGGGAACGGTGGAGTTGTTTATGGTGCGGCCTTCAATGACAAATTAAAATTGATTCATGTACGTGTCAATAAGACTGATGATTTAATACCGCTATGTAAAAGCAAATATCTTCATAGTGATATGGCAGGAGTATATACACAGATTGGTGCTGATCTGAAACAAGGGACACCGGTTCTTTTTGTGGGGACTCCGTGCCAAACAAGTGCAGTCAAAAACTTGTACAAGAAGCAATATCAAGAAAAACTCCTGTTGATTGATTTTTTGTGTCACGGGACAGGAACTCAAAAAGTGTTTGATATATGTAAAGCTTACGAAGAGCAGAACAAGAATGGCATAATTACAGACTTCTGTTTTCGAAGCAAATCTAGAAAAGCAGAACATAGTTTTACATACTCTTTGAATGTGGGAGGAAGCAAAAAAACAATTTCGGGATATAGTTTTGAGTATCCCTATTATAATGGTTACCTCTCCTATACCATATTTCAGGATGCCTGTTATAGATGCGAGTACGCCAGGACAATGCGAGTTGGCGATCTTACGTTGGGAGATTTTTGGGGAATACAGAAATTTGATTCGCACTTAAAGGATTACAAAGGCGTTTCTATGATTTCGGTAAATACAAAACACGGTGATGAATGGTTTCAAAGAGTTATAAATAAATGCGGCCATAAGTCGTTTCCCATAGAGTGTGCAACAAGCAAAAATCAGTCATTTACATGTTGCGTACCAGCACCAAAGCAGAAGAAGAAGAACCTGGTTGAAATTCTCTCTGAGAATGGCCCAGAGGCACTTGTAAAAGAACTGAAGTGCCCCAACATACCCAAAAGTATCGTTTATGCAAAGACCCCTCAATGGGCTATATGGGCCTATGACAGGGTGAGAGGGAGAAAGTAAAATGAGGAAATTAGATATTACGGAAGTTCAAGCTTTACAGTTGTCATTGATGAAAAAACTGCATGCTTTTATGGAAGAGAAAAATATTAAGTATTACATGATTGCGGGAAGCGCATTGGGGGCAGTACGTCATAAAGGATTTATCCCATGGGATGATGATATCGATATCGGTTTATTCAGGGAAGATTATGAGAAGTTTTTGAATGCTGCAAAGGAGTTTGATCCGCAGTATGAAATCGTTAATCATAGAAATGCTCATAATTGTGATTTTTGCTTGACAAGAATTTATATTCCGAACACGAAAATTGATAATCCTGTAATTGCGAATACAGGATTGGATCAGCGCCTTTATATGGATGTTTTTCCACTGGACAATGTTCCTGATTCTATAGATGAGAGAATTGCCTTTGAAAAAAGAATCAAGAAAAGGAAAAGCATTCTTGAAAAGACCGATGTAAGAAACTATGGGAATACAGGGATTGTTTTGTTCTGCAAATCAGTGATTTCCTTTATTCTCAAACCGAATAGAAATATAATTATTTCATCCACTGAGCGATTAATGAAGACGTATGATAGCCAGAAAACAGAGGCGGTTTGCTCTTTGTGCAGTCAGTATTCATTCAAAAAACAGGTTATGCTAAAAGAAATATATGGAACCCCTACTATGTATGCATTTGAGGATACGTCGTTTTATGGTCCAGAGAAAATAGATGCTTATCTGACGACTCTGTATGGCGCAAACTATATGCAAATTCCGCCGATTAGCAAGAGAAGAAAAGGACATGATATCCTGATGTTAGATTAAAAATAAAGTTGAAATATTGAGAATCATTAGGGGGAGAAGTGGCATGGCTTTTTTGCTAACTGATTTAAAAGATAAGTACATTGCTTTGAGAGGGTTTCATACAAACCGTCGCCTGATTGTTATTGAATCGGATGATTGGGGGAGCATTCGTATGCCATCCCGAGATACATTTGCAAAATTGCAGAGAATGGGAGATCGTCCAGAGCAAGATGGATTTTTGTCTAATGATTCTCTCGAGAGTGAATATGATCTTGATGAATTATATCAGGTTTTAACCTCTGTACACGATAAAAATGGAAGGCCTGCTGTTATAACAGCTAATTTTGCGGTAGCAAACCCGGATTTTGATAAAATTGATATAGAATCAGGAAGATATCAATATGAAAGTATCCTAGATACATATAAGCGCTATTATCCTGAAAATGATGTGTTTGGATATGTAAAGAAAGGGATTGCCCAAGGGGTATTTTTTCCGCAACTACATTGCCGAGAACATTTGAATGTGAATCGTTGGATGAAGGATCTGAAGGAGGGAAAAAAGGATACTCTTATTGCCTTTGAAAATAAAATGATTGGAATCAATGCATCTTTTTCAGAGGATAATGTCTACGGGTATATGGATGCTTTCAATACAGTATGGTCTTCGGATGAAGAACTTGCAAAAATAGTTGCAGATGCTGCGGAGATGTTCAACAATCTTTTTGGATTCAAAAGTGAGACATTTGTTGCATCATGTTTCGTATGGAACAGCAAATTAGAGACAGAACTTGCTGGACTGGGTATTAAGGGTATTCAAAGTTCGCCTTGGCAGTATGAACCTGTTGGTACTAATGGAGAATACAATTTGAAACGTAGAATCCATTTTACAGGGGAGTGCAACTCAAATGACCAGATTTACACAGTTAGAAACTGCGAGTATGAACCAGCATATCATCAAAATCCGGACGAGTGTTCGAGAGAATGTATTCGGGAAATTGAAAAATCATTTCAACAAAAAAAACCTGCGATTATAACAAGTCATCGCTTTAATTTTATTCATGAGATCCAGTGTGAAAATGCAGAACGCAATCTGGTGGGGTTGAGAAATATCCTTCTTACAGTCAAAGAACGGTATCCAGATGTGGAGTTTGTAACTACTCCGGAACTGGTAAAGATTATGGAGAGAAATTAAGTAGTATGGGCGATAAGAAAAATCGACTTCTAACAAATATGATGAGTTATGCGGCGCTCCAGATAGTTAATATGATGGTTGGATTGTTCTTGCCGCGTCTTTATCTTGCTGTATATGGCTCTGAGATAAATGGTGTTGTTTCTGCTGTAAATAGCTTTATTTCCTATTTTTCATATTTGGAGGCAGGTCTTGGATTAACAATGATTCATTCATTGTTTAAGCCTCTCGCAGATAAAGATTATTCACAACTGAACAGTTTGCTGTCGTATTCGAAAAAGAAGTATAAGGAAATTAGCCTCGTATATTTCGTGCTGGTTCTGTTTGCGTCGTTCCTTTTCCCGGTTGTTAATCCGACGGCAGCTCTTGGAAAAGTTGAGTTCTTTTGTTTGGTTTTAATTATAGGTCTTTATGGTGCACTTGATTTCTATACGATGGCGAAATATCGAGTGCTACTAACTGCCGATAGAAAAGAATATGTAATCTCGAATGCAATGATCCTTGCGCAGTTATTGAGATTTGTGTTCGTATGGATTTTGCTTCAACTAAATATAAGTGTTGCCGTTGTAAAAATTGTTCCCGTTCTAACTTTGATTCTACGATCTGTGATTTTAAATTGGTATGTCCGAAAGAAATATCCAAATGTTGATTATACGGTTCCGCCGTGTGATACAGTTGAGGGAAAACAACAGCAATATGACGCATTGTTGCTTCAGATATCTATTAGCACGAGCGTTTCCTTGCCAACATTGATTATATCACAGTTTTTGGGATTTAAGGAAGCCAACGTATATGCGGTGTACAATCTTGTCATCAATGCAATGATATCTATTATTTCTGCATTGAGTTCTGGCGTTTCTCCGATGTTGGGTCGTAGTATTGCTCAAGGTAAAAATATAGACGGGGCATATAATGTATATGATTATATTGTATCCTATGTAATAACGGTTTTCTTTGCGACTACAACTGTGATGATCTTGCCGTTTATACAGCTTTATACGAATGTTGTAGATGATATTAATTATATTCACTCATCATATGCACTACTCATTTGTATTTGGGCGGCTGCGTATTCATATAGAATTCCTGTGACAGCAGTTGTTAATGCGGCAGCTATCTATACTAAAAATAGACTTTCTAATATAGTGAACTTAGTGATGCAGATCATATTGGGAGTCATTGGAACGAGGATATTCGGAATACCAGGCTTGCTCATTGTGATGATTGCAGCGGCAATTCAAAGAAATATTTCACTGTCTATTAACAATGATAAGGAATTGCTTCACTGTGGAATAAAAAATATAATCATTAGGCAAATTGCTATGATTCTCGTTATTGTATGCAGCCATACCATTGCTACGGATGCTATTTATTCGAAAAACTTGTCTGTGATTGGTTGGTGTGCAACAGGTGCTATTGTTCTGCTTATTGAGATATTGATTTGTGGTGTAATATGGATGATTAGCGATTTGGAGGCATTTAAGAAATGCAAAGGCATTGTTCGAGGTAAGTTGGCTAAAATTTAAGAGATTATTCTGTGTGGATATACAAATGATACACAATGAAATGTCATAAAATTTCCGAATGAATGTATAAATGATTTCTTTTGAGTAGGCAACTGTGTGTTTTTGATATTGTGCGAATTCGATTTATTGGTATGAACAATAATCATTTCAGTATTTTAGAATTGACATTTTCCTTACTAAAAATGCAATGGTTGTTGAGGAACTTATTATTATCAAACTTAATAAAGACAAGAATGGAGAATATATATGTCAAACACAGTTAAGGATTTACAGCGTGTTTTGTTTGAAATGTTGGTGCAAATTGATGAAATTTGTAAAGAGAATGGAGTACGTTATTCTCTCTCATCTGGAACGGTTCTAGGCGCAGTACGCCACAAAGGGTTTATTCCATGGGACGATGATCTTGATTTGATGTTCATGAGAGATGAATATGAGAAATTTTTGAATCTTCCGAAAGAGGAATTTGCGTCTAGAGGACTCACCCTGCAAAAGGAATATGACAAGATTTGGCCTCTGACTTTTTCAAAAGTGAGAAAAGACAATACGACATACATTGAACACGGACCAGATATCATAGAAGGGGCGCATTTGGGAGTTTACATTGATATCTTTCCGGTAGATAATCTTTCGAATAATGCTTTGCACGCAGATATGCAATGGCATGTTTTTCAATTGTTGGCGGCAAAATGCCTTGGGAAACGTGGATATAAAACTGACTCAAAGAAAAAGAAACTGGCGCTTTTCATATCACGTTTTTTGCCTGTAAAGCCGATGCTGAATTTTGTAAAAAATGAGAGCGGAACAGATACAAAGTTTGTGCATGCTTTCTTAGGGGCAGCAGTAGTTAAAGATAAAACTATTTATCCGCGTCACATATTTGAAGACTATACGATAATCAACTTTGAAGGAAGAGAATTCTCTGTTATATCTGGCTATAAGGAATATCTTGAAATTACATATGGAGATTATATGAAGTTGCCTTCGGAGGAAGAACGACAAGCTGCTCTCCATGCAGAAGTGGTGGATCTAAATACCTCATATGAAGTGTATGTAGAAAAACTCAAAAACAAATAATAGATGGATGGAAGTGGAGATAATATGAGATTGCAAGTGCTAATTTCTACAATGCATCAGACTGATCATTCTCTTTTGGATAAAATGAACATTCAAAGCGACGCAATTGTTATTAATCAGTGCGATCGAAATGAAATTGAAGAGTTTGAATATAAGGGTCATCATATTCAATGGATGTCATTAAAAGAGAGAGGTGTGGGATTAAGCCGCAATACAGCATTAATGAGGGCGGATGCTGACATTGTCTTGTTTGCAGATGATGATGTTATTTATGATGATGGATACGAAAAAAAAGTTATTGATAATTTCAAGAAGTATGAAAAAAAAGATCTTCTGATCTTTAGGATTGAATCGACGAATAAAGAACGACCGACAAAAAAAGAAAAAAAGGATCATAATTTGTTATGGTTTAATAGCATGAGATATGGAGCTTTTCGTATTGCAATACGAACAGCTGCAATACGAAAAGCTAATGTGTTCTATTCGTTGCTGTTCGGAGGAGGGGCAAAATATCAATCTGGCGAAGACACATTATTTATTCAGCAATGCTTAAGGAAGGGATTGAAGGCGGCTTCAGTTCAGGAGGTACTTGGCGTTGTAGAACAGCAGGAGTCAACGTGGTTTAAGGGCTGCAATGAGAAATATTTCTATGACAAAGGTGTTCTTCTAAGTGCGTGTTCAGGAGTTTGGGCAAAACCATTACTGTTATTATTGATTATAAAGAACAAGAATGAGACGAACGAGGTGGGGCTCGCTAAGGCCATTAAATGTTCGTTTAATGGAGTTAAAGATTATCATAAAACGATATGATGATGGAAGAGGAGTTTTTGCGGAAATTCCTCGTATATTATCGCGTTCACCAAAAAGCGATAGAGGAGTGTACATGAATAAACAAGAAAGCGATATCTTGAACGCACTTTTGCTAGAACCGTTTATTAATCAAAGAATTCTAGCTGAGGTTTCGGGTCATTCCTTAGGGGTCGTAAACCGCTCCCTCAAGGAGCTTATTAAGGCAGGGTGTTTGAACGAGGCAATCAGCCCCACAGCAAAGGCTGTAGCGGAATACAGGAATAAGACTCCCAAACGCGCAATTATTCTGGCGGCCGGCTTTGGCATGCGGATGGTTCCCATTAATACAGAAATGCCCAAGGGCCTTCTGGAAGTCAACGGGGAGCCTTTGATTGAGCGAATCATCAAGCAGCTTCATGAAGTGGGAATTCAGGAAATTTACGTTGTTGTAGGTTTCATGAAGGAAAAATATGAATACCTGATGGATGAGTATGGCGTAGAGCTGGTGGTCAATCCGGACTATGCAACCAAGAATAATTTGCACTCCCTCAGATTGGCAAAAGAGCATCTGGAGAATGCGTACATCGTCCCTTGCGACATCTGGTGTGACCGCAATCCGTTTCACCGTCACGAGCTGTACTCATGGTATATGGTCAGCGATCTTGTGGAAAACGAAAGTAATGTCCGTGTGAACCGCAAGATGGAGCTAGTAACTGTGCCGGAAAATGTCGGTGGTAATGCGATGATCGGTATCAGCTACCTTACAAAAGAGGACTCCGATACGGTTTCTGCACGCATCGAGGAGCTCTGCAAAAAAACGCAGCATGATGGCTCGTTTTGGGAAGAAGCTCTCTATAATAAGGATCGCATGATCGTCGCAGCCCGGGTGGTGCATTCGACAGATGTTGTGGAGATCAACACCTATGAGCAGCTTCGTGAGATCGACAGCGATTCTAACCAACTGAAAACGGATGCTATTCATTTGATCTGTAAGGCATTGTGCGCAAAACCGGAGGAAATCACGGACATCACAGTCTTGAAAAAGGGGATGACCAACCGTTCCTTCCTGTTCACTTGTAAGGACAAAAAGTACATTATGCGTATTCCGGGAGAGGGTACAGACCAGCTCATCAATCGCCGTCAAGAAGCAGCGGTATATCATGCCATTGCTGATAAAAACATCTGTGATGATATCGCCTATATTAACCCGGAGAATGGCTATAAAATCACAGAGTTTCTGGAGGGTGCCCGGGTATGCGACCCCACCGATTATGAAGATGTCAAGAAGTGCATGAGCCGTCTGCGTGATTTTCATGCATTGAAGTTAAAAGTGACGCATGAATTTGATATTTTCGGGCAGATGGAGTTCTACGAAACGCTGTGGGATGGCACGCCTTCTGTTTACAAGGACTATGAGAAAACCAAGGCGAATGTTTGGTCTTTGAAGCCTTATATTGATGCACACACGGGCGAAAAGATTTTGACGCATATTGACGCAGTACCGGATAACTTCCTGTTTGTCCAGAAAAATGGAAAAGAGGAAATTCGTCTGATCGACTGGGAGTATGCGGGTATGCAGGATCCCCATGTGGATATCGCAATGTTCTGCATTTATTCGCTTTACAACAAGCGGCAGGTAGATCGCTTGATTGCGGCATATTTTACGGACGGTTGTGACGATGCGACACGGATCAAGATTTACTGCTACATCGCTGCCTGCGGACTGCTGTGGAGCAACTGGTGTGAGTATAAGCGAAATCTGGGTGTGGAATTTGGCGAGTATTCCCTGCGGCAGTATCGCTACGCAAAAGACTACTACAGAATCGTTCAGGATGAACTGAAGAAATCAGGGGAAAGTGGGGCACAGAAAAATGCCTAAAGTAGAAAGAGCCATTATTATGGCGGCAGGGTTGGGAAACCGGATGCACCCGGTCACGCTGACAACGCCGAAGCCGCTGGTCAAAGTAAATGGCAAGCGGATGATCGATACGGTAATTGAGGGACTGCACAAAAACGGCATTTCGGAGATATACATCGTGGTGGGCTATCTGAAAGAACAGTTCGCTCCGCTGGTGACAGAGTATCCCGGCGTTCGACTGATTGAAAACCCCTACTTTGATACCTGCAACAACATCGCATCCCTGTATGTGGCAAGAGATCACATCGAAAATGCGATTATTTTGGATGGCGATCAAATTATCTATAACCCGGATATTCTGGCTCCGGAGTTTGAGCGTTCCGGCTACAACAGCGTATGGACGGACGAGGAAACGGATGAGTGGCTGCAAACGGTAAAAGATGGCATCGTGATCTCCTGCAGCCGCACAGGCGGCAAGGGTGGATGGCAGTTATATAGCATTTCTCGCTGGACAGCAGAGGACGGAAAAAGACTGAAGCACCATCTGGAAATCGAGTTTGAACAGAAGCAGAATCGTCAGATTTACTGGGATGATGTGGCACTGTTCTGCTATCCGGAAGAATATCAACTGGGAATCCGTCCGATGAATCAGGACGATATCATCGAGGTGGACAACTTCAGTGAACTGGTTGCTCTGGATTCCAGTTATAAAAAATATGCGGAGGAAGGCTAAATGAATCAAAAGAGAGTGCGTGGGAAAATTGATTGGATGATAACGCTGCTCCCACTGACCATTATCATTGTCCTGTGTATTCTGTTCTTCTTTGCACCGGAACAGTCCAATGCCGTGCTGAGCCAGATCCGGTTCTTTTTCGGAGATACCTTTGGCACCTATTATCTGGTGATCGGACTGGGTATTTTCATCCTGTCACTGTACATTGCATGTTCGAAGTACGGGGACATTGTTCTGGGTGAACCCAACGAAAAGCCTCAGTATTCCTTCTTTGCGTGGGGCTCCATGATGTTTACTTGCGGTCTTGCTGCGGATATCCTGTTTTACTCTTTTTCGGAATGGGTGCTGTATGCAACCGACCCCCATCTGGCAGAGATGGGCAGCATTCAGGACTGGGCAGGGGTATATCCCTTGTTCCATTGGAGCTTTATCCCGTGGGGCTTCTATCTGGTGCTGGCGGTAGCATTCGGTTTTATGCTGCACGTAAGAAAAAGAACCCGCCAGAAATACTCGGAAGCCTGCCGCCCGATTCTGGGCAAGCACACCGATGGCTGGGCAGGCCGCATCATTGACCTGCTGGCGGTGTTCGCTTTGCTGGCGGGCACGGCTACTACTTTCAGCGTGGCAACGCCGCTGATGGCGACCATTATTGGCGAATTGTTCCATGTTGCAGTCAGCCGCACGGTCATCAATATCATCATCCTGTTGATTACCTGCGCCGTGTACACCTACTCTTTGCTGCATGGCTTCAAGGGTATCAGCAAATTGGCCAATGTTTGCATCTATCTTTTCTTTGGGTTGCTTGCCTTTGTCCTCCTGTTTGGTGGCGAGACCCGGTATATTATCGAAACCGGTTTTTCCTCGCTGGGACGGATGATGCAGAATTTCATTGACCTTTCCACCTTTACCGACCCGCTTCGTACCTCCAACTTCCCCCAAAACTGGACCATTTATTACTGGGCCTACTGGATGGTTTGGTGTGTGGCAGCACCGTTCTTTATTGGCAGCATTTCCCGTGGCAGAACGGTACGTCAGACGATTCTGGGCGGCTATGTGTTTGGCGTGGGCTCTACACTGACCAGCTTCATTGTGCTGGGTAACTACTCCATGGGACTGCAGATGACTGACAAGGCGGATTTTATCGCCAAGTATCTGGAAAACGGCGATATGTACGGCATAATCGTGGATATGATCAAAACTATGCCGGGTGCACCGGTCGTTATGGTGGCTGTTCTGATTACGATGATTGCTTTCTATGCAACTTCCTTTGATTCTATCGCACTGACAGCTTCCTGCTATAGTTACCACACCCTCAAGGATGATGAACAGCCCAATAAGGGCATCCAGTTGATGTGGTGCATCCTGCTGATTTTGTTGCCCATTGCATTGCTGTTTGCGGAAAGCTCTATGAACAACCTGCAGTCGGTCAGCATCGTGGCGGCATTCCCGATTGGCGCAGTCATCGTGATGATTGCGGCGAGCTTTTTGAAGGATGCTAAAAAATATCAAGCAGAGCTGGAAACGTATCAAAACGAATAAATTGATAAGATAAGACAATGCAGCCATGCTCAAAGCATGGCTACGCCATCCTGATATGCTGCCTCTACGTGGCGGATGGCAGGCAACGAGATTCTCTCTCGGCTAAAGCATATATTCGTCAATTCACTCTTTGGATGAGGAAAAGCTATAATGGGAAAGTATTTTGGAACCGATGGCTTCCGTGGTGAAGCTGGTATTAATCTGACTGCCGACCACGCCTACAAGGTGGGACGTTTCCTCGGCTGGTACTACAACGCACTGCGCGAGCGCAACGGCAACAATGAGCCCGCCAGCATCGTCATTGGCAAGGATACCCGCCGCAGCTCCTATATGTTCGAGTACAGTCTGGTCGCAGGTCTGACTGCCTCCGGAGCAGATGCCTACCTGCTGCACGTCACCACCACTCCTTCCGTGGCTTATATCGCTCGCGTGGATGACTTTGATTGCGGTATCATGATCTCTGCCAGCCACAACCCCTACTACGATAACGGCATCAAGCTGATCGACTGCTACGGCGAGAAAATGCCCGAGGAGACCCTGCTTCTGGTGGAAGATTACATCGACGGCAAACTCCATGTATTCGATAAGGACTGGCCAGAGTTGCCTTTCGCTCACCGGGAACATATCGGCTGCACGGTGGACTATGTGGCAGGCCGTAACCGCTACATGGGCTATCTGATCAGCCTCGGTATCTACTCCTTTAAGGGTGTCAAGGTCGGTCTGGACTGTGCCAACGGCTCCAGCTGGAACATTGCCAAATCTGTGTTTGATGCTCTGGGAGCAGATACCTACGTCATCAATGCACAGCCCAACGGCACCAACATCAACAACAATGCGGGCTCCACCCACATTGAGGGTCTGCAGAAGTTCGTGGTAGAGAAGGGGCTGGACATCGGTTTTGCATATGACGGCGATGCTGACCGTTGCCTGTGTGTGGATGAAAAGGGTAATGTCATCACTGGCGACCATATCCTGTACATCTACGGCTGCTACATGAAGGAGCGTGGCAAGCTGCTGACCAATACCGTCGTTACCACGGTCATGTCCAACTTTGGCCTGTATAAGGCCTTTGATGAGAAGGGCATCGGCTACGCCAAGACCGCAGTGGGTGACAAGTACGTCTATGAGTACATGGCAAAAAATGGATGCCGTATCGGCGGTGAGCAGAGCGGTCATATTATCTTCAGCAAGTACGCCAGCACTGGTGATGGCATCCTGACCAGCCTGAAGATGATGGAAGTCATGCTGGCCAAGAAGGTTCCCATGAGCAAGCTGGCTGAGCCGCTGAAGATCTACCCGCAGGTTCTGGAAAATGTCCGTGTGACCGACAAGAAGGCTGCGCAGAACGACCCGGCGGTGCAGGAGGCCGTCAAGGCGGTGGCAGAGGCACTGGGCGATACCGGCCGCATTCTGGTGCGCGAGTCTGGCACCGAGCCGCTTGTCCGCGTGATGGTGGAGGCTCCCGACCACGACACCTGCCAGAAGTACGTGTCTCAGGTCGTGGAGGCCATTAAGAACAAGGGCTACGCTGTTTAAATACAGCCTTGATATATTATATTTTACCTGTGCCCTTGAAAACTAGGTTTTAAGGGGTTATATTTGAACCGTGGGAAATTTCTCACGGTTTTGTCGCTCGGAACTTTGCACACCTCTACGTGGTGGGCGGCAGGCAACACAAGTGATTGTGGCTAAGATGCGGAGAGGAAGAATGTGCTGCACCACAAAGCTAAAATGTGGTATATAGAATCTTTGCTAGATTCAAGCAGAAAGAATGCTCGGCTACAGGAACCTTGAGTTTATTATAGTTAAATTATGACTGGAACATCAACGCATGTTATTGAAACTTGTGTCAGAAGCAGAATAGATGGATTCGGAGATTATGGAGACTATCTTTATCGAGAGCTTTCGGAACGTGATTATGGTGTTGATGCCATAATTGAATGTTTTGAAGATGGAATTCCAACTGGTAAAATTGGCTTTTTACAAATTAAAGGGACGAGCAAAGAGATTGCTCCGCTGAAGAATACCCCCCGGTGGTTTCATGTTCGGGCGTGTCAATATCAAACCTCTATTACGTAAAGCAGAATCGTATCCCGGTTATTCTTATATATGTGTCGTTGAAGGGTGAATGCCCGGTGTACTATGCTGATTTGAGGGACATTGCACAAGATACTGAGTTCGAAAAAGAATCTGGATGGGTAATCGTGCATATTCCACAGGATAATATTGCTTTTGATGACATTTCACCAATTTTGAATATCATTAATAGATGTTATGTATAAAAATCATCACTGCCTTTGCAAGTACACCTTACTTGTCTCGTCAAGATAAGTTAGAGAAGAAAAATATCTACAGAAAACGAGAGATAGAACAATGGAAAAACTGCAGTATGACAGCTTTTATAAGTTTATTGTTTCAGTGGGAGTCTTGCTCATAGTTGCGCCTGTTTTTTTGTTACACTTTTGGATGTCTGGTGTATATGATTTGGCAATTACACAGCAGGATTTAGAGGCTCTAGCACCGAGTGCAGCGGAACTTTTATCCATGAAAATGGACTGCGTTAACATGGTGCTATCAAAACTGCCGATTATTTTCATATGTGTAGAGGCTGTGGGGGTAGGATTGTTTATATGGGGATGTTTTAGGTGGTACTCGATTCAGAAATATTTGGATAGAATTTCTGAGCTTGATGTAAAGGAAAAAAACATCCGCTTGAAGCAGATGACACCGGAGGAAAAACTCCAAAAAATAACTGAAGAAGCCAATGAAGAAGCTGAAGAAATGAAAGCTGCAGATAAAGCGTCAGATGTTATTGAGGTAAAAGCCAACGAGGGAGAAGAGCAATATAAGGATAAGATTGCTTTAGGCTTAGAAGCTGAAAAACTCTATTTTGACAGGTTGAAAAGGGAAATCGGAAGCAACTATCAGATTAGACGAAATGTGAAACTGGACAAATTTGAGTATGATATCATTGCGCGCTCCAGAGTAGATAATATCGATATCATTTATGAAATAAAGCGTTGGGACAAAGCGGTTCCGCAAACACTATTGGATAGAACTTGTGTGAGAATGGAAGCTGCAGAAGTGGTGTACGAAAACCTTATGCATAGAAATAAACGAAGTATTCTTGTTATCGTATCGAATGCGGCTGCTATTGACAGGATGAAAAAACAGGGAATAGAAAGAACAGTAGTATATAAGTTCCGTATGGGAATTGAATTTATTGAGGAAAACTCTTTAAGTTGAAATAAGCGTAATAGTCGTGTGAACAAAATTCCAGAAGTTCACACGGCGTATTCTTGAGCACGATATATAGTTTGTGACGGAAATAAAATGAGGTGAAAATCAGTGAGTAATACACGCGCGCGCAAGCCCGGTGGTGGGCGGAAGCCATCAAAGCCAGAGTATAGTGCATCCAAGAACCTAGCACAGCAGATGAAAGCTGCCGCTGACCTTTATACGGACAAAATGAGTCTGCAAGCCATCGCAGACGCCCTGTCCCTCAACCCTATCAAGGTCCGGAAGCTGCTTATCACAGCCGGGGTCTATGAGTCGGACACGGCAAAGCTCGTCCAACAGACCTTTAATACCCTCAGAGAAACGCAGAGTTATTCTGCTGCTGTCACCTCCACCATGTCGGCTTTGCAGTTATCCCGTCCCTCTGTGACCTCTTATCTGCCATATGAGAAAGGCGTGTACTTCCCGGAGGAGGCTGACGCTTCCAATATCAGCACAAGTGCAGAGAGACAGCGTCACTATCGAGCTGTGGTTGCGCTGAAGAAGGATCCCTGCGAAGTAAATCTCTGGAAGTGTGTGGTGGCTTTTCGGGGATACAAGTTCAAGACGATGTCCGGCTTGCCCTTTACATATACGCTGAAAAAGGGCAGGGGAGATGAATTCACCAAGGAACTGTGGATCGACCGCAGAGAGGACAGCAAGAGCCTTGCTTGGAGTTCCGTGATGCTGGCGTATCACAATATCGGTAAAATTGGAGAGGTAGTGGACAGACCCAAGGCGCTGGGAGATATCCGGGGTGTGTCGTACATCTATGGGCTGTTCTACCGCTTTGGCCTGATCGACGTGCCAGACAAGGCTAAGGAGAAGATGGGAGGGAAGGAACACTAACGGTTGTGAATGCGTTGTGGTGTGCGGCTTAAGTAAAATCAACTGGACTTCGAAAATATTTTCGTAAATTTGTAGTTGAAAACTAAAACCAATCGCAGTATAATCGAGTCGCAAACACCAATTTGGCGTAAAAACAAAATTAAACCACCGAAAAAACAACCTAAAAAATGAGAAGGAGGCCCCTCGATGCGTGATGACAACAAGCTCCACCGTAAAAAGAGATACGTTGAAGTGGACGTTTGCTTTACACCTGATGGCAAGATCCGACCTCTTGCTATCAACTATGACAAAAGCCATGTCTATGGAATCGACCGTGTTTTGGCTGTCAGGCGTGGCACATCGCGCCATGGCGGGAAGGGGCAGTGCTTCACCTGCATGATCTGCGGGCAGAAGCGGAATCTCTGGCTTGAACAGGGCAAGTGGTTCGTGGAAGCCTACTGCTCCGTGCCGGAAAGCCGTGCTTCGTAATGGCAAGGTACTTATCCCGCGCAGACCTTTCGCGCATATGAGCGTCAGCAGGAGGAGGCGACGGTACAGCAGCTTCTGGATTGGCACAGGGAGCTGACCGATGCCCTTCAGTATGCCGTTGACAGTAACTGGCTGAAAACGAACCCCGTCAAGACAGTCGATCCCTGCCTTGATAACTCCCCGGTATTTTTCAACGATTTTCTCATGGACTGGTTGAAAATGATGAAGCCCCGCGTGGCGGTCACGACCTATGCAAACTACGAGATCGTGCTCACACGCCGCAGATAAAAAAGAAAACTCCCCCAGACAAGCTGAGGGAGCTTCTTTTTTATGCCGGTGGTGGGGGTCTCCCGCGCACTGAGCGACAGCCCGCAGGGCTGATCGCTCGCCCTGCAAAGCAGGGCCGTGCTGTTCGACCCGCTCACACGCCGCAGATAAAAAAGAAAACTCCCCCAGACAAGCTGGGGGAGCTTCTTTTTTATGCCGGTGGTGGGGGTCTCCCGCGCACTGAGCGACAGCCCGCAGGGCTGATCGCTCGCCCTGCAAAGCAGGGCCGTGCTGTTCGACCCGCTCACACGCCGCAGATAAAAA